>Ga0326512_10004054_pt1 | contig 10670 bp, 10 predicted proteins | sample 1_2617_0518_D_FD_203652 | JGI IMG/M metagenome (GOLD analysis project Ga0326512, IMG submission 203652) | Bovine rumen microbial communities from UC Davis, California, United States - 1_2617_0518 | ecosystem: Host-associated > Mammals > Digestive system > Stomach > Rumen | place: USA...
AATACGAATAATGAGAGTAAATTGTTGCATGAAATGGACAAGGGTTCTTATGAGATAATCGGTAGTCAGTCAATAGATGAGAAAGAAGATATTTTGATAAATTTTTCAAAAGGCAATATCAAAAGACTTGTTACAAAATCATCAATTACTGGATTAGGTTTGAACTGGCAGAATTGCAATTATACAGTTTATTTTCCTACTTTCAGTTATGAATCATATTATCAGGCGATAAGAAGATTCTGGAGATTCGGTCAGAAAAAAAATGTTTTTGTTGATTTAGTTATTTCTGAAAATTCAAGTCGTATTTTAGAAGCATTGAACCAGAAGTCAACTAAAGCAGATGATTTATATCATAAATTGATTAACAATCAAGTTAAATATTATGCTGATTATAAAAAGAGTGAATCTTGTAAAATGAGATTACCTTCTTTTATTTAATAGGAGTATGTTATGACAGTTAATGACCAGAAAATTACTGATGAGTATGCAGTTTACAATGGTGATTGCATGGATGTTGTGCGTGAATTGGGAGATGAATCTATAGATTTATCTATATATTCTCCACCGTTCGCAGGATTGTATCAATATTCTAGTGACCCTAGAGATATGAGTAATTGTGAATCTAAAGAAAAATTTTTGGAAAATTATGAATATCTTGTTAAGGAGATGTCTAGGATTACAAAAAAAGGTAGAATAAATGCAATTCATTGTGCTGATACTTTTAATGCTCAGGGTATGCTATGGGATTTGCCTCATGAAATAATATCATTGCATGAAAAGTATGGATTCAAATATGCTTCAAGAATAACAATTTGGAAGGAACCTTTGAAGATAAGATTAAGAACGATGGTTCAAAGTTTGATGCATAAGTTTATTGTTGAAGATAGTTGCAAGTGCTATCCGTCAATGCCTGACTATGTGCTTATTTTTATCAGAAATGGTGAGAACAAAGTTCCAGTGAAGCATCCTTGCGGTATAACTGAATATTATGGTGATGTTCCGATTTTACCGTTAATGCTTCAAGCTTATAATAATGCGAACGATACTAATTATAATGCTGTTGAGCTTTGGAATAAACTCAATCAGATTTCAGAGGACAGAAAAGGTGAGATAACTAAACTTAATCATTATATTTGGCAAAGATATGCTAGTTCTGTATGGGACGATATAAGAAATGAGAATGTTCTGCCTTTCAGAAAAAGTAAGGATGAAGATGATGAGAAGCACGTTCATCCTTTGCAACTGGATGTTATTGCTAGATTAGTTGAGCTTTATTCTAATAAAGGTGAGATAGTGTTTACTCCTTTTATGGGTGTTGGGTCAGAAGTTTATCAAAGTGTTAAGATGGGTAGAAAAGGAATCGGGGTTGAACTGAAAAAAAGTTATTACAAGCAGACTTTATTGAATCTTGATTCAATAAATGATGGTATAGCGTTAAGTGGAATTAGTTTGTTTAATAAATTAGTTTGATTCCTATAATATTATAAAAGGAGTAATATATGACAATTCAAAGAAAAGAACTGTTGGAAAGCTTGAAAGCTTGTATGCCTGGAATTGAAACTGGTTCAGCGGTGTTGCAAGGTGCGGATTCCTTTGTGTTTCACGATGGAAGAATTTTTACGTATAACGATTCAATTTCCGTCACAGTACCCATTAAAAATAAAGGGTTGCTTGAGGAAGGTCCTGAAGGTTGCGTGAAAGCGGAAGAATTTTTCAAAATTATAAGCAAGTTTCCAGTTGACGAAATTAAGTTCAGTGTGACGGAACATGGAACATGGCTTTTGAAATGCGGAAAAGCGAAAGCGGAAATGTCACTAATTAATTTTGATTTTGAAACACGCTTGAAGAACATAGCTCCAGTTGAGGACGCTTGGATTAGCTTGAACGATGATTTCATTGCTGGTGTCAATGCTTGCAAAATGTCTGTCAATAAATCACAGCTTTCCGGAATTTGTTTTGAAGGAAATGAGGTAATTTCGACAGATGGAAATCAAATGAATTGCTACACCATGAAAGGGGTTGAACTTCCTAAGTTTTGGATTTCCGACAACAGTGCAAACGAACTTTTGAAGCTAAGAAAATTAGTTGCTGTTCAGTTGCAAGGTACATGGGCTCATTTTAAGTCCGAAGATGGTACAATGTTTTCAATTAAAACTTTGAACTCGGAAATGTATCCTGTTGAAAAGCTAACGAACATAATGAACGCTTCAAATCCGGAAAAGGCAAAGTTGCACACAAAGTTTCCAAAAGATTTGTTCAACGCAATTGACAGGGCTGTTTCTTTTGGAATGAACGTTCATGACAATCTTGTTGTTCGCCTTGAGATAAGCAAGGAAAAAATTGAAGTAAGTTCGGAAAGAAGTGCCGGTAAGTACAATGAAAAAGTAGCATGGGAAGAAAAAATAAACGAAGACTTTGAAAGTTTTATTGTTTATGTTGACGTTAATATGATGCAGTTCGTGGCACAAAGAACCCTTGAATTTTTCTTGCTGGAAGGACCAATTATTAATGGAAAGAGCTTGCCAAGGATGCTCTTTGTAACTGAATCCTCAAAGCATTTACTTTGTACTTTGAACGCTGATACGGAAGAATAATTTATTTTTGGAACGGAAGTTTATGATAGCTTCCGTTCTATTTTTTTTTTTGGGAGTGTTGTATGGGTCTTTTGGATGTTGATGATATTAACCTGTTGCAAGGTAAACAGAAAATAAAGCAAAATAAAAAACCAGCTAAAAAAGAAATAGTACCAAAAAAGGAAGATGTAAAAATTGATTACAATAATTTAATTCCCGAAGATGAAAGAGTGCAAATGCACGAAACTATAAAACTTGATGCTGAAAAATATCAGGATTTTACTGGTGAAAAATATCCTTATAGCCTTAATTTTTACGACTTTGAAGTTTTTGTTCACGATTGGTGCGTAACCGTTTTGAATCCAATTGAATTAACACAAACAATTATTGTTAATGATACGCAAGCATTGAAGCGTTATTATAACAAGCATAAGAATCAAATATGGGTGGGATACAATAGCAGAAATTATGACACTTTTATTATGAAAGGTTTGCTACTTGGTATGAACCCAAAAAAAATAAATGACGACATAATTTTCAAAGGGTTAAAAGGTTGGCAGATTAGTAAGGAATTTAGAAACATAACTTTTTTGAATTTTGACATTTATACCAGCAACAGCCTGAAGACACTTGAAGGATTTATGGGTGACGACATTCGTGAAACGGAAGTTGACTTTGATTTAATGCGCTTGTTGACACCTTCAGAAATTAGGCAGACAATAAAATACAACGTGCATGACGTAAACGAAACATTGGAAGTATTTCGCAGAAATAAATATTTGTATGAATCTCAAATACAGTTAATTGAAACCTTCAACATGGATATTGAAATGATAGGTTTAACACAAGCGCAATTAACAGCAAATATTCTTGAGTGCAAAAAGAAGGAACACAATGACGAATTTAATTTTCCAATAATAGACAAAATACATTTGAAGAAATATAAAAAGGCGCTGGATTGGTTTAATGAACCGACTAACAGGGATTATAAGAAATCATTTAGTCTTGATGTTTGCGGTGTTCCCCATCAGTTCGGGTGGGGAGGGTTGCACGGTTCGCCGATTAACCCATTGCATAGCAAGGGAATAATTTTTCATGTTGACGTAAACAGCTATTATCCTTCCCAAATTATAACCTATGGCTTTATGACAAGAAACAGCAACAATCCCGAAAGATATAAACAGGTGTATGAATATAGGTTAAAATTAAAAGCGGAAGGAAAGAAAAAAGAACAGGCGCCCTACAAGATAGTGTTGAATGGAGCTTATGGCATGATGAAAGATAAATTTTCATTGGCTTATGACCCGAAGCAAGCTAATGCTATTTGCGTCAATGGGCAGTTAATGCTTTTGGATTTATTGGAACATCTTGAACCGTATATAACTTTAATTCAAAGCAATACTGATGGACTGATTATACAAGTTGAAGACAATGAAGAAAAAATTAGCAAGGTGAAAAATATTTGTCACCGCTGGGAACATCGAACAGGAATGACTCTTGCTTATGATGAAATAACGGAAATATTTCAGAAAGACGTAAACAATTATTGCTTTAGATTTGCAAATGGTAAACTTGAAAGGAAGGGTGCGTATGTGATGGAGTTAAGTGATTTGAATTACGATTTACCCATAATTAACAAGGCGCTTGTTGATTATATGATGAGTGGTGTACCTGTTGAAGACACTATTAATAATTGCAATGTGCTAAAGGAGTTTCAAAAAATAGTAAAAATATCCAGTAATTACAAAGGCGGTTGGCATAATAACAAGTATTTAACTGACAAGACTTTTAGGGTTTTTGCTAGTAAGAATGACAAGGATACTTATTTGGGCAAATATAAATATGAAGGAGCAACGGTTGAAAAGTTTGCAAACACACCCGAACACGCTTTCATAGTTAATAGAAATGTTAATGGGTTAAAAGTTGTAGATAAATTGGATAGAAGCTGGTATATTGATTTAGCAAAAAAGAGGTTGGGGGATTTTGGAATTAAAACAAATGATAATATTGGAGGATTATTGTAATGAAATTTGAAAATACGGAAGTATGGGGCTTTGAACACGCTCTTAGAGGCATGAGGGAGGAAAAATAAATATGTATTATATTTATGAAATTAAAAATCTCATAAATCATAAAACTTATGTTGGGCAAAGAAAAATTCCAAAGAATAAAACTATAAATAATGATAATTATATGGGTAGTGGGGTTTATCTTAAATCAGCAAAATTAAAATATGGGGTTGAAAACTTTTCAAAATCAATTTTGGCAATCACACAAACAAAGCAAAACGCTGATATTCTTGAAATCGTTTTTATCAAATTATTTAAACAAGAAGGTAAATGTGAATATAACATTGCTAAAGGTGGTGAAGGTGGTTCTATTACAGAGTTTATGAGTGATGAACAAAAGAAAAAATATTTTCAAAAGTTATCTGAAAGTTTGCAAGGTCATATAATTCCTGAAGAAACAAGATTAAAAATATCTAAATCAAATAAAGGAATATCGAGAAACAAAGGTGTTATTAGGAGTGAGGAAACAAAATTAAAAATATCAAATTCTAAAAGAGGTAAAAAATTAAATTTATCTGATAAAGAATTAAAAAGGAGAAGTGATTATTTTAAATCTAATAATCCTAATAAAAATAAAGATTTATCAGGTTCAAATAATCCTCATTTTGGAATTAAAGTACCTGAAGAACAAAAGAAAAGGCAATCTGAAAAAATGAAAGGTAGGCATTGGTATAATAACGGGTTTATTACAATATCGGCTTTTGCTTGTCCTGAAGGATTTGTGAAAGGTAGATTAAATGGAGGTAGAAAATAATGCTTTTTGAAGATACATCAGTGTATAACATCTATAACGCAATTTTAGGTGCTAGAAATCCAAAAAATAGTTGGAATAAAAGTGATTCGATTTTTAAATGTTATAACGGAAAAATTGAAAATACAGTAATTGGTGAAAATGATTTGAAATTACTTCAATCATTGATAAAAGCAGGTTCGGAACATAGAAAGTTTATGCGTCAAATAGGAGTGTCTGTAATAATTACCGCTCCACTGTATTGGTGGAAAGAGTTTGACACTTACAAAGTCGGAACGGTTGCAAACAGTACAAGCACAATGCACAAGTTGGCAAGTACACCAATTACAAAAGATTGTTTTGAAATGGATGATTTTGAAAAAGTTGAAATTGATTGTTTATCACAATATGTTGAAACAACTATGGATTGGTGGGATTATGTGATAACGGCTTGTGAATATTTAAGGCAGAAATACAATGAAACAAAAGATAAACGCTATTGGAAAGAACTAATCAGATTATTGCCTGAAAGCTGGTTACAAAAAAGAACAGTTACTATGAACTATGAAAACATTTTGAATATGGTACGGCAAAGAATAAATCACAAGCTGTCGGAATGGTCTGAATCATTTATCGGCTGGGCAAAGTCTTTGCCTTATGCTGGTGAATTATTATTTTTATAATAGTAGGTTTTTTACACTATACAAAATACCAGTAAAAAATGTAAAAAAAATAAAAATATTTTATAAAAACCCAAATAAAATCCATGATTCCAGATAACAAAGGAGAAGACAAATGATTATTACGAATAAAAAAAAATTTGACGAGGTTTGCAGGGTAATGACTGATTTTTGTAAAAAAGAAAAGAAAACAATGAATGAACGACCGTTTAATAACAGAATTACAGTCAGTAAAAACTTTTTTGTCACCACTGACGGAAAAAATATGGTTATCAGGGACTGTTCGGATTGTGTTGATAATAAGGATAATTTCAGCTTTCCTTTGGACGCAAAAACTGCCAAAGAATCAATTACCGTGGACGGCTTGACAATAGTTGTTGACGGCAAAGAAACGGATATGAAGGACTTGGAAAAGCAGGTGCCGTGGGAGAGGGTGGTTCCTGACGGCAAGTATATTGAGAAAAGAATACATTTCCAAAAAATACCTGCCATTAAGGCTGGTGATGAAAGTTACGTGACATTTCGTAACGATGAGATAGTTTTCAAATACAATGATGATACGGAGACTACTGGTTTTTATGGTGACGTTTATCTTAATAACCTACTTGCGGACCAGTGCGACATTGAGGAATTCAGCCTGCCGATGAAAATTTTTTATATAATTCTTCACCTGTCGAAAAACGTTGTTTTAAGGCAATATGAAGTTGGGTATAAACCTAGAGTTTTTATGGCAGGCGATTATAAAGTAGTATGTATGCCAATGAATAATCTTGGTGCCCTATAATATATGTATGGAGGAATAAAAAATGCCAAAAGATATTGGTTCTGAAATGCAAATAAAAGAACAAGAAGAAAAACAGAAAAAGTACAAGGAATATTCAGATTATTTTGATGTGAGATATGAAAAGTTAACAGAATCACAGGAAAAAATAGTTGAAATATGTGATAGCATGAAAGATTTATTGTTGTATAAAAATCAAAAGTACGGTGATTCTGCATTGAATCCAAACAATATTTTTTATAAAGGAGATTCTACTAATTCCATTAAAATCCGACTTGATGATAAAATTGGTAGAATTAAAAATTGTGAAGAAACAAGGGTGAATGATGTTTCTGATTTGATTGGTTATAGTGTTTTGTTACTAGCTTCAATGAATGTAACAAAAGATGATATTGCTAAATTCAAGGATTAAAGGTGGTGCAAAAAAATGGAAATACTGACCATTTACTTTTATTAAAATAGTTGGTATAATTTTATTGAGGTGATAAAATGTATTATATCTATGAAATTACAAATAAAGTAAATGGTAAAACATATATCGGTCAGCATAAGACTAATAATCTTAATGATTCTTATATGGGTAGTGGTAAAATTATATTGCAGGCTTTTCAAAAGTATGGTAAAGAAAATTTTTCAAAAATAATTCTTGCAATTACTGAAACTAAAGAAAATATAAATGTTTTGGAAAAGATTTATATTGCTTTATATCGTGAAATAGGGAAAGCTGAATATAATATTTGTTCAGGTGGTGATGGTGGAAATGGAGATTCAAATAAAGGTAAGAAACGTTCAGAAGAAACAAAAGAAAAATTAAGAAAAATAAATTTAGGAAAACATCTTTCGGAAGAAACTAGAAAAAAAATTAGTGAGGGTGTTTTGAAATCAAAAAGGAAGTATTTCGTTTCAGAAGAAACTAGAAGAAAAATGAGCGAATCTCATAAAGGAAAAAAGAGGTCAAAAGAATCTATTGAAAATCAAAGAAAAGCACAAATTGGAAGATTTGTTTCAGAAGAAACTAGAAGAAAAATGAGCGAATCAAATAAAGGTAAACATAATTTTATTGTTTCAGAAGAAACTAGAAGAAAAATGAGCGAATCAAATAAAGGTGTAAAAAATGGATTTTATGGTAAACATCATAGTGAAGAAACTAGAAGGAGGATAAGTGAAAATCAAAGTGGCGTAAAAAATCATAATTATGGGAAACATTTTTCAGAAGAAACTAGAAGAAAAATGAGCGAATCTATGAAAGGTAAAAAGCATAATAGGAGGAAATGAATATGGAAAGAACAGAGTTGTATAGACGCTATCGACCTCAAAATTTTTCGGAGATAGTGGGCAATGAAGCAACAATTAAAAGTTTAAAAAAGGAACTTGAAAATGGTTCCCATGTTTTTTTGATGACTGGTCCGGCTGGTTGCGGAAAGACAACTCTTGCCCGAATAATGGCTAAGGAGGTCGGAGCAGGTCCGTTGTCCATACATGAGATAAACAGTGCCGAGAACCGAGGAATTGACACTGCTCGGGAAGTTATGGAACAAATGAGATACAATCCCAGTGATGGAAAGGCTCTCGTTTGGATTTTTGATGAGTGTCACCAGTGGCTTGCCCCAGTCCAGAACGCATTTTTAAAGGCACTTGAGGACACGCCCGAACACGTTTATTTTTTCTTGTGTACCACTGACCCACAGAAACTCATCGCACCGCTTAAAACACGCTGTTCAATAATTAACGTGAAGCCACTTTCAGATGATGAGATGACATACCTGCTTAAAAGAACAGCCAGAGCGGAAAAAATTAAAATAAGTTCGGAGGTCTATGAAAGAATCTGTGAGATTGCTCAAGGCGGAAGTCGCAAGGGGTTAAAACTTCTCGCAAAGGTAATTTATCTTGACAGTGATGAAGAGCGGTTGGAAGTTCTGAAAGCTGGTGAGGACAATGAGACTTCCGAAACCATTGAATTGTGTCGTGCGTTATGCAAAAAAACAAACGTTAAGACATTGTTTCAGTTGCTTAAAAACGTGGACGCTACTGACGCGGAAAAAGTAAGACAGGCGGTTATGGGCTACATGAACAGTTGTATCTTGAAGGGAAGTGTCACTAATGAAATTGTTGCTACGATACAGGCTTTCAGTTCAGCGGACACCTATAAGAACGGTAAATTCGCCTTGACGGTTGCCATATTGGATAGGGAAGATTTGTTAGGGTAATTTTTAATTCTAATAAACTGATTTTTATTTTAGTTCCTATAATATATATACGAGGAGAAAAGCACATGAAGAAATCAGAAGTTATGGCTCAGAAGTCAAACAACGAATTTGATTTTGAGAAGGATTTGTCAATCAACAAGTACAAGTTGGATGAGGAATGTTTAAGCCATTCAAATTTGTATTTCAGGTATGCTGAGGCTTGCATAACAGCCAAAGGGGAGGTTTCTAAAGCCGACGACAACTTGAAGCTGGTTATGGCTGAACAGAACATTGCTATCAGGAAGTCATACACTGATTCGGGAATTAAGTTTACCGAGGCACTTATAGCCAGTGAACTTGAAAAGGACGTGAAGGTTATTGAAGCCAAGGAAAATCTCAGAAACGCCCAGAACATTTATGCCAGACTTCAGGTTGCGGTGTCAGCAATGGAAACAAGGCGGTCGGAATTGGATAATCTTGTTAAGTTGTATTGTGCAGGTTATTTTTCTACTCCAGCGGTGAGCAACGCAACTAAAGCAGACGTTAACGAACAGACGGCTAGAACAATTCGCAAGAATTTGAATAAATAGTAAGGAGTTTAACATGGTCAACAAGAAGAAGGGTGGTCTTGCCAAGCGTTATCAGGCAAGCTATGAAAACAAGGGTTCAAGTGGCGGTAGAGCCGGAGTTATGGATTGGAAGAAGGTTGACGGTGAGGTTCAGTTTTTCAGCCCTGCTGAGGGTCGAAACAGAATCAACATCATACCTTATATTATTAAGAGCAAAAATCATCCGCTTGTTAAGAAGGGTGAGTTTGAGATTGGTGACAAGGACTATGTGATGGACGTGTTTGTTCATCGTGGAGTAGGTCCATCTGAGGCGACCGTACTTTGTTTGAAAAATACCTATGGAAAGCCTTGCCCGATTTGTGAGCAGTCAGCAATTCTTCGCAAGCAGGGGAAGGAGGATGAGGCTGGTGCATTGAAGCCGTCAAGACGTGTTTTCTACAATGTTCAGGACTTGAAGAATCCCGATACGCTCAAGGTATTTGAAGCCAGTCATTATTTGTTTGAAAAGGAACTTATTGATGAAGCCAGAGACGACGATGAGGGCGGTTTTGTTGATTTTGCGGATGAGGAGGCTGGAAAGGAAATTAAATTCCGCTGTTCCAAAGTCACAAAAGGTAAACTTGAATTCAATGAATTTAAGTCTTTCAGTTTTGAGGACAGGGATGACAATATTCCCGATGAGTTGCTGGAAAAAGCCATAAGTTTCGATGAAATTATGAACGTTCCTACTTACGAAGAAGTGGAAAAGATTTTGTACGGTCGGGATGAGGATGATGAAGACGATGAACAGGACGATGAGGAAACAGAAAAAAAGTCATCAAAGAAAACTACTGTAAATGACGATGATGAGCAGGAAGAGCCGGAACCAAAGAAAACAACAAAGAAAAAGGTTGTTGTGGATGAAGATGACGATGACGAATCACTTGCCAAAAAGTCAGCCAAAAAATCTAAGCAGGTTGAAGATGAAGAAGACGATGAATATGAGGATGAGTACAGTGGTAAAGAAGAACCAGTGAAAAAATCTTCAAAAAAAGATTGTGGTGGTGATTGTGGTAAGTGTCCGTTTGGTCATGTGTTCGGTA
>Ga0326512_10004055_pt1 | contig 10670 bp, 8 predicted proteins | sample 1_2617_0518_D_FD_203652 | JGI IMG/M metagenome (GOLD analysis project Ga0326512, IMG submission 203652) | Bovine rumen microbial communities from UC Davis, California, United States - 1_2617_0518 | ecosystem: Host-associated > Mammals > Digestive system > Stomach > Rumen | place: USA: California...
CAATGGCATAGTGCCGGGCAATGTTCTCTATCTGGCCACCACTGAAGTCATACTTCGAAGCTAAGATCTTGCTCTCACCATCCGAAAGGGCTGGAATCATACTTCTCCAGATACTCATCCTTGCTTCTACAGATGGCTTGTTGAACTTGATCTTGTATAAGAATCGGCGTTCAAAAGCCTTGTCCATGTTCTGCTCCAGATTGGTTGTGGCAATCATGATGCCGTCAAGAGTTTCCATCTCCTGAAGAATAATGTTCTGGATAGAGTTCTCCATCTTGTCCACGGCTCTCTCTGCACATTCTCTTCTTTTACCAATGACAGCATCTGCTTCATTGAAGAGAAGAATAGGGGCAACTTTAGAATTCTTCACATATTCACGGTAGCGATCGAAGATTGCTTTGATGTTCTTCTCACTCTCGCCTACCCACATGCTCTTAACCTCAGAGATGTTCACTTGCATGATATTGCGACCGGTCCGGCGTGCAAGTTGCAAGGCTGTCTCAGTCTTGCCTGTCCCTGGTGTCCCGTAAAAGATGCAAGCAAAACCACAGCGCATCTTCTGTTCCCTCATTCTATTACGGATGTTCATGAAGTTCTGCTCTTCCAGCAACCCAGACAATTCATCTATTTGATTGATGATGTTGCTGTCATAATATAGCTGCTTTTCTTGGATGTTCTTGCACATGATGATATCGCTAGAGCATCTTTTTGAGACCTTCAGTTTGAAACCCTTCAAGAGCTTCTTTCTTGCTGAGTCTGTGAGTTTGTAGTGTTCCCTATCTTCGAAGCCGTCATTGAAGTCGAATTCGATGAACTTCTTCTTCATCAGTATGTGTTTCCCTTTACTTAATTTATAACCCAGTTCGCGTCGTTGTGGCTCGTACTCAAACAGAAATGCAAGATTCTCGACAGCTAACACATCTTCATCGTTAAGCGCGAGATGCCGGCAGAAATGTGTAAGCAGAATTTCATTGGTGAAGTCGAGTTTATATCTTTTTAGGGCCTTCACATACCGCAAGTCAATATTATCTAAGAATAGTCTTCTAATCTCAGAGTAGAACATCTTATAGCAGAGTTCATCTTCGTGTGAAAGATGAGTGAGTTCATAAAACTTGCTGAAGAACTGTAAATCATCTTCGCATTTGTATGGCTCACGCTCATATCTGATATTCTGAGTCAATGCTTTTACCACATCCTTGTGAACATAAAAGTTCATTCTTCCATCAAACTCTATTTTTCGCCTGATAAAGAAGCGCTCTGCAAGCTCATCCAAGTCATTCTGATACTTCAGAAGGTTGATGGCACTACACCCCAACATGTTTGAAATGTCAGACATATCTGTCTGACGAAAAGACACGCTGCGTTCAACGAACAAACATAAGAATAATGCCTGTACTTCCGTAATGTTTTGTTTGGTTGCAACAACCTGTAGGTAGGGAGTTGCTCTCTGGAAGAACATATCACTTAACTTCGATCCCTTTGCCAAAGCCACAACTTTCTCTATGGCTTCGACGGTTGTCATACCCTCTATAACAAGCTGCTGCCGAACAACTTTCACTTTCTGCTTTCTTGTTGCTGATAAATTTCTTCTGCTCATTATCTTATTCATATAATTACCTTTTTCTTGCGCAAAGATACTTCGATTACTTCAACTGGCAAAGGGAAAAAGAAAGTGAGGTATGAATACCCCACTTTACGTTATGAAAAGAAGAAAGTATACTTACCTTATACTTCTTTCAACTTCTGCCAGACTTTTACCATGGCATAAGTATCAAGTTCGCAATATTTCAGAAGAGACTGCCGCGCTGACTGTTGTTCCTCCGGAAGCATGTCTATTATCTTCGGAAAGATGTTCATTGCTTCGCTGCCATTGTGAACACTTCCCTGAAGATTGTGATAGTCAAGTTCTGGGTCATTTGGAAAGAGAGCCGGAAGTACGCTCTTGATACTGAATGAACCTCCCATTGCTGGAACGTAGTACCAACCTGACTGGAAAGGAATCAGCAAGTCAATGATATGGTTACGGATGTTTAGCAGATGTTCGGACAAGTCTGGGAATATCTCGGCCAGCTCTTTCAGACGTGTACACTCGAACGCTTTGTTGTAAGCTGTTGTGCAAACGTTCATTGGAATGTCCTTACATAGTTGTTCTGCCAAAGCTCTGCGTGGGTCTTCACCAGATAAACCTAAGAACTCCTTATGTTTCAACTCACCATCTGGCTCTTCGATATAGTGAAGCGAGTACTGGAAAGGAATCTGCTGATATGGATGTGTCCCCTGAAAATCAGGGATGACGGGCTGCATAGTCTCAAAGTCTAGAAAATAGAGCGGATAGGAGAGAGTATCAAGGAACCTTGCAATCTCCACCTTATTTATATATATAGTGTCGTTGAGACTACACTCAACTTGCATCCGCTGCTTCTCGTTCAGTTCTTCATTCTGAAGTTGTTCATAAGTGATGACACCTTGCTGGTAATGGGCAATCTTTTTATCGAAGTTCATCCGATAGAGATTAAAGACCGATTGTTTGGGAAGATGTCGTGAACAGTACTGCCAAAACGCGCAGTCGTATGGCTTATGGCAATGGACATCCAAATCCACATCCGGCTCTACATCCATCTTGGAGAGCATCTTCTTGGCAGTTGCAACTTGCGACGCAACCAAAGGATATTCTTGTGCAACAGCTTCGCTAATGTCCTGTACCTGGAAGAGTCCGTGTATGTCAAGTTCACCCTCCAGCACATAGTCGGAATCAATACAGACCAAATAGGTACCGGTCACGTTAATGCCGCAATGTGATAGGACATACTTCTGGTAAGCAACATCCTGTGCATAGACTTCCTTGTCCGAGTCGGTACTACTCTTTACCTCATAGATAGCATAACCACCATTCTCTTTCTTCAAGATGTCTACGGCACAATACCCACCTTCGTAGAAAAAAGATGCTTCACAGATAACATCTACTCCGGCAGCAATATACTTCTGTGTATAGTCAGCCATCCTGCTCAGGTCAACTTTTCCATCTGAAGTGTACGACGTCACTTCAACAAACTCTCCAAAGAGTCCCATCGCTAAGTCACCAACAGCGCTTCCAGATTGGAAACGCTGTTGAAGAGAATCATTTATAACTATTAACTCTGGCTTATAGGTCTTCAGCCAAAGTGCTTTTGGACATTGCCTAAACAATGTATACCTCGACTTCGAAATGCCTATGTGCTTATGCCTTTTCATTTGTCTTGTAGAGATGGGATTGGAGAATGTATGAGTCTTATTTGATAGCCATCAAGGATGTCTTCGTATCCTTCGAAAAGGTCGACTCCATCAGAAATATTACTTGCTTCTTCTTTTTCCGTCATATGCATCGCGACGGCCCAACTACTACCTGCTTGTGTAGAAGTCCAATAGCTAGACTGAGATCTGTAATCTCTGGTAATCTCCCCATTTCTCTTGCCCCCTGCTGCAACTAAGAAAATCCGATTTCCGTTGGGGCCAGTCAGCAAAACTCCTTTCTCTCCGTTTTCAGTAGAGCACCAAGTCCGCAAACATTCGTTATAGAGTTCAAGGAACTGTTCCTTAGTAGGGAGCCTCCAGTTCTTATCTTCTGCACACAATGCCTGGTCCCAGTCGAAGTATGTGTAATGTCCACAATCTTCTGCATCTTTGGCATCATGATTCTGCACGCCCCAAAGGATTCCACTGGGGAGCCCAAGGTCAACGTACTCTTCACCATCTGCCTCAAGATGTTCGTCATTGAGGTCTTCTATGGAGACTTTCAATTTCATTCTCTGGGAGTAAACGCTAAGGACTTCCCTACGTTTGTTTTTATCTAACAGCATCAGAAGAGATTCCACAGCAGCCTTTGGAACTTTTTCAAGTACAACATCTTTGGAGGTGTGGAGGGTAATAGTCTTTTTTTTCGGATCGGCATATTGCAGATACTTCATGTTGATGATGTGAGAGCGACCAATACGTGCCAAGGTATGGCTATTTGCAGGCTTCACTTCTTCAATCAGTTTCCAAAGCTGGCCGATTTGAATTCGGATAGTTTTGTAAACTGTGTGTTGCGTGAGATAGATGTCCGTGTAATTAATATCTGCCAAAGCGAACAGGATATCATCTACACAAATGAAATACTGTTTCTTTCCGTCTTTGATGTGGATTTGTCTTGCTTCCATTGTCATTTGATTTGAATTTGATGCAAAATTAGCAAATATATATGAGAAGATGGAGGTTTTAGGATAGTTTAGGTATGAAATAGAGGAAGGATGGTATAAACCATCCTCTCTATTATATTCCTAATTGATAATACTCTCGAAATGCTTTACAAATCTGCTGAACTTGTATAGTTGATGTGTTTTGTGATATGTAATGCTTCATCGACTCAAAGATTTGGAAAAGCATTAATCGTCTTAAACTTGTCTTAAAGTCTTTGATATGTTCTGACAGTTCACATTCCGTCTCATCCTCCATATATGGATATGTCCCTAATACATCAAGGAAACTATCTGCTTCGGATAGGAATTCTATGCATTCTCTATTAACTTCACACCAATTCATCGCTAAGGTACTAATGTCTGGATTTGGGGTTGAGATATAAAAAGAAAAATCTTCTGTATTCTTTATGAAATCGGTTATTAAGTGATGTATTCGGGGAACATCATTTATTTCTGAATATGCCCATTCCAGCCATTCGTCCTTAGTTATTTGAAATTTATACAGATAGAAATGGTTGATGTATTCATCTGGAAAGACATTTATATTACTGTTTAGAGTAAGACATATTATGGGCTTTTTCAGTTTATTGGCTGCATTTATATAATATTGCAGATTTATGGGGGCTAACGGTTCAAAGATCAAAAAAACTATAGCCTGTATGTCGTCTTTAAACGCCGATTCTGGAAATTTATTTTGAAATTCTTGTATTACTTCTGGAGTAGTTTCCTTTATGATCCCATTCTCATCAACATAATGTGAGGATTCCATTGTAGGATTTGCATCACTTAACTTTAAAAAGGAATCACCATAAACTTCTTCTATAATCCGCAGTGCTTCATTGTTGGCTTCTGAAAACAGAATTATGGGCTTATTATCCCTGGTTGTGTCAAATTTTGACAACAAGCCCTTTACCTGTTCTCTTGAAATTTGTTTAATGCTCATGTCCTGTTATAACGATTAAATATTGCCTACTCCCTTTTAAGCGTTTTGGCTTCCTCTTTTCTTTTACGATATACTATTGTCTGATTTTTTGTCTTCTATTCATGTTTTTTCAAGAAAGCAACATTTGCCTTCTCTATATCTGACAGAGAAGCAGAAACATCAGCAGATACAGGCTTATACCATGAAAATTTAGAGAAATGCTGTTTCAGGTCTGCTGAATTAAAAATGTATCCATGACGAGCATAAATCTCATTGCGAATGATGCGAAGCTCACTCTTTGATATTCCGACAATGTCCTTTTCTGTTAGGATCCTGGTTGAAGTCACTTCATATCCGAAAGAGGTTGTTCCATTATTGTCGCCAGTTACCATAGAACTTTGGGCTTCCAAATTTTCTTTTGGATTTTCTGTCTCTGTCGCAGGGTTTCCTGCTTCGGTAATTTCTCGTTTGTCTATAATCTTTCGTGCATAACCTGTTTGTCCTTCATGAAATTTCCAATAGGGATCGTCAGAGAAGTGATTGCAGAACATATAGTCCAATTTTACCGTAGCATAAATCTCCATGTGTCCGTTCTTGTTGTCACATTCTATATCATATGCGTCCAGATACTGGTTCCCCCTCTTTACGCTTATGGATTTCCATGAGCCTTCGTATAGGTCAGAATTGTCATATATGACCTCTTTTGTATACTGAGCAACACATTTTGAATGATATTTAACATAGGCTGTACCATCTTCCAGATTAATATGTGCTGTTATGGTAGTGTAATAGAAATCCGCGTTTTGACGTTCGTTCTTAGCAGTAAACTCAATGGCTGTTACTTTAGAAGTGGCGGGGGCTTCTGATGCTTGCATCTCTCCAGCGACATCCTCAGAAGCATTCTTTGAAGTTCCTGTTGAATCTGCTGCAATACTATCACCACCCTTGTTTTGATTGCCACCGCACGACACCATCACCAATGTCATAATAGAAAATAAAACCTTCTTCATAACTAATCTCTTCTTTTTATTTAAGTAATGTAAAATGCCTACTCCCTTTAAAGCGTTTCGGATTCCTCTATGTTTCTACAAGATAATTAGATGTGGGTTACTCCTTGAACAGTTGTAAAATTGTACTCATTCGATGAACTGTTCTCTTCAATTCATCAGCAGATTTGGCAAGATTGTATGCCTGTTCAGTTGGATAATCTTCCCGCTTAATTGTACTTGCTTCATCATTTAATCTCATAAGCGGAGCAAGTTGCTCAGACAAAGAACTTCCAGATGACTTTGCAATAGTAACATTGACATCTTCATCTTTCCAGCGAAGGGTTACAACGCCTTTCTTGGCATCAACATATTTCACATACTTGAGATTAATTATTGTAGACCTGTCAACTCTCGCAAGGAAGTGAGGTGTATCAGCTTGTTCTATTAGGTCAGACAATTGGCCTATCTGTATTCGGACAGCTTTATAAAGGGTTGATTGTGTCAAGTAGATATCGCTGTAGTTGCCATCAGCTTTAACTAAGAGGATGTCTATAGGAGCAATATAATATTCCTTCTTCCCATCCTTTATGTGAATATTTTTAGACTCTTTATTCTCCATATGTTTAAAAGTATGAATGATTATATTATCGGTGTCACAAAATGAGCATTCTTTTTCTTTACCAAATTTGTTACTCTTAATAATGCTATATCTTCAATTACATCTTTCTGGTTCAAATAAGGCATTTCATCTTCCGTTATTACGAAATATTCTTGACTACTTATATATTGGTTATTAGGATTTCGTCCTTCAACCATGCCAATTCCGCAGCCTTCCCAAGATGGATTCTGACAGATGTCATATAATTCACTCTTTAGTTTTTCCAAACGGGACTTGAGTTCTTCAAGTTCTTGCAAATGTCGTCTCAGTTCATGTCCATGCACAAAAGACTCTGCCACAAAAGCTGTGCCTGCAGCTTCTATCGGTCCAAGATATGTAGTCTTGAACTGGTCTGCCGAACTATCTGTCCAGTTGTCCTCAAGTATCTGATTACATCGCTTGAGTTCTTCCTGATTAGCCTTGATTGTATCGATGTCCTTTATTATCATAGTTGTTGTTCTTTATATTTTTCAAGAATATCACACCGTTTTGTCAACTGTTCACAACACTTACCAGACATGTCTCGAATTACCAAGGCATAAGTTGCTGTCCTCTGCTGAAGTCCTGTTATTAGAGCCTTCATTTTATTAATGTTCTCATTAATATCATTGATACAGCTATCTATTTCATTCATTTTGTTCTTTGCATCGTCTGCTGTATCACCTAACAATGCACTATTAATTGATGTAAGCTGATAACGTTCTACGATATCTTCATACTTCCTAATAGTAGCTGAAGACTCATTTGAGCAATCAAAACGCATATTTTCTGCGTAATTAGCTGTTCTTTGAATGTCATCCAGAAGACTTTCTGCTTTATGCTGTAGGACAAGACACCCTCCAAGAATAACATCCTTGAAGGTATCTAACCTAGAAGCATATTGACGGAGAAGAGCAATCTCCTTGACTTGTGCATCTGACACCATTTATCTCATACTTTTATATTGCTCCTGGATATCGCAAAGACGATTCAGATAAGCAGCATGCTCCATCATCTTTTGTGAGAGAGCATCAATGTTTCTTACTTCTTCACTAAATTCTTCAGTAAACTTGGAATTTTTCTCATCAGTCCATCCTTCACTAACATGACGCAGATGGTTCTCTGCGTTATGAAAGATCTGGCTCATTTGAGAACCTAAATTCTTGAGATTACTACTAAACTGACGGAGTTCGTCAATGTTCCTAATTCCAACATCTTTTGCCATGACTATTCTTTTTCTATTATACTTGAGATTATTTTTTTATCCGGCATAGTAAAAGGAGAGAACAACGTCCACCCTTCGTCACCATCTGCAAAGTAGACTGCTCTTAATCTTTCAGGATCTCCATTCAGGGTATCCAATCTGATGTCGTCGGGAAGCCCCATCTTCATTGCAGCCTTTTCATCCGAACGTAACATAACAAGATGACGGAACTTTTTGAATACAAATTTACTGGTCACATAATCTTCAAACAAAAGATTGTCAGGCTTGTCCACTTGAAGTAATGTATGAATATGATAATCTGGCCCATTGTCAAGTATATAACAAAGTGCATCTTTATAAGTTTTCACAATATCAGTGTTTGCACTCACAAAGCCATTAGATCCGAAAAAGTCATTATCTGTGTTTTGCTTTTCAACAAGTTCGGCATCCAACTTGAGTTGCCTAAAGCGCTGTTGCCCTAAGATTACAAGCAATGAAGGTTCTGCATGTCCATTTTTTATGTCATCAACAAGTGTTTTGAGCAGTGATCCAACATCTCTTTTGTTCACAACATTGATTAATTTTGCTTCTTCAAACAAATCAAGGACATCAAGATATTCGCCATCTTCATCATCTTTGAAATCTAAGACATAACACTTATAGTTAAGCCCTGATTTCAGATTACTTGCAACAAGAGAAAACAGAATATCCATTGCTGTACGTATACTTTGGTTTCTCTCATCAATGCCAGTAAGCAGAATATTTTCACTTAACTCTTGTTTAAGAGTAATCAAAACTGGAGATTGCTTTAGACTGACGCTCTTACCTACACATGCCTTAATATTCTCCTTACGTACTTTTCCTATGACATCTATTATTTCTTGGTCAAAATGGAATAGTTGAGAACCATTGAAATAGAACTGGCCATTTGATTGATGTCCATCCGCTTTTGCGACTGCGGCACTAATTTGTACTTCCGCATCTTCTTTTGAGAGATAAAACGCATGAAACATTGTATCCGGGAATCTTCCAGTAGTGTTATGATAGTAGACATCTCCCACTCCCAAATTTCCAATAAGTTTGCTACTGTTAGACCACATCTTCTCGGCATCAATAGACGCACATGTTAGAATATACCTGTCCGTTATGTTATTTAAGATTGCTGTAGGTATATCAGAATTAGCCAATGTCTGAGTTGCCATAATAAGATGAACGCCCTGGCTTCTTCCCTCTGTCGCCACTTTGTTGATAATATCAATCATCTCGGCCCTCGCTTTTCGTTCACTGGTAGCATGTTGTTCAAAAAGCACATGGCATTCATCAATGACAACCCAAATTCTAGACATCCTATTATCGGAATGTGATTGATTGTAGTCATCAATCTTCTGTACTCCTGCTTCTCTTAACAATTTACCCCTATCCTGCATCTGATCCCTAAGGTCTCTCAATATCTCAAGTATTACTTGGATATCACTATTGTCTACAAGTAATGCACGGGCATGTTTGACACCTTTGTATCTGTTGAATTCCACGCCACCAAGTTTGCAGTCCAACAGATAGAGTTGTAAGTCTTCTGGAGAATATTTGCGTATAGCTTCAAGAATAATATCATGAAGTAGCACTGACTTTCCGGAACCAGTCTGTCCTATTATGAAACTATGCACGTGTCCATCTTGACCAAGACAGAAATCCATAGTTTTTTTATCAATTGGTTTCCCAATTGTTACATTCAGTCCATTTCCAACTGATACATACCCACGCTCAAAGAATTCTTTCTTCTGGTTACTATCATCTTCTGCAACCTCAGAGAGATAGTCCATACAACATTTAAGCAAAGAGGGTTGATCTGGCAATCGAAACACCCCATAACACCATTTTTCATAGTCGCTCTTATCAGCGTTATTGAATGCGCCAAATTCATAAAATAGCTCTTTGTTGCATAGGATGTCATAATTGCTTCTATTCTCAAATGCCTTATTTAGATTCTGCAAAACAACAAAGTGAATTCCTGCCTGATGACCTTGCTCTGTTAATATTCTCATTGATTCTGTTATTTCATCGAAATGATAAGGGTAATCTAACAAAACGATTATCTCATATGCAGGCAAGTCTTTGTTTACGGAACAATTATTCTTCAACACATTTTTTATACGTAACAATAAAGAGTTAGTTAATGTGGTTATATCTTCTTTATCAATAAAAGTCCTGCACAACCCCGTCTTAAATAAATCCGAAAAAAACTGAGCCTTATCAGACATAGATGGATTCACGAAATTGACTCTTACTTTTCCTTTTGGTAATGACATCAAACAACCCAATACAATTTGCTCCATAGTTATGACTGCAAAGCGTTCCCAACCTTGATCCTTATAAGGTAAAATAAGTACATGAGGATTCTCCTTGAAATTGACAAACTTTGGGATAGATAATTTGTGATATTGGACAACTTGGTCGGAGGAAGTTCCTGTAAATATCATGCCAAGTTCTGTTCCCTTTTCAGCACATTTAACCATTCTATTAAAAAGCATTGTTGACTCGCTATCAGAAAACAAAGACTCTTCCTGAAAAAGGAGCGGACTCATCAGCGGGTCTGTATCTCTCAAATGCTTCAGAACTTTTTCAAATTCGCCGTATAAGTCATTCATTTCTTGGTCATATTCTCTTTTCGTTTTGGCCATTGATGCTATTTCATTTGCTTGCTGAC
>Ga0326512_10004057_pt1 | contig 10669 bp, 12 predicted proteins | sample 1_2617_0518_D_FD_203652 | JGI IMG/M metagenome (GOLD analysis project Ga0326512, IMG submission 203652) | Bovine rumen microbial communities from UC Davis, California, United States - 1_2617_0518 | ecosystem: Host-associated > Mammals > Digestive system > Stomach > Rumen | place: USA...
AATTATATAATATTTTAATAAAAAATCAAATAAAAAAGAATGCGGCGGCCGGTCAATTCTTCATTAACCGGACACTTCCGCTAGTCTTTATGTTCTAGAATATAATCTGTTATTTCTAATGTATCAGTTATATCTACTATTCCATCTCTATTTATATCATAACGATTTTCTATAATTTGACAATATTGTAGATTTTCTCGCGTAATTTTATAATTTTCACTAATAAAATAAACATTAAAACATAATTGTACTAAAATTATAACTATTGCTATATATAAAATAACTTCTAACCATCTATCTTTATTTTCCATATATACACAACTCCTTTTCTTAATTATATTATATTATATTTTTTTATTTTTTTCAATAAAATGAAAAGAGACCTGAGATAAAAATATCTCAGGTCTACGGAAAGGGATTGAAAATTATAAGATAATGTTTTTCAACTTTATCTTACATTTATATTATACCGAAAATTTTTGGTTTTGTCAAAAAAAAGATAGATTTTTTATTTAAAATCTATCAAAAGTATTATTAAAGAGTGATATTTATAATGTTATATGTCTACCACGACATACATGCGGCACCCGCTTTTGCTACTAAGTAGCATTGCTAGCAAACATCCATACTGCCGCCTTCCCAAGCATTGATTTATATAAAGATTTTGTTACCAAAACCCCCTATAAACAAAATAATACGCGGGCATCAGAGTTCTATCGAGGAAAGCCACTGATTAGCTTTTACCTTTTATTAACCCTCACCTCGATTACTAGTTGTATAGGTTAATATATTATTATTTTGTTTATACGGAGTTTTAGACTCCACCTGTGAACCCGAACCATTCAAACAGTTCACGCATAGTTCCATATAGATTACTATGGCTTCCATAACTATAGAGTGATAATTTATTATTTAAGCGGCCACTCGCGTCCCACCGTCCTGTTTCATACGCCTAAGCCTTGTCCGCCGCTATTAATTGCATGGTTCCTCTTGTCAGATTTGCACTACGACTCCAGGGTATGAACCCAGTATGATAACTACTTCACCACAAGAGGGATATATAAATGCGGCTATTCTGCACCTGCCGCGTAGGCTGGTTTTATGTTTAAGGACGAACATCACCACCGAACCATACTATAATATTGGACCTATTGTCCTATGAAAGGGGTACTTAATTAGTACCATAGAATAGACATAATATAGGCTTAAACCTACATTAACAGGCTATGTTAACACCAACACTAATGTGTATCAATATATATAATTATATCTACTCTATGCTACCAATTAAAGATAGCATGGTAATTGTAATTAGTTAACAATGCTACTAGCCAATAATTAACTTTATTACGTTCCCGCCATAACTTTCGCTAGTAGTCGAGGACATCAGTTATGTATCGCCCCACTTAAACTAGGCTCTTATTATGTAATAAGTACCTTACAAACTAGATTTATAAGTTTTCCTATATGTAATATAATGAAAAGGATTTAATCCTTTGGTTTTTATTAACAATTCCTTTTGTATGGGAGAATTATGTGGCGAACCATAACCATTCATCCTAACAACCCGTGATAAGGGCACTTCGTTACTTAGTAATAAGTGACAATATCAAGTGAACTTATTGTCGTATGTTTTTGATAAAGGAGAACTACTGATTAAGCATTACCCTATTCACTTAGTGGGTTTCATAAACTCCTAAAATTAAAACTTTTTCTTTTTTTATTACATTTATATTATAATATAATTTTTTTAATAAATCAATTAAAAATTTTAACTGCTAATTTAATAACTTTTCTTTTTTATTACATTATTATTATATTATAATTTTTTAAAAATATCAATTATTATTTCTTACGACTAGATATTAATGATTCGATCGCCGCCTGGTCTAGTATTTCTTCAATTCTTACAAATACGCCTTTTGGTGTACCTATTTTAAGTTTTTTGTGTTTAAGTTTTATCTCATTTATTATATTCCTATATTTTGCGTCAGGAAGGATATAACTCCAACCATTAATATCTATTTCAATAGCATATACTGTTATTCCCATATAACTAGCAATAGCAGATTGTATCTTTTGTTTATTATCTTTTTGTTTTCTTTTTACTATAATCATATTTTTATTGATAATATGATTATAATTATATTCAACAATTTGATATTTATCTTGTTTTAAATTATCTATTGTTTCAATAGTAGTTTGTTCTACTAAATATTTATTTGCGGAAATACCTAATATTTCTTTTGTTCCATAAATATCTATAGCATAATATTGATATTTTATTGTATAATTAAAAAGTAAATATGTCAAAGAACTTAAAATTATCAATACCAGTAAAGCAATAAATACTCTACCCCACATAATTTTCTTTTTCTTTTTATTTAATGCTATTGTTTCCATAACTTTCTCCTTTAAAAGATTTGGTTAGAGGGAGTAAACCCCCTAACACTTCTAATATATTCTCTTTGGAAGAAATGAAAATATGAAATTGTTATTATTTATAAAAGCATTACAATTTCGCTTTATCTATATTTTAGTATTAACCAGACTCGCCACGGGGAGGCAATATAGAATTAAGTCCATATGAGAATTCCCAATAGTAGAATTCTCACTCAAGATTGAATAAAAAATAATTAAATAGTTTCTACAATAAGAATATTTAATATAACTCGAGCTTATTGTAGTTTGCGTAAGTCTTACTTGCGGAAAGGGGCCCCGCCAAGCCACTATATTAGGTTAGCCACCCGAAAGAATGATAAGTAGGTTTATATGAACTCCTACAAACTGACCAGCGGCGACCTTAAGAATTGAACTTATACCTCTTCCCAATCATGGAAGTATGCTACCTTTACACCATATCGCCATTTCTTTATTACAAATATATTATATAAAAATTTTTTAATTTTTTCAAATTATTAAAATGGTGGCCCCGCTGGGGATCGAACCCAGGACCTAACTTTCTATAATTTTATCTAATAAATAATCTTCTACAAAATTAACACCAGTGCGTTGACCATTTTTTGGCAACTCAGTTCTAAAAGTAATAGTTTTTCTTCCATTAATTTTATCTATTGGCACTAATAATATTTTATTTATTGCAATAATATAAAAAGCCATATAATCTACATCATTTTCATAAGTTGATAAATGCTTATTTGTTGTATGATTTGTACTACTTGCGCAAGGACATTCAAAAGAATTGTTAATAGTTTCTTGCCCACAATACTTAACTTGTATTCTATTTAATTTACCATTAAACTCTGCAACTAAATCATATCTTGCATTATCTCCAAAAGGAATACAAACTTGAATATTTCTTCTTGTAAATTCAGCTAAAACCATTGCTTCTCCTATATTGCCTTTATCTTTACTATTCATTTTATTACTCCTTTAACTTAAATAAATGGTGGGTCCACCGAGAGTTGAACTCGGATACCGTGATTAAAAGTCACGTGTCCTACCATTGGACGATAGACCCATGGTGGAGATGACGAGACTCGAACTCGTGTCCACTTATAAAAATATATTAGAAATCTCATTCTTACTTTACAAGTTTGAACCAAATTAGTATATTTTCTCTTTCTATACCCCTTTGGCAAATCTCAATAGAAAGAGCCCTACGCATCATGTTAACACATATTCTTCCACGGCTAGGGACAGTTAAATATGCGGCAATCCTTGCAAGTTAATACGATTATCTTTTTCCTGATTGCACTGGAATAGGATAAAAGTTTCTTAGCATTATGCGAATGCTACGCAATTAGAAGCGAATAAAGATTTAACTTTATTAGAAATTTTTGTTAAAATATTGTCATTTAATTTTAATTTTGCCTTTTAGATAACTGCCTATCACTTGTATTCTAATACTTTTTTATAGATGTCGAAACCAAAACATCCCCAAATATAAAATGGTAGGGAAGACAGGACTCGAACCTGCGGCCCCTACGTCCCAGGCGTAGTGCGCTACCAAACTGCGCTACTTCCCTAAAAATGGCGGGTCGTACGGGATTCGAACCCGTGATCTCCGCAGTGACAGTGCGGCGTCGTAACCACTGGACCAACGACCCATAATAAATGGTGCACCATCTAAGACTCGAACTTAGGACCTCTCGCGTATCAGACGAGCTCTCTAACCAACTGAGATAATAGTGCATGGTGACGACGCCGGGATTTGAACCCGGGAATGCTTGCGTGAAAGGCAAGTGTGTTAGACCGCTTCACCACGCCGCCATATATAAATTGTTTTTCTTTTCTTTATTACATTATTATTATAATATAATTTTTTAAAAATATCAAATGTTTTTATGGTGTCTTTACTAGGACTTGAACCCAGATTCCTGGTTCCGTGGACCAGTGCTCTATCCATTGAACTATAAAGACAAATAAATGGTTGACGGGGTAGGGATCGAACCTACGAATAGCGAGGTCAAAGCTCGCCGTGTATACCGCTTCACCACCCGTCAATAAATAAATAAATGGAGACCCCTGTAGGATTTGAACCTACGCTCAGGGAGTTGCAGTCCCTTGCCTTACCAACTTGGCTAAGGGGTCTATACATGGTACGCCCGCAGAGATTTGAACTCCGATAAGAGGCTTATAAGACCCCGGCCCTAACCATTGGACGACAGGCGTATATGGTGTCCCCTCTAAGAATCGAACTTAGATGACAGGTTTAGAAGACCTGGGCACTATCCGTTGTGCTAAGGGGACATGGCGCTGAGAGTAGGATTTGAACCCACGGTACAGTTACCCGTACTCTTGATTTCAAGTCAAGTGCATTCGACCAAGCTCTGCCATCTCAGCAAAATATAATGGTGCGGGATGTAGGACTTGAACCTACAATGAGCGAACTCGCGAGTTCCTAAGACTCGTGCCTATACCAATTCGGCTAATCCCGCATATAAAAATGGTGGGGGTAGAGGGAATCGAGCCCACTCGAGCCTAAAGACAGTTGATTTACAGTCAACCCCGCCTCCTTAACGGATTACACCCCCATAAATGGTACCAGCGGAGGGACTTGAACCCTCACGGTCTTTCGACCACGGGATTTTCTTACTACTCTATATCACTATAGCCGCGGATCTCCGCGTTGTAGTCTGGACTATGTCTTAACCATAGCTTTCACCTTAGGTTGATAGTATATAGTCTCTACACATTTATGGCGACAAGGTCGCCAATTTAGCTCGTCGTTGCCTTTACCTAAATAAAGGTTTCCGTCGAATTAGCTATCATTCACACTAGAAGTTTCCTATCTAGGTGCTCAAATTATCTAAGTCCCGTGTGTCTACCAATTCCACCACGCTGGCATATTTAAATGGTGGTCGAGACTAGAGTCGAACTAGTTCCTTTGGATTTTCAGTCCAACGCGCGCACCGGCTACGCCACTCGACCATATTTTAAAGATTATTTTTATAATAATCTTTAATTTGTTCTTTTTGTATTTTTACTTTATTTTTATTTTTATTAGTACGATTTCCTAAACACCATGGACATTGATTAGCAGCTCCGCCTGCTCTTCCGCCATGGTTTCTACAGGTTAAATCAACAGCTTTACAATAAGGTTGATTTTTTGTACCATAAGCAACTCTATGTTCTTTTCCAGATTTAATTGCTTTATCAAGAGCCATAAGCTCACCTCCTATTAAGAGGCTAAAGCAACTCTTTCTTCAATTTGTTTTAGTTTTGCTTTTTTTCTTCTTCCACTACCTGCTGGATGAGCTTTTGCAAATTCAAGAGCTTTTGCAGTAATTTCTTTATTAGCTGCAGTTTCATATTTACTAGCCATAGGATTTCTTTTTAATTTTTTATTAGTTTTTCCTTTTTTGGCTAAATTTGCAGCAGTTATTGAGAATTGAGAATCGTAATCTTTTCCTTTTGCTTTTCTTTTTGCCATATTTTCAAACCTTCTTTCTTTCTAATTTCTATATATATTATATTATATTTTTATTTAAAAATCAACTTTAATCATTGCGGCCGCCGGTTAATCATATGACAGACCTTGATTAATATATCTTTTAGCGACTCCTGCCGCGTAATAATCTCATGGCAGGGAATGAAGGTAACGATCCCTCGTCCTCGGTTTTGGAGACCGATGTTCTTCCATTGAACTAATCCCCTAAATATTTCCAACAATATTTATATGCACTTTTTCTAATTTTATTACAACATTGTGATATATGCGCAGATATCCCTTTTATTGTATCAGTAGATAATTTATTATCTATACAATATTGACTAGCTTCTGCTACACTTTGAAAAGTTTTAATTGCTTTTTTTGTATTTTTATCCAACATACATACTACTTTTTCTTGTGCTTTTGTAGCTTGTTTATCAATTTGTGTTTGACTAATATTACCTTTCTCTTTTAATATTTTAGAAATATGTCCTGTATCATGACCTGTTTTTTGAGCAATCTCAGTAATATTTAGACCTTGAATAAATAAATCAATAATATAATTATAGTCAATATAGGCTTTTCCGTCTCCACCTAAAGTAGCATTATATCCATTATAAAAACTGTCATAATATTGTATCCAATATTGTTCTTTTTGTTCTAAGTTTTCTTCACATTGTTCAATTTCTTCTATAAAAAAATGCTCAATTCCAAACTTGCGCATTGCATTATATAAAGGTCTATTTACATATCCTCTTTTACTATCTGCACAATGTTCATGAAATCTTTTTTGAATATCAAATTCAGTCTTCCCTATATAAACTTTATCATTTATATCATTAGTAATTTTATAAATATATCCCATTTATACTCATCCTTTCTATTGTTATATAAAATTTTGGCAGGATGAATTAAAGAAAACTGCCAGATTTTTTAGTTAAATAACATCACCGCCACGTGAAGGCAAATCTGGATAGGTGACGCAGGGGCTAGAAGATTCGAACTCCTACCCGTGGTTTTGGAGACCACTACCCAGGTTTTGAAGACCTGTGTGCTACCATTACACTAAGCCCCTATCTAGATCTAAGTATATATTACTCAGATTTAATTAAATAAATGCCATCTTTTAAAAAGGCTATGTCATTATCATGTATCCAATCATTATATGAGATATAATCAGTGATTTCTACATAATCTCTAATATCTATATTTAATTTATATTTCTTAATAATATTATAATAATTATTTTTCATATAATCAAATAGAGATTCTTCTCCACTTATAATAGTCATACCTAAATCTTGTTTACACATTTGATTAAATATATCAAAAAAGAACTCTTTCCAATAAGTATTTAATTCCCAAATACTTATTAAACTCATATCATATTTGTTAATATAAAATAAACCTTTTTTAATATTTTGCCATTCATAATCTTCAATTTTCTTATATTTCATAAAAACACCTTCTTTTGTTTTTGTAGTTAAACATACTATAAACAACAGATTATCAACAGATTGTATATAAAAATTAAAAATCAACACTAACTATAATCTTTGTCTATAATATGTTTAACTACAAAAAATGGCGGAGGCAGGAGGGTTCGAACCTCCGCGCCGGTTACCCGACCTAACGGTTTAGCAAACCGTCCTCTTCACCACTTGAGTATGCCTCCATATAATAAATGGTAGGGGTAGAGAGACTCGAACTCCCGACATCCAGTTTGTAAGACTGGCGCTCATAACCAACTGAGCTATACCCCTATATAAATGGTTGAGAGTCTAGGATTCGAACCTAGGGTTACGGATCCAGAGTCCGTCGCCTTACCACTTGGCCAACCCTCAATACAGTGAACTGTTTCTTTTAGGAAGAACAATTCGTAAGAAACCAATATAAATATTTATATTGAAGTAACCCCGTGATTAAAGAGCTTTCTGCACACTTCTCTGACCAGCTCATATTCAAAAAATGCGGCCGCAGGTCAATCATAAGATAGGCCTAGTTGTTAGTGCCTTTGACCGCAACCGCTACTAAATTTTTGTAGTGTTTAACTTTGTAACCCCATTCGCTTTTATCTGCCTCTTGGTAAAAGCAGCCGCAAGTTTTTTCATATTGGAGAATTTTTTATATTTTCTAAACCAATATGTTGCCAAGAAATCTCTTCCTCTTGTATAGAAATATCTATACTTTTGGAATGCTTTATCTTCTTGCTCTAAAAGTTTTTGTTTTTCCATCATTAAATACTCACTTTCTTTTATATTTTCTTTCAATTATATTCTATACTGGTGGAGAGTGCGGGATTTGAACCCGCGACCTCCTGCTTGCAGGGCAGGCGCTCTAGCCAACTGAGCTAACCCCCCAGATATATTAGGCGGGCATTGCCGCCTTTTTAACTATTTCTACTTTAAATATAAAATTGTGATACTTAAAACATATGAATTTACCACTATTAGCAGTACATTCAATTCCTAATTTATTTAATTTTTCAATAATTTTTGTTCTAATAATATCTTTTGTAGCATCTCTAAACGCAAGTTTCCCATCATTTGCTAACATACTTGCACCTTTTTTTAAATCAATGCTATAATATTTATTATCCATAGTTACAATATTAAAAATGCCTTCTCCTGATTTACTATAAACTCTTTTATAATTATCTTCAAAGATACTTCTTAATAAATCTTCTCCAAATGGATATTCATATTCCCAAAAATATTCATAATTATTCAAAAACTTTCTCATATTTATCACTTACTTTCTATAAATATTATATAATAATTTTTATAAAAAGTAAAGTAATAATAATAAATCTATAAAACGATGGCTATTTATTGAGTAATTTTATGTCTTAGGTCAAGTAGAATTTCTCCGAAGGTTACTGTCCGTTACCAGACTAGCACTTTCGTTTTAAAACCTTGATATGAGGTTACCCTTCATATGACTTGATTACCACTTAGTACATACCTTAATCTCAATAAATATCGCTCTAGAAGTTTTCCTTCACAATAATTTGTGTATATAACTAGAATAGCGTGCCAAAAATAACATACATGGAGTACAAGAACAGGATTTGAACCTGTGTGAAGTTTTTCACCGTTTATTACCTTCCCCCGCCTGATTCAGGGCCAGTCTACCATTACTGTAAATCTCGTACATGGAGCCAAGGACGGGACTCGAACCCGCATCATGTGCTTGGAAGGCACAGGTCCTAGCCATTGAACGACCTCGGCAAATGGTGCCGCGACCAGGACTCGAACCCGGAATCTACTCATTACAAGTGAGTTGCCTTACCATTGGGCTATCGCGGCATAGAAGATAGACTAGACGCGTCCAATCTACCTAGGTGGGATCCGAAGATACTCCACCGCAATTTATTAATATTGACAGCAGTTTATTTAAAATAAACTTACACGAGCCCTTCTATTTTTTGTTTTACCTTAAAGGTCGCCGAAGATAGGCTGGGGCTGTCATCTCCCGTCTAAATGATGTCGTGTACATCGCCGCTCCTTTAACACTAGGTTAATGAGCTATGTAGAGCCACGTTCTCTACTTGTGCCTTTTAGAGATAAATCTCCTACGAGTCAGCCTTATTAGTCTACATAAAGTAGCGAACCCGATGCCGTGTTATAATAGAATAACTTTCCTAATTTATATCGCGGTATTCAGCCTTAACTACCATTTCCCTGGTCCCGCATATACATCATTGGAGGTGATGTCTCTTAGAAAGAAATGTAAATTAAAATTTTTTTAACTTACATATATATTATATTATAATTTTTTAAAAATATCAAATTATTCTTCTTCAGTTTCAATCTCAGTAACTTTTTTAATTTTAAACTTAACATCAGTAAAGTCACTTTCATCTAAAACTATCTTACATTTATTATAAGCCTCTTCAACTTTAGCAATAGCCTCATCTTCTGAAGCGGCATTAACTTCTACTTTTCTTTTTAATGTCTCTATAACTGTAACGAAGTAAGTTTTAGTGTTTTCATCTTCTTTTACAAATAAACCCATAATTATTTCCTCCTTACTTAATACAATTATATTATAAAATAATTTTATTAAATAATCAATTTTTTGGTAGGAGGCTGCATAATGCAACCTACTTACCAAAGTCATATAATAGAAAGAAGGTTGCGGAAATATAATATCTCCGCTATTATTATATGAAAAATCATTTACATTCATTAACTATAATGTACCTTATTCTATTATGGTTTATGCTCATTCATGGATAAATCTCCAAATTCATTTTACTAATTAGCATACTGCATAATATAAGTTATTTTTCTAAAAAGACTATTTTTATACTTATTCCCTTATTTATCGGAGAGGTTCTCTCTGCAGTCAAACCCTACCTTTAGCAAGATACTTACCGCTAAGTAAGTATATACTAATTAAACCTTAAGAATTTGCATTTGGTTGCTCTCAAGTTTTAAGGGGCTCAGGTTGGAATTTTACCGAACAACCAGACGATGATTCCTAGCCCACCTAATATTAGATTTATAAATATTACTTTAAGGCATCATGAGCATAAAGTAAACCTGTAAAATTGTAAGCATATAGCCTCTTTACCTCTTTGAAATCTCTTTTCATATTTACAAATATATTATAATATAATTTTTTATTATTATCAATTAGTATAAATGTCCACGGTTCCACTTGCACATCCTGAATCATAAACTCTGCCAGTTCCAAGCGATGTCTCTATAATTGTACCTCAGGGATAATCACTACTTGCAACAGCAATATAATTATTTTCATCTCTAA
>Ga0326512_10004058_pt1 | contig 10668 bp, 8 predicted proteins | sample 1_2617_0518_D_FD_203652 | JGI IMG/M metagenome (GOLD analysis project Ga0326512, IMG submission 203652) | Bovine rumen microbial communities from UC Davis, California, United States - 1_2617_0518 | ecosystem: Host-associated > Mammals > Digestive system > Stomach > Rumen | place: USA: California...
TATTCAAGCTTAAGCCTTTGGGAGTTCTTTCTTTATGCGCACTCGATTATTAACTCCAGCAAGAAATACGTGATTGTTTCCGGATAACCCGTATTGCTTATGCCAACTTTACCCATCTATCTGGGATGTGAACTTATGAGCAGCGTACCAGATTCGAACTGGCTCCTGAACATTGGCAATGTCCTATGCAACCATAAACACCTACACTGCATTAAAAAATGAGCTTTTTGATAATAAACATTGCTCTGGCCCTTTTATTATCATATTTGTACGGCGTATGGGACTCGAACCCATAATCTCCTGCGTGAAAGGCAGACGAGTTGAACCAGTTCCTCCAACGCCGCATTTAATCAATTATCTACAAACTCAAGATTACATCTCTATTGCTAGCACAAGTTCCTAAAAGTTACCTTAGTAATCGCGTCTTAACGGTTCCTTTCGCTTGCATAATTGATACCTTTGCCAAGATTGGTTTTGTCAGGGCGACGAGACTCGAACTCGCATAACTTAATCCTGGCTCCAAACCAGGCCGGTCACCTATTACCGGCTACACCCTGTTTATAAAAAATCTTTCCTAACCCTTACAAAATAACATTCGGTGTTTCAGATCACCTGTAATTCGAATAACTGGCGCCTTATTTTGCAAGATAACTCTCAAGATGATGTAATAATCTATTTATCATTTGGCCAAAAATTATATAAATTATTACTGAGTTAATTTACGGTTTATATTAGATGATTATTACACGTCTGGGGGACTTAGTTAAATTTAAATAATCAATCTAATATAGTGGGAGCAGGAAGAGTCGAACTTCCGCCTTCTGAGCTTCAATCAGACGCGCGCGAACATTTCTGTAATAACCGGCTACGCTATACTCCCAAATTATATTGTGTGGAGGCCCCTGGAGACGAACCAGGATCTACGGATTTTCAGTCCGCCGCATTGACCACCTCTGCCAGACCTCCAAATTTAATACTAAGAATAATAAGAAGAGTATCTTTTATACATTTGCATTAAACCACTCTGCCATACGATTTTACTCGCAGTGGGATTCGAACCCACGAAAAACTATAGCAATTTTTAACTGTTCGAAGTAACTCTTGCTTTGACTATAGTATTGAGGGTAGAGCCGGATTCGAACCGGCGAACAACGGTTTTGCAGACCGCCCCCATAGACCACTCGAGCATCTACCCAAATTAAATTGAAAGAAAACTAGTAAAGTATAACTAAAATAGTACCTGTTGGACTTGAACCAACTACCCTTTGATTAACATTCAAATGCTCTACCTAATGAGCTAAAATACGAAGTAACTTTAACTATGACTATTCAATTTTGCGGAGAGATAGGGACTCGAACCCTAAAGCCGTTACTAGCGACCTGCCAATTTTCAAGATTGGTTCCTCATCCAGCCGGATCCTCTCCAAATATAACTGTGTAGTGAGTAGGGGATTCGAACCCCTATGGCAAGAATGAAAATCTTGAATCCTAACCTTTAGATGAACCCACCAAAAAGATAAATAAATTAGAGAATATTTAAGAAGAGTATAACAAATTTAGTTTCTATGGGATTCGAACCCATGATCTTAATTCTGGAAAAATTATGCATTATCCACTATGCGAAAAAACCGAAGTAACTCTTTACTCATGACTACTAATTATATTTATTTGCGTGCCCAGTAGGGATCGAACCTACGATGGGGATTTCTCCACGGCAGATTAACAGTCTGCTGCCTTCAACCACTCGGCCATAGACACATAATTTATTAAGAGAATATTTAATAAGAGAATATTTACAGGTAAGTATTAAATCCAAATTTTAATTTATCGAAGTATCTCTTATTATGACTACTTAATATTGCGCTCCCGGAGGGACTCGAACCCACGACCAATAGATTAACAGTCTACTGCTCTAACCGACTGAGCTACAGGAGCATAAATTAATTGTGGGCGGGCTTTTCACCTCTTAATTGCGTTTCAACCATTACTGGAGCGTCCTTCTTGTTCTCTTTCGAGTGTTCTAGACGACCACAATTATATAGTCATATTTTGTTGTATCAGCGATGTCAAAGAACTCATTTTATAATAGTATTTCTACCATTTTACATATTTAATATAGAAATACTCTTTAAAAATTCAATTTTTTCTTAAAATTTTTTCAAAAAAATAACTTTCAAATTTATCAAGTTATCTCTATATTGTTTTCTAACCTTAAGATTTTGTTATTATCTTATTGTTATATTTTTAATATAGAAACATTTTAGATAAATTCAAAAGTTTCTTTAAAAAAATTACAGCAATTTTGTTAAATAACAAAATCTAATCTTTTATTATCCCTATGTTATTTATTCAATCTTAACTCTATACCTATTATAATTATATAATATTAGAGGTTAGATGAGGGATGTTCAGATTCTTCAAAGCCCCAAAAATTACTTTCAAGACACATAACATTATTTGAAATAATGCTGCCATTATTCCAAACGTTATTTTCAATATGTCCATTAAATAATTTCATAAGCTCTAAAGTTTTTTGTTATTCAACAATATTTAATTTAAGTAATAATAATTTAATTATAGTACAGCGGACAAAAAATATTCAATTTTTTCTCATAAAAAATGGAGAATTTTTTCAAATTCCCCATTTAGTATTATTTGTAGAAGTAATAACTGTTTGTAAACTTATCATAGAATACTTCTCCATCATATCTTATTTCTTTATCAAATTTTCCAATATATGTATAATATCCAGGAACGTAATTTACTTTGTCATGTTTGATAAGATCAATCTTAGATGTATTCAATTGAGTAAAGAAATATGAATTATTAATTGAATCCTTTTTAATGTTATGTGTTAATCCTTTATATCTTACAGCATTTCCAGATTCATCTAGATATGTGAAATATGATGACCAACCTTCTTGAGATTCAATTTTTGGATGATGTTCTAATGTTATTTCTTTATGAGACACCTCTTGTTGAGTCAATAATCCATATGTTTCTCCAGTTATATAATCATTAATTATCTTTCCAACATATTGTTTCTTATTGCCATTTTCATCAAGATAATAATATTTTTTCATATAATAATTCTTTATATAAATTTAATGAAGTACGTAGTCAAATATTTTAATTTTATTATTGGTTTTTATAAGATGATCATCATATAAATCAAAAATGGTAGTAAAGTCATCATTCCAACTCCCTTTTATATAATAACTTTTATTATCCATATCAATTTCAGTATAACCATTACCTTTATAGTATTTAGATGTTCCCATTCCAACTGTACATAAGTTATGATTAGGATCATCTTGTAACCACGCAGTTGTAATTAGATTACCATCACTATCATACATTTCATAACCTAATTGAGTAACTATACCTATAACACCATTCTCATTTAATAAACGAACTTCATATTGTCCAATATTATTAGTATCTAAGATAAAGCATTTATATTTATCATATCCAAAATTTAATGAATAATGTTTTTCTAAACTATGATCAAGTCCATTATATTCAGGTTTAATAAATGTATCATTAAAATATACAGCTGGCCAGCCCCATGTTTCTTGTTCAAACATATCTGCAATCCACCCTTCCCAAAATAAGAAATAAAGTTGTCCATTATCTGTTTGATCAATATTGAAATATTTTTTATTCATTGTAGCATCACCAGTATTATCTCTTTTAGGGAGCAACATTTTATTTCCATTTAAATCGGATAATGGTATAACTTTAGTATATTGTTCATTACTTAATAATTCAACAATATTTTCTAAAGTTGGTTTGATAGGACCTAAATATAAGTAATATTTATCATGATAACATGATGCCGGATAATTCAAAATATATTCATTAATATTATCTAACATAGTACCATCTAATGCATAATCCGCAATAGTAAAATGTTTTGGTATTTCTAAATGTGTTAATGATTTACAATTTTGAAATAATTCTGTAGGTATTTCGGTAATATTATCTTTAAATACATATTGAATATTATGTTTTCCGACTTCAAGATTTACATATCCATGATTAGAATCTATTTCATTAATATTTTGTTCTTTACCATCGATAATAATTTTATCAAATATTTGATTTCCTATCATTTAATTAACCATTATATATTTGGGTATCAGTACCATTTTCTGATGTTACTTCACCATTAACAGTTTGATTTTCTGTAGATTCTTCTGAAGTGATTTTTCTAACAATATAAACATTTAAACCTGTTTCATCATCTACATGGTCAAGAATTGATTCATAACCTTCAGCTACGAATGATACAGGACTATTTGGTTCACCATAAGATTCTGCAGGATTAAATCCATAGAATGTACCTCCTCTAACAATTATATTTGCTGTACCAGCTTTATGATTAGCATCATAGCAGTTTAATAAGAACTTAAGATTTCCATTTTGATCTTTGCCTTCTGTTGAAGCATTTGTTAATTTGAATACACCACCATTGATTTCGATTATTCCCTTTTCAGCATAAATTGCATGAGTTTGAGCTTCAATTGTAACGCCATCATTAACAATAATCTTACCAGTTGCACTATTCCATAAACCATAAGAACCTTCAGCACGTATTACACCAGTTCCTTTAACTTCAAGATTAGAAGTATATCTATTCAAATATATACCTGATTTAGGAGTACCAGTTACTGTTATATTATGTCCATTAAGATTCCAAACGGCATTATAAGCTGGAGCTAAAGGAGCAACAATAGAAGATGTTCTTGTTATATCTTCTTGAAGAATCATTTCACCAATACCGCCAAGTTTTGAAGAATTTTCGTTTGTTATTTCATATGTTCTATGAGTAATTGAATAGCCTTCACCTAAATTAATTTCTCCAGAAATAACTGTTGCAATATCTTCAGAACGAGGTACTTCAACGATTACATTACCTTTAGTTAAGTTAAGATTTACAATCTTTGCATTACCTTTGATAATTAAAGTATTTTCACTTACTTCACCAGAAATAGTTGTCCATTTACCACCACTAAGAGTTACTGTTGATCCTGGCGCATTTAATGTTACACTAACTTCTTGTCCTTCTGCATTCTTATTATTTACTGTAATAGGAGCTTCTGAATTAGATGTTATAGTAGCGCCTTCAACGAACATTGCATTTATTGTTGTTGACTTTGTTGTTTCTTCAGTAATTATAACATTTTGTACAGTTGCATCATTAGAAACAGTTAACGAAGCATCTTGTACAGTTACAGTATCATAAGTTCCACTCTTTAATGTAACTGTTGGTGTTGATGTTCCTTCAGCCGGAGCATTAACTGTCAAATTAGTTGATTCAGCACCTGTATTATTGATTGTTACACCCTTTGCGGAAGTTAATGTTAAGTTTGAATTTGTATCTAATTCAGCAGTAACAGTAGTAGATTTTGTTGTTTCTGGAACTGTAATGTTATCTACTGTGCCATCGGAGAATGTAACATTATTTGAATTTGCTAATTTCTGATTAACAATAATATTATTTACATCAGTATCGCGAAGATTTAATAATGTAAGTAATGCATTATATTTAGATTGTAATACTTCAATTTGAGGTTTTTCATTTACTGCTTCCATTGAATTTTCGACAAATTCTTTGATTGTCATGTTATGAGATTGTTCTTCAACTCCTTCAACTGGTTCTACTTTCCAATCTTCAACTGTCTTTCCATAAGCATCATCACCTTCTTGAGCTTCATTAATTTCTTCTTGAGTATAATGTTCACCTTCAACAGCAGGAACAGCTTCTGTATCTACAACTTTAAGATCACCCATAGCATCAGCAAATTCTTTAAGTGTATCGAAGTTTTCAGGAGCAGCACCTACAACCTTTTCAATTTCTTGAGATACATATTCTTTAGTTGCATAGTCTTCTAACTTGCTAGAATCAAATGTACCTGTTTTTCCTTGAGGTCCTTGTTCTCCTTGTTCACCTTTAAGAGAAGCTAACCATTCTTGTTGAGTCATAGCAACAACTGCAGAAGTTTGTAATGTAGCGCGTACAGCAATTTGTTGTGGTTCATCGCCTATATATAATTGGATTAAATCATCACTACTCAAAGGTTGTTGTACATCAAATTCCATTCCTACAAAGTCTGTTGGATTAGAACCAAAGTCTGTATTTGTAAGAACTTTAACTGTTGCACCACCTAAACGTTGTTCAATAACCTCAACAGTACCTTCACCGTATTGTTTTGTACCATCAAGATTCCAAGAAGTAAATGAATAGATTGCGTTTGATTCATTTACTGATTCTTTATAAAGATCATATGCTGACTTTCCATTTGCACCGGCTTTACTAGCTATTGTAAAAATCCAATTAATTAAATCAGCAGTATCATTGATTATTACATTTTCTCCAATTTCAATACCATTCCAGTCAATATCAATTGCAGAAATAAGTTTATAGAAATCTTCTGATGCCAAATATTCTTCAAGATCACCTGTAAAATTAGTTTGAGAAATCTTATTTCCCAATTTTACACCTGTTCTTTTATTAGGAACATTTGTAAATTTAACACCATTAATTGTAATTTCAGGCATAATTTATTTATATCTTTTTATATTTTCTTAATTAAATGTAACTGTATAATTATCTTGTCCTAATTCAGTTCCAATTATTGTATATTCAACACTATCAACAATAATTGTACTATCAACCCAAGCACCTTGAGCAAAACCATTTGGATCAGTAATTACAGGATTAGTTATATTATCATGTTCATCTGCTGTTACCCATGATGATGGATATACTAAATATAATTCTGTTGGTCTTGTAATTTCTGATGTTTCAAGAGTTTGTCCTTCTGTTGGTTTTTCTTCTGGGAAACTCATTTCACCAATACTTTCTGCGGTTGGTTTAGTTGTAGTAGGTATTAAATATGCAGGAGTTGTTGGCTTTTCTGGTTGTGCTTTAACCCATAATGCAACATATGTTATATCAGTATCTGTTATTGCATCAACTGGAAGAATTGGTGTTGTACCATTAATAGACCAGCCATTGAACTCATATCCTTCTTTTGTTACATCTATTGAAGCTGAAACAGGAGTACCAGTTGGACCAGTTATTTCTCTAAGTACTTCATCACCATCCATAAATTTAACTGTGAATGTTTGTGGTTCTGGTTCTGTAGCAGTTACGACAATTGTATATTGAGCGGTTGCAGGATTATGTGTGTCATCACCTGCAAATGAGGCCGTTACAGTGATTGTACCACTTTGATTAACAGTAGCTACATCGCCTTCAATTACCAATACATCATTATAGTTAACTGAATATGTTATTTCTGCACCTTCATAATCACATGTTGCTTGTTGAGCTAATTGTGTTAAGTCAGTCAATTGATATTCTGCTCCTTGAGTAGTTGTTATTTGATATTCTTCAGTTTTAAATGACAAATGAACATCTTGTTTTATTGGAGTAATTTGAGATGCTCTTACAGTAAATGATAAACTAGTAAATGCATAAGTACCGTTATAGTCAGGTTCTGTACAAGCACAAACATTTACACGAGCATTACCTTGTAAGTTATCACTAGTTGTGAAATGACCAGATTGATCAACTTGTAGTATATTATCATTTGTTGAATAGAAATATACTTTATCATTTGTATTGTTTTCTGGTAAAAGTCTGTGTGGACGAATTTGACCACTATCACCAGCATTGATTATACCATAAGAAGTAACAACCATGTCTTCATCCATGAATTGAATTTGTGTAGGTTTTACTCTAAATCTTTCTTCAATGACATTATAATGATTATGAACACTTGTCCAATTGTCATAATAGTATTCTCCATCGTCTGTTAAAGCTTCATAGTCAACTTCATCATATCCACCTAATACATTCTTCTCATAATATTGTATGCTACCATCTTTCACTAATGTTGAGTTATCCTCGACCTTTATGAATTTACTATGGTCAGGAATATAACAGTTTGTACGATCTGATAATGTTGTAAAGAATCTTGGAGGAGTTGTTGCTTCAAATTTCAATTCTTCTAATGCAACACAACCATCAAATACATTAGGACCAACATATTCAACAGAGCTTGGTATATTCATTTGTTTCAAGCTACTACAATTCTCAAAAGCATTTCTCTTAATCATTGTAATAGTTTCAGGAATATTAACAACCTTTGTCAATTCTGTACAATCTTTAAATGCATATGCACAAATCTCATTAGAGTTATCCAATCCAACACGAACATTATGAACTCCAGAAGTTGCAAATGTATATGTAAATGGAAGTTTTGTTTGCTCATTTAAAGTAACGTTATGACCATCTATAATTAGTTTATTTATCATAATTTAAATATTTTATATTAATTTTTATCTTCATATAGTTCTATTTCTTTATCATATATATCAACAACCTCTAAAACACCAGTATAAGTATTTGTTTCTTCATTATATATTGGTTTGTCTAAATAGATTTCATTATCATTATATGTGAAATATTCTGGTTGGCTTTCAATGTTTTCTTGTGCTGCAACATATGTCAATGGAATCTTTGAAACATAGTTTTTCTTAGCAATATACTTTGTTGAAGAAATCTTATTAATCATATATGAATGATCATCAAATACTTTCTCTTTATGCCCATCCATGTATGTAAAATATTCAGGAACTTCTTCAACACACATATGATATGTCAACAAAACCTTTTCTTTCTTAACTTTGTTTTGTTTATTTTGTTTATTTTTTACAGAATTATTTGTAAATGATAATGTTATTGTTCCCATTTATGATTTTAACTAATCTTTTATTAAAAATAAACTATAAATATAAACAAAAAATTATTTTAAATAAAGAATAATAATAAATAATATGGGCTCAAATTTGTTTATAAAACATATGAAACCTCGCAAGAATGGGTTTTATAAGCAGGGAATTGTTGATCCTAAATCATGTCACAAATATGCAGATTCTTGTAAGTCTGATCCAATTATTTATAGAAGTGGATTAGAGTTACAATTCATACAATATTGTGAGAACAATTCAAATATTGTCAAATGGGCTTCTGAACCAATAAAGATACCATATTACTCAAGATTAGATGGTAAAGAATGCAACTATTATCCTGACTATATACTTGAAAATAAAAAAGGAAACAAAGTGATTGTTGAAGTAAAGCCATATAACCAAACAATAAAACCAGATTTGACAGATACGGAATGGCTTAAAGAACAATGGGTAAAGAATATTGACAAGTGGACAGCTGCCAAGAAGTTTGCAGACGACCATGACATGAAATTTATAATAGTTACAGAAAAATTTTTTACATAATATATGCCTTTTATAATTACTAAATCAGAAAAACATAACGAAGAACAAGAAGAACAAAAAAGTTCACAAATTGATAGATTACACAACCTTCATGATATAGACAGGTTTATATATGATGCTGACTCTATTGATGAGTTCAGGATGGATGAAGCAATTCAAGAACATCCATTGTCTCATAGGCCAACTAATATAAGATCCAAGCTTGCATATGCCGATATACTAAAAATATGCAAGCCAACAAAGAGATATCTTTTGCCTGGACAGATATGTATATTTGGTTATAGTGAGCCAAAGTATAAAGAAGAATTGGAATACTATGACAAAACACCAATGACGTTATTCTTAGGTATATTCAGGACAAAAAATGGTGATATTCGTGAATTGGGTTTGAACATTCACTATTATCCACCAAGAGTACGTCTGAGGATATTGAATTCTGCATATGAGGTATTCAAGTCACATTTCCAAAAATATTTCAATGATGCTCCAGAAAAACCAGCAACATTTGTAAACTATAATGCAATCAAACATATAATGAAGCATAATATAAAGGTTGGATTTGGAATTAAAGAATATATCCCCGTTTTGAGAGGCAATACATATGTACTTCCAACTCGTTTATTGCCTACTGCATTTTACACCGAGGGTCACTTTAGTAAAGCAACATTAGCACAAATTCAAAAATTCTGGAGACAATTTTAATATAAATTAACTATATTAAATAAAATTATATATAGAGACGAGTAATGAAGAAATTTTGCATAGTAATTCCTGTTTATAAATATGAATTAGATCCAATTGACAAGTTATCATTAGAAAGGTTATGTAAAGTTATTGGAAATAAATATGACATCTATTTCATAAAACCTAAATCATTGAATTGTGAGAATTATTATAAGATAATTGACAAGAAACATGTCATTGAATTGAATTTCAAAGAGTCATATTTCAAAGATACAGGAGGTTATTCTCAACTGTGTATCGATTATGCATTCTATAATAGCTTTTCTAAATATGAGTATATGTATATCTATCAATTAGACTGTTATCTAGTGAAAGATGAGTTAGAATACTGGTGTGATAAAGGTTATGATTATATTGGAGGTCCTATTATATCCGAGAATGCAGGATGGATAAATGTGAAGAATCCAAGTAAATGGGAACCACAGGTAGGAAATGGTGGATTTAGCTTACGTAAAATATCAACATTCAAAGACATAACAAACCCAAAAGGAGAATTCAGGAAAGAATATGACTTGACAGATGAAAGACTTAAAGAAGTCAATTGTGAAGATTTGTATTATATGAATTTTGTAAACAAATATTATGATATAGAGAAGCCAATATGGACAGAAGCTT
>Ga0326512_10004059_pt1 | contig 10668 bp, 5 predicted proteins | sample 1_2617_0518_D_FD_203652 | JGI IMG/M metagenome (GOLD analysis project Ga0326512, IMG submission 203652) | Bovine rumen microbial communities from UC Davis, California, United States - 1_2617_0518 | ecosystem: Host-associated > Mammals > Digestive system > Stomach > Rumen | place: USA: California...
AATGCTCCAGTTGAGTGACAACCGATCAACGTTAGGACTAGTGAGAGGACCATATTTCAGGGAACAGATGGATAAAGCCCTATCCCAAAAGGGCGCTCATCTGTTCCGACACATTCAGACACCTTTTGTTTGTGTGGCTACAGACATCAGTAATGGTGAAATCAAGGAGAAAGACCTGTCTGAAGGAGTTGTTGCTGAAGCAATCCGTATTTCTATGGCATTTCCTGCTCCGGGCAATGCACCGATTGATATGGATGGAATGTCGTTGGCAGACGGTGGCATCGTCAATAATCTGCCCGTTGATGTTGCCAGACGTATGGGTGCTGATATCGTGATTGCCATTGATTTGGAACAGGGAAACAGCGACTTTGATCTTGGACTACCCACCTTAGGCATATTAACCAAGTGGATTAATACCCGCCCGGATATTCCCCGCCGATTAAAGAATATTGACGATGCCGATATTTATATCCATCCCAATCTGAATGGTTTCACCATCAAGGATTATGAACCTCACAGTCTATCGATGATGATAGACCTTGGATATCAGACAGCGATGGAGCACTTTGACGAGCTAAAAAAGTTGCATGAGACAAATAAATGAGGTACTTGTTCTTATTCATTGTCTTGTTCTTTTTCTGAATTATTTTCACCTGTAAGTCCTTCTGTAAAACCCTCAATGGCTCCCTTTACTTCTTTTGCGGCCTTGTCGATACCATCAACAAATTTGCTGATGCTATTCCGTGTCCTAATCCCAGAATATTTGCCCTTCAGTTTTGAGATTCGCTTACTATCGTTACTAGAGTAATCATACTTGTCGATCTCAGCAATAATCTTATCAAATTGTTGATCGACTTCTGCCCAGTCCTCTTCTGTGTAATCAGAAGCATTTTTCTCCACCTTCTCAACTAAGTCGCTGAGATTGTCGATAGCGCGCTGTTTCTTGTCGCATGAGGAAAATAACAGTATGGCAAATGCCACAATTGTAAAAAGAGTTACTTTTTTCATATTCGAATCGCTTTATTATGTTGCAAAAATGGTTATGTTATCTAGACTGATATACTCTAATTGAATTTCTAACACTTTAAATGGTGAAGAGATATTGCCACATTGTGACGCTCCACCTTCGGTGTTTCGCTTACAAAGATCTCGCCATTCTTGTACGAACGTTTCTTTACACCTGACAAAAATATGATGTGCTGCAAGCATTGGATTGTTATTGACAGGGAGAAGAAAAATCATAGAGTAATCATTCAGTTTGCTAATGTGCTCTGAGCGGAGATCATTTTCCTGATGATCTGTTAGATATGGATAATGACGAATGCCAGCTATATACTCATATACGTTAAAACCGTCAAGTGGCTTAGATAATTCATCCTTTATTTGCTGTTTTAGACTATTCTTAAACGTCAGGATCTTCATATCATCAATAATATAGTTCCCATTCCAGAATTTGTAGAGATGAATATCTTTTGTGAGATCTTCTTTCATCTTCTCAAAGAAATTGTCGAGAACGGAATTATCTAGCAACGTGATGAATGGAGGTCTTTCCTCAGGAGACATATTTAGAACCTTTTCATTCTCCTCATCATACCAAGCAGATAGATTCTTTACGAAATTGTAAAGCGCAGTTTGAAGTGCCTGTAATTTATTGCTTAGGATGACAACGTTGTCTAATACCATACCTGCAACATGTTGGCGATAATCCAGTTCTTTTAGGGTTGTGCGTGCCTTAATGAGTTCTCGGTTGTTAGCCGCAATTTCGTCGTCTAATTCTGCTTCAAGGGCAAACCTCTTATTTTTGCGATAGAAGGCATATCTGATAAGTGCGATAGCTCCTATGACAAGCGCAACACATGTCGGGATGGTTATATTCTCCAGATAGCCCAAATAATAGGTTATAATAGCCAGAATAACTACTATTACCCCAAAAATGGCCCAACCTTTGACTTGATTCGATATCGTTTTCTTGTCATAGTTATCAAGTTCAATGAACTTTTTGTTCTCTTTCTGCTTGCGTAAAGCGATGAGTCCATCTACTCTTTGGGAATAGTGTTCCCCCGTTATTCCTACGATTTCTTCACGTACAGAAGGGTTGCGTAAAGATTCCATTAATGCCATGAACTGAATGTAAATAGCATTATATTCGGCAACAAGTTGTTCTTGTTCTTTCTTTTTAGCCGCAATAGCATAGCGTGTAAGTCCGATCTTTACACCGATGTCGTTGAGGTCGAGCATAACTTTATAGCGGCCTTTCACACCACGAACCTTTATACTGTCATCGGTTACCTCAGTAACAATATAGGCATGATTCAAGTACTCGTGGTTACAAATATAGGCATAGGGGATGTAGCAATAACCGTTCTTACCGAAACGCTCTCCCCATGAATTTCTGACAAGAAACACCTGATTCTTGTCATCATATCCACAAGCTACCATAGCATGTGGAGACGATGTCCTGGATTCGGAGCCCTCGCGCTGAAGGATCGAGTCACCTGGTGAAGGTACAGGCACCATTCCGTCACTGCCAATATGGTCAAATGCATCAAACAGGTTCAATGAAATAATCACAGGGTAGCCTTCTGCAATAGCCGAACGCAGGGCATCCCTGTTTTCGTCTTGATTGTCTGTCAACACAATGTTCAGAGCTTTCTTGATTTTTCTGGATTCTGCATCTTGGTATGCATCATCGCTTGGCTTTGTGTTATACTCATCAAAAGAATATGGCCATTTTTCTTCTGAGCAGATACCTTTATCGCCAATGCTGCGGATGGCGGTACTGATGGCTACACCCTCCTTGTCAAGTCTCCCGTCAGTTTCTCTGGCGTTATAATATAGAAAACGTTCGCTGAGGTCATGATCCGCTCTGTCATTCTTTTTAAGGATATGCTCGTAGACAGCTGTCACAGCAAAGGTGGTACAGGCTCCAACAGGTCCTTGGTTCTTGACGGGCGTGAAATCATGTGAGAGGTCGATATTCGTTTCCTTTGTTGGTACAGGCTCATAATTCTCTTGAAGTGGATCTTCTTTGATGTCATCACCGATGAGTTTGAAACGTTTGAAGTAGTTGTCATCTTCAACTACTACGTCATCTGCTTTTCTCATGGCTTCTTGGCTTTTCTCCAATTGTAATAATTCCTCTGAGCGCTGACGAATGAATTCAGAACTTTGCTGAATGTCCATCCGTAGTTTTTTCAGTTGGTCAAAGGGAACCTTAATGTAGCCTTCATTGTCTTGGGGCCCTGAGATAATTGCATCTTTGATGACAGGGATGCCTGTTTCCTCATCTCTGACGATATTACCTTCCTCGTCTTTCTCGAATTCTAAGCTGTTGTTATAATGCTCAATGAAAAAAAAGACGGGTTCACGGAAGAGATCAAGAAATGCAGGTTGGTCCTTATTGTATAAATAGCCGGATAGCATATCCTCATCCTTGAGTAGGATTTGTGCCATCAGTGCAGATTTCTCCGGAAGAGTGAGATCCTCGTTGTTAATATGATTTGTTATGGCACCTTCCATCTCTGAGATAAACTCGTCCATCTGACTGTTCAGTCCTTTTCTGACTATGTCATCACCAGATTTGCCTTTGTCAATCTCTGATTGTATGTACTTGTTGTAGAAGTTTGTCAGAACATTAATTCGTGACTCTAATGTTTCTGTGGCTATCTGAGCCACTTTGTTTACATCTGCGACCTCTTGTTTTACTCCCTCACGCTTCATGATGTGCAGATAGGCATGATGAAGCATGTAGTTGAGGTAATAGGAACGGTTGAAATCTAGACAGGAAATTCCAAAACCAGCAATTTTTCCTTCTTTTCTCATTCGAATGGCTGTTGACTGGTCATAGATTTCTTCATAATTCTCTATGCAAGTCAGAGCGTATTCGCTGATGATACGGGTTAGTGTGGATAGATCAAAGTTGAAAGACCCTCCACCTTTTCTCCGATTTTGTAATAAAATGATTTGTTGGAGACATCGTGCTTCCTGCTCTTTTCGGAAGCTAATCCATTTTTCCACCAAAACATGTGCTTTTTGGTTTTCTTCATGAATGGATTCTTTCATTTTTATACATAAATCCTCGTCATGAATAAACAGCGGATAGATGTCTGGCGCTATCATCAGGATATCAATATCATAATTTGGGCGCTTTTCTCCTAGCAGCTGGATGATACTTTTTGCTAAGTCTGCGTGGGATTTGTCTGAAGCGCGTAGGATGATATTCAAAAGCATTTTCCCGTTGTTTGTAATACGCGTTTGAAAGTTATCATCAAAAAAGGCACAGACTTGTTTTTCGTTACCATATGTAGGAATCGGGTTAAGTGGATTGCCCTCTATCTGGTAAATGTAGGTGTCATCAGGATAGAATTGCGTTTCATCTATGGGATGGTGTACTAACTCCTTTATTTCAATTTCATTTTGATTTAGGTTCCACAACAAGGCATTGAAGTGTTGCCACTGCTCATCAGTCCCATCCTTAAGGATGTTTTGAGTGATGAGAGTGGCACACTCTTCTAATTCCTCGCCAAGAAACAAATAAGTGCAATGTTTCATGGGCTTTGTTTGTTTTGCGATTACAGTTCTTTCGTTACATAATTAATCTCATTGTTGATCTGTCTCTTGATGGCATCGTAGCCAACGCCTTCGAGCGTCTCGAGTTTGAGATTGATTTGTGAAACTTGGTCATAATAATAACCCTTGCCCTTGATAATGGCAATCTTCTCATTATAATTGTCCTGTCCGATTTTATTGATTCGACTCTCCAATTCGTTAACAAAGGCATTGTGCATGTCTTTGTCGTTAAGTTTCGTTTTGAATAATTCGAATGCTGTCGCGCGGTCGCCTTTCTTGGGATGATCAAGGTCTACCCAATAGTCATATATAGCTTGAGAAGCCTCGTTATAGTCCTGATACTGATAGTGTCCGTCTCGGTTTCTAATCAATTCAAAGATAAAGCCCTTTACCCAAAGCTCTAGAGCGTCACTTGAGGCTTGGGATGGGAAGAGGCTCCAGCCTTCGCGCTGCATCCTGGCATTGATGACAGCATCAAAGTGTACATTCCAAGTTGAATCGGCAGCTTTTTTCTGATAGGTAGTCATATTACTGATGACGCATGGAGGTACTGGTCCTACCATTCTGAAGACGATAATGGAGTCTTTTGCTCCTGTACTGCAGAATTCTGGTCGGGCATTTGGATCGTCAATATGCTGTTGCAATTCTTGTGTAGTAACAGGCGACTGGTTGTGGTCGCGGACAGCTATGACGAAAGTTTCATCGGGTCTCATTTCTGGCGTTATGCCTTGACTTGTAATCTGGTATCTCAACATAGGCGAACTTTTCTTGACGGCCTCATGAAGGATACTTGTTCTTTCATTTTCGGGTAACTGTCCAAAGACTTGGTCAATACTGATTTTTTTCCAAGTCTGGGTCTGATCAAGCGACGTAGTGTAGTCCAAGAATATTTTTTCCAGCTCCTTTTTTTCCATTGTTGCCATTGCCAATACGTTGTTGGCACCAAGGAAATAGCTGGTCAGTCCATTGTCGTTTACAGTAACCTGTGATAGATATTTTGATGTAAGGTCAATCTGGAAAAGAGGCTTCTGTGATTCGATGCTGCGTCTGACAGTCTCTTTTTGCTGCTCAAAGGTTCGACGAAGTCCCTCAAGGCGTGCCTTGATATCCTCCACGGTTGTTTTCATTGCATCCAGTTTTGACTTAAGTTTACTGTAGAAATTGATAGCTGCTTCACGTCGATAGACTTCTCTGATATTGACAGCAAGAGAGAGAGCTGCGGATGCAACATCATTTTTGTAATCCTCAGTGAGGTTGCGTCTGAGGGAATACCATGGGTGGTCATAATTTGTAAGTGTGGCTATGGCGCTATTCAACAAACCTTCTGCAACTTGTTTTTTCTCCTTGTAAGCAGCAAGCTCTTTCCCCATCTCATCGTAGCAGGCATCTATTTGAGCAATAATTGCTTCAAGAACATTCTTAGTATAAATAACGCCATGAGCCTGAAGATTACTATCAACAAAAGTTTCAAGGCTATTCTCTACGCGAGTTGACAATTCCTGAACTTTCTGCGGATAGTTTTTGATGTCATCTGCCTGTTTGGCTACTGCATCCAACCAGCTGTTGACTTCACCGTTGGGACTGCTACTGTTGATGATCTCCGGCATTTCACTTCTGGGATTTGCCGAGAACATATAATCAACAACTTGGTTATATCCATTGTTCTCACGAATTTGCATGTCATTAATCCAATCCGTAGCCGAAGCCATAGTATCGGCTGTGCTGGAAAGCAACTCGTCAATAATATATTGAGCGGCTTTTAAGCTGTATAGACTACTCAGTTCATTGCTGTTCACAGTAATCTCACACATACCTATTCCTGATGCCCACGCTTTTTTGTTGGCGATATCGTAATTCTTGGAGTACATCCTGACTTTCAAGTTATTAAGATCACTTCCTGCACCTGCAGAAGTATCACCTGCCAATGTGGTAAGAGCCATTCCGATCATGGCACACAAGTCATTGACATGATTCACCGAGTCTCGATTGGCATTTTCGTTGTCTATCAGTTTTATAGTGTCGAAAGGTGTCATGTATGTTGAAAATCTGTCATTCAGATTCTCTATCGTTATAGGTGTGCTCTCAGGTGTAAGTGACATAAGCCAGTCTATGTCTTCCAAAGAACCATAGGCATTAGGTCGCGCATTGGCGGTCTTTTGTGCGTTCATGGCAAAAAAGACACCAGGCATTACAGCATAGGCGTTTATTTCGATACCAGGGAAATGCTGCCTGATAAGATAGGCCACATTAAGGAAAGAACCACAGCCTGTGCCACCGCAGATAGAAAAGACTATATTAATGACGGGATTCCCGTTCAGAATGTTATAATTCGGATTGTTGATGTTTTGGATTCTTGTAATTTCTGTAAGCTTGTTGTTAATGGCCATGTATACCTTAAGGTGATTGGTCCACAGGGCAAAACGACCATTACTGCGTACCTGACCAGCACCTTCTGTCATGGAAATGAGGGCTCCTGCATTATCTGTTGGGAACCAACTAAGATATTGCTTGTTTACTGTATAAAGGGGGAAAGGATCCTCGACGGATATTTGTACTCGTTCATCTTGTGCAAGCGACACCTTTTGGCCATTCCGCATAGTGACTATTTGTTTGTCGAATTCACCACCATCGGTATCCACTCCCATAAAACCTATCATAGGCGGTACTTCGCCGTATGAGTCCAAATACGTTTTCTTAGTGTTGAGGATAGCGTTCATGCCAGTACCTCCAAGCCCGATAAAAAGGCTTCTTCTAATATTCCTTGCCATAGTTTTATTATTTAATATTATTAATTTACGGTTAAAATGACCTTCATATCCCGTTCTGTTCCATCAATAGTCATGCTTTCGCCAACCTTACAAGTGTGTTTGTCAACGAGATACTTTATACCCGCCTGAATATGAATGCCATTCTTGTGAGGAGTGATGACGATGGGGTGATTCCAACGGCCATCAACTTCATAGTTGATTTTGCCTCCGAAGATTTTACTGAAAACATTCTGCTTACTAGCCTTGTTACATATCACAATCTCCCGATAACCTTTGGCTGATATGGTTTTGAAATAAGACGTATCTTTTTTGTCTTCAAGTGTTAATCTTCTGATTCCTCTGAAATTAGGACGAGCAATAGGCTTTAGCAGGCACAGCCATATAATGAGCAGGCCTAAAATAATGATACCTAGCCAAAACAAGAATGTCTTAAGCGGATTCCAGTCAATGTCGTATTCTGCTTCGAGTGTTATGACAAAATCATTAGGTTCAACCTGGTTTACACGATCAAGCTGATGAGTTTCTATTGTTTTTATGATGAAGTTCCTGTCTCCATCTTGCGCATCTCGGTCAAATATGATTTGCAATAGATTCTGTTTATCATCCTTATTAATAGTAAATGTCTTGTCATTCACCTCTTTCCCATTATATAATAATGTGTAAGCATCACCGTCAATATCAGAGATGACTTGCATAGTCAGGGAGGAACCTATGTGAACGGCTTCTTCGTTGAATTGAGCATTTAAATCTATTGATAATGTGTCGAGATTACTTTCTTCGGAAAAAAGGAATGCAGGATAATAATGGGCACATCCCAAATCCGCTCCTTCTGTCACTTCTGTGTTTATAATACGTTCAGGTTTGTTAATGACAACGACCTCAACCTCCGGATTCTGGATCTTAAGATCTTTCCTGTTGGTATTCAGTTTAATGGTAAACCTGTACTCCGAATCGTGATTAATAGCCTCATTGAAATCCTGAAGATCTATCTTTGGCGAGATCTTAAAATCTACAATACCGCCTTCTTTCAGTTTTTGTCCATCAATAGTCACCGTAAAATAGGGGTTGGAACATATTATTTCCATAGGTGATTCACGAGACCAGTCGCTATGCAGTCTAGCTGTTTTTTCTAATTCGCGTGTGTTAAATGTAATTTTATTCTTATCGAAAGCCATAAAGTGGTCGTGATCACCACTGTGAATAGGTATAATATTACAACTCTCTTTTATGGCTTTCAAAATATCCTGATTCATAGCTCCTTTATAAAGCTCTACATAATAAGCGCGTGAATCACGAAACTTCCCGCACCATTCACGAATCAGCTTACACACCATGGCTGTTCCGTTACTTCCATGCGCATTATCTTCACCATCTGTCATAAGGTAGATATAATTATATTTACCTGTGTCAATGCATTTGAGGCCCTCTTCCCAAGCGCTACAAATATTTGTATTAGTCACATTTTGCGCATGTTCTCTGATTAGTTGTTCTATCTCAGACCATTTACTGTCATCAAATTCTTCTCGCAAAAAGTGAACTGTTTCCAAAGGCCTCCCTTGGAACAACTGAATGGTTATTTCATTTCCGGGTATACGCTCGTTGATATCCTGATGAAGAAAAACAAGGGTTTCATCAAGGATACCATAATTAACCATCGACTTAGTACAGTCGAATATGTATATATAATTGCTTTTCTTTAATTGGTCTTGACTATATAAATCTGTGACGTTAAACATCACAAATACAACAAGACACCATAGCCAAATAAATTTTTTCATATTTATAGTATACTTTTATATCTTTAGTCGGGTGCAAATATACTAATAATTATTTGAATAATAAAGAAATCTAAGAAAAAAAAGAAAAATGTAGTTTTTATTTTAGTATCCCAATTTTATTTCAGTTAATGGCGCAAACATAGCCAAAGCCCGTTTTGTATAATCAAGCGTTATTTCTGCGAGCAGCCTCAAGTAGACATCATCAGGCAATGACAACGACTGAAGATTATGATATTCGGGGCTGTTACTAATTTCTGTCTGAATTTTATTTGCCCATGAGGTAAAGACATGCAATATCTTGTTGACGCCTAAATCATTCAAATCATAGATAAATTGTCTGATGGTAGGAATGTCGTAAGGATATGGTGCTTTGCTGCGGTCATGACAGCTCATGTATCGGGTATCTCTTAAGGATAGGCCTCTAAAGCAGAGACCCTTAATTAACTGATACAGCAAGCTATTGGCTTCATCCTCATTGATTCTTCTCCCTGTCCTGTGTAATACGGAAAGATACTTCTCTGGTGTCAACTTTGTTTTGTCTATTGTAAACTCCTCGTTCATACCAAGCCTCAGGCAAATGTGATAGTAGTTTTCACCGGAGGATAGTTCCTCTAGATGTTCCCAAATATAACTCTCTGGGAAGAATCGGATGATGGGCCACGCACATTTATCTTCGTGGTACTGTTCCCAAAGTGACCTCACAACAGACTCAAAACAGTCATCCCAGAACTTGAGCAACCTAGTATAAGCCCACATTCTGTCTGATTTGCCAGAATCCAGGAAGTATAGCAGTATTCGCTTCTGAACATTCCAGTCCAAATAGTCGAAACGGTGTTGTATCTCTCTTCTCGCCTCACTTACTTTTCCACTCTGTTTATCAGTAAAGCGTTTCAGTAACAGACTGGTAGAAGTGTTCTTGTTTTGTTGTAGATATTTCATAATTATTGCTGTTTGATAATTAAATGAATCCTATACGCCTCTTTTCCTTTAGCACTTCGATCGGCAGAATGTCCTCTGGTATAAGAAGACGCATTTGTTGCTTGTCGATGGGACGCTGTTTTACACAGCGGGTTGCGTGTTGGATGTATATTCGTTCCAGTTGGTTAGCGACAAAACGGGCATTTCCCCAAGTTTTGGAATTTCGTTCGTTATAGGCTTTTGTGAGCAGCTGACAATACTTTTCCCATGCTGGTTTCGTAAACTCGTACTCATACTCCTTTACTCGGCGACTTGTAATCTCCAACAGTTCCTCGATGGTAAAATCAGAGAACTCAAACCTGTTTGGAAAGCGTGACTGTAATCCAGGATTTGCTTCAAGCAGTCGCTCCATCGGTTCCTTGTAACCACAGAGTACGATGGCAATATCCCGTTGTGTCTCGTCAGCAAGAATATTCATCATCAGTTGTATGACGAGTTTGCCAGGATCATTCTCATGCTTGCCGTTTAGCAGATAGGCTTCGTCTATCATCAGTACACCTCCATGAGCCATCTCGAGTACTTGGCGCATAGAGCGTTCCTCATCACCCCAAAGTGTACCAATGAAAGTTCCACGA
>Ga0326512_10004060_pt1 | contig 10667 bp, 8 predicted proteins | sample 1_2617_0518_D_FD_203652 | JGI IMG/M metagenome (GOLD analysis project Ga0326512, IMG submission 203652) | Bovine rumen microbial communities from UC Davis, California, United States - 1_2617_0518 | ecosystem: Host-associated > Mammals > Digestive system > Stomach > Rumen | place: USA: California...
ATTATTTGGCAAAGTTAGCTTATGAGGGCGCAGCAAAACTTTACGGAACTCCTTTAGATAAGGAAGTTGATGATCGTATAAGATTCGAGTTGCACATAATGAAAACAATGGGCTTCCCTGGTTACTTCCTTATTGTGCAGGATTTTATCAACTCTGCTCGTGATAAACTGGATGTCTGGGTAGGACCGGGACGTGGATCTGCTGCGGGTTCTGTTGTGGCTTATTGTCTTGGTATAACCCGTCTTGACCCTCTAAAATACGATCTTCTGTTCGAGCGTTTTCTTAATCCTGACCGTATTTCTTTACCTGATATAGATACAGACTTCGATGATGATGGTCGCGGTCGTGTCCTTCAATGGGTAATGGATAAATATGGTCATGAGAATTGTGCACATATTATAACGTATGGCACTATGGCAACCAAAAACGCTATTAAGGATGTAGCACGTGTAGAGAAGTTCCCTCTTGATCGTACGAATGCTCTGTGTAAGGCTATCCCGGACAGGCTGCCAGATGGTCTTAAGATGAATTTGCCAAATGTTATAAAGTCTGTTCCAGAAATCGCTCGTGCAGAGTCCTCAATAGATTCAAGAGAGTCTAATACTATTAAGTATGCCAAAATGTTGGAGGGTACTGTACGTAATGTCGGTATTCATGCTTGTGGCTTTATTATATGTAGAGACCCGATATCAGATCATGTTCCCATTTCAACGGCTCCGGATCCTGATTTTCCTGATATAAAAACGGCTGTCACTCAGTATGATGGTCATGTTATAGAATCAACAGGCTTAATAAAGATGGACTTCCTCGGATTGAAGACGCTTTCCGAGCAGAAGGAGGCATGTAAAAATATAAAACTTACACGCGGTATTGATATAGACCTTGAGAAGATTCCTATAGATGATGAGCTGACATACCAGTTATATCAGCGTGGACAAACTATTGGCACATTCCAGTTTGAATCAGCGGGAATGCAGAAATATCTTCGTGAGTTGCATCCTACAGTGTTTGAGGATCTTATTGCCATGAATGCCCTCTATCGTCCCGGACCAATGGATTATATTCCATCTTTCATCAAGCGTAAGAATGGAAAGGAACCAATAACGTACGATATCCCATGCATGGAAAAGTACCTCAAGGATACTTATGGCATTACGGTATATCAGGAGCAGGTGATGCTGTTGTCGCGACAGCTTGCAAACTTTACCCGTGGTGAGTCTGATGCTCTTCGTAAGGCAATGGGTAAGAAGAAGAAGGACATCGTAGATGCCATGAAGCCAAAGTTCATAGAGGGTGGTAAGAAGAATGGTCATGATCCTAAGGTGCTTGATAAGATTTGGGGCGATTGGGAGAAATTCGCTTCCTATGCCTTCAACAAGTCTCATGCAGCATGCTATTCTTGGGTTGCTTATCAGACGGCATATCTGAAAGCTCACTATCCGGCAGAATTTATGGCAGCCCTCCTTACGCGTCGTTGTGATGACATCAAGGAGATAACAAAGCTGATGGACGAATGTAAGTCGATGGGTATTCAGGTGTATGGCCCGGATATAAATGAGTCGTATGCAAACTTTGGTGTCAATCAGAATGGAGAAATCCGTTTCGGTTTGGCGGCAATAAAAGGCATGAGTGAGGCTGCTACCCGTGCCATCATAGAAGAAAGGACGAAAAACGGCCCATTTAAGGATTTGTACGAGTTCGTTGAACGCATACCACCATCGGCATTGAACAAGAAAGTAATGGAGTGTATGGCTCTCGCGGGGGCTCTCGATACTTTCGGATTGTCAAGAGAGCAGTACATGGTTCCACCTCAGCATATGTTGTCAAATCTACGTTCTGGCAGTTTCGTTGATGCCCTGCTTGTCTATGCCCAGCAGTTCAATAATGCTAAAATAGAGGCGCAGAATTCTCTGTTCGGTGGTTTGGAGGCAATAGAAATAACAAAGCCCAAACCAGGTAAAGCGTTGGAATGGAGTGCCATAGAACGCTTGAATAGAGAGCGTGAACTTGTCGGAATCTATCTTTCTGCACACCCATTGGATGAATATGCTATAATACTAAATTGCATTTGTAATACGACTTGCTCAGAATTAGGCCGTGATGCAGATCGTGCAGAATTGGCAAAGCGTGACATGATGGTCTTTGGCGGTATTGTTACAAATGTGCGTGAAGGTTTCACGAAGAAAGGGTCCCCCATGGGTATTGTGACTCTTGAGGATTTCAGCGGAGTGGGGGAATTGGCACTGTTTAGTGAAGAATGGTCTAAATGGGTCGGAAAATTCCGTACAGGGTGTTCCGTTCTTGTCAAGATGAAGAGCGTAGAACATGCCCGAGGGGGTGAGAAATACTATACGTTAGAAGTCCAGAATGTTGATTTCCTCAATGAAGTGGCAGAGAGCGCGGTAAATAGTATCACTATCAATATTGATATGGATGCAGAAACCGAAAAAGAGGGTATGCTCGAAGACTTGTCACAGATAATTATGGACTCATTGGGAGAGACAAAACTGTCTTTTACGATTAGAGATTCTCGTATCAGTCCTCAGTCGATATCAATGTCATCAGATATACCTGGAATCAAGATAAACAGAAAACTTATGGATTTCATACAGGCCCACGAGAGTGTTAAGGTAAGCATTTAGCACTCTTTGAGAAAGTATGATGATATAATGTAGCGGGCATTGCCTCCGCGTGTCCGCTGGTGCTACTTAATGGTTACAAAGGTGCCTCCGCGCTCGCGGAGATGCTTCGAAAATTAAGATATATACAAAAGGCGCCGGATGTTTTCGCATCCAGCGCCATCGTATATAACCGCTAACCGTTACTTCAACGTATTGCGTATCTCGGAATATATCTCGTCAATGCTGCCGACGCCGTTGATTTTGACATACTTGCCTTGCGAAACATAGAATTCCTTCAGTGGCAATGTCTGTGCATAATATGTCTCAAGCCTCTTCTTAGCCGTCTCAACGTTGTCGTCACTTCTGCCGCTGGTCTTTCCGCGTTCAACGATGCGGTTGATGAGTTCCGCGTCATCTACCTCAAGACCTATTACGTAGTTCACCTGCTCGCCACGTTCTGCCAACATATCGTCAAGGGCCTGAGCCTGTGCTATTGTACGTGGGAAACCGTCGAAGATGACTCCTGGCAGATTGTGCCCGCCACAGATGTTCGCATCCCTGATAAGCTTGTCCAGTGTCTTGGCAAGCATGTTGATAATCAGATCATCAGGAACGAGTTTGCCGTCTTGAATGTACTTCGAAGCAATGTTCCCTAAATCGGTATTTGCTTTGATTTCACTGCGCAGTACATCGCCTGTGGATATATGCGCTACACCAAATTCTGCGATAATTTTATCGCTCTGTGTGCCCTTGCCTGAACCTGGGGCACCAAAAATTACAATGTTTTTCATATGCTTTTATTCAACTAAAGAATATATATCTTTTAATGATCTGCCCATATCGTTGTAATCAAGTCCGTAGCCTACGATGAAAGCATCAGGCAATATCATACCTGCGTATTTGACGGTAAGGCCTGGTACTTTGTTACTTTGCGGCTTGTGGAACAAAGCGCATATCTCAATACTGGCAGGATTGCCCTCTTTCAGCCGTTGTGTAAGATATTGCATGGAGTATCCGCTTTCAACAATATCTTCAATGATTACAATATGTCGTCCGGACAGGTCCTCTGTAACGGGCAGATGTTCTGTTACGTTTTCGGTGGATGCTGTTCCCTGATAGCTGCTAATCTTTGTAAAAGCTATCTGACATGGAATGGATATCTTTCGGAGCAGATCTGCTGCAAAGATGAAAGCACCATTCAATACAATAATAAACATCGGATTCTTGTCCGCATAGTCAACAGAAATCCTGTCTGCACATTTCTTAATGGCTTTTAGAATCTCTGATTCTGGAATTGATAATTCAAAAGTCTTATCCCCAAGGGTTACTCGTTTCATGTTATATTTTTTATTTTGTATTAAGGAAACCGTGTCGATTCCGCATACAAAGTTAGTAAAAAAAATATAAAGTAGATAGAGTATGAGTAAAAGTTTTGTTTTTTTCGTGTTTTTTTAGTAGTTTTGCACAGAATTTTAATATAGTTAGATGTTTCTTCTTTCAGGACAGCCATTAAAAGCGCGTGATAACTCGGTATTCCATCATCTTGATTGGTGGACATGCATGATTTATGTTCTTTTGATAGTATTCGGTTGGTTCAGCGTCTGTGGAGCATCTTATGTTTTTGGCGAAACACAGATATTATCCTTCGACTCACGTTCTGGTATGCAGTTGGTGTGGATAAGCACATCGCTTATACTTGCTTTGGTCATACTGTTGCTGGATCATCGTTTGTACGATACCTTCGCTGTGCCGATATATTGCGTAATGATGGTTTTGCTGTTCCTAACCATATTCAATCCGCATGAGATAAAAGGTTCGCGTTCGTGGATTGCACTGGGTTCTCTTCGCATACAGCCGGCTGAGTTCGCAAAGTTTGCGACGGCTCTGGCAGTATCCAAGGTAATGTCGAGCTATCGCTTTTCCCTGGATAATTACCGTGATATGATGAAAGCCATTGGGGTCGTGACGCTTCCGATGTTGCTGATAATCCTGCAGCGAGAGACTGGTTCTGCGTTGGTCTTTACGGCATTCTTCCTGATGTTCTATCGCGAAGGAATGAGTGGCAGCGTCCTCTTTACGGCATTTGCTATGGTAGTCTATTTCGTGGTGGGAATACGCTACAGCGAGACACCCTTATTAGGTATCCCCTCCAGCGTGGGAAGTGTTGTCGTGATGCTGTTGATACAACTGTTCCTTGCAGCCTTGTTACAGGTGTATAGTAAATCACGGACACGTACCTATAGTGCATATGCTATGTCACCAACGTATTATGTGCGTAACAGATATCCAAATTCTATAAAGAGCACCATCACAAATGCTTTAATACTGGATACACCAAAGAAGATAACAGTCTTTTCTTTGTGTAGTACTGTTCTGCTAGTGTTCTTTTCCAAATTTATTGTGCCGTTTAACATCGTGTGGCTGCAGGTATTGGCAACACTTGTTATATTGGGAAATCTGATATGGGCGTGGCTGAATAATCGTGTCCGTCCATATCTGCTGATAACATTGTTCGGAGCGGCTTCGCTGATTTTCTCAGCATCGACGTCATTTATTCTCAATCACGTTATGGAACCGCATCAGCGTGCCAGGATAAATGTTCTTCTCGGTATTGACAAAGATGTTACTGGTGCGGGATATAATGTTCATCAGAGTGTTATTGCGATAGGTTCAGGAGGACTGACGGGTAAGGGATTCCTTAATGGAACGCAGACAAAACTGCATTTTGTTCCAGAACAGGATACCGATTTTATCTTCTGTACCGTTGGTGAGGAAGAGGGATTCCTTGGAGCTATTGTCGTACTTTCCCTGTTCCTGGCATTGACGATGCGACTGATGTATCTTGCAGACCGTCAGCCGTTTGTCTTCGGAAGGGTGTATGGGTATAGTGTTGCCAGTATATTCCTGTTCCATCTGTTTATTAACGTAGGAATGGTACTGGGTATTACTCCCGTAATAGGTATTCCGTTACCATTCTTCTCGTATGGAGGTTCTTCATTATGGGGATTCACCATACTACTGTTTATTTTCCTGCGTATAGATGCTTCGCGTCATCTGTCCCATAGATAGTTTAGAGTTGAGAGTTTACAGTTTAGAGTATTATATATATATATGGAGTCAAATTTTGTAGATTATGTAAAGATACAATGTCGTTCTGGTAAAGGCGGCAAGGGTTCTATGCATCTGAGGCATGTGAAGTACAATCCCAATGGTGGTCCTGATGGCGGAGATGGTGGCAGAGGCGGCTCTATCATACTGCGCGGTAATCATAACTACTGGACATTGCTCCACCTGCGTTACCAAAGGCATATCTTTGCTGAAAATGGTGGCAATGGCGGACGCGACAAGTGTCATGGAACAGACGGAAAAGATATATATATAGATGTGCCCTGTGGCACTGTCGTATATAATGCGGAAGATGGCAAGTTCGTATGTGATGTTACATATGACGGCCAGGAGATTGTACTGCTGAAGGGTGGTAAAGGCGGTCTCGGAAACTACCAGTTCCGCTCTGCTACACGTCAGACACCACGTTTTGCACAGCCTGGTGAACCGATGCAGGAGATGACAATAATAATGGAATTGAAACTCCTTGCTGATGTGGGATTGGTGGGATTGCCAAATGCTGGTAAGTCAACACTGTTAAGCGCATTGTCCTCTGCGAGACCAAAGATAGCAAACTATCCGTTTACGACATTGGAGCCTTCGTTGGGTATTGTTGCCTATAAGGAGAATAAGTCCTTTGTTATGGCTGATATCCCGGGAATAATAGAGGGCGCTGCAGAAGGAAAAGGCCTTGGTTTGCGTTTCTTGAGGCATATAGAACGTAACTCACTGCTGCTATTTATGGTGCCAGGAGATACTGATGATATCAAAAAGGAGTACGAGATGCTGGTAAACGAACTGCGGCAGTTCAATCCTGGTATGCTGCAGAAGAAACGTGTTCTGGCAATCACAAAGTGCGATTTGCTCGATGAAGAACTGATATCTATGCTGAAAGAAGAACTGACAGACCTTTGTACTGTCGTATTCATCTCCGCTGTAACAGGTTTTGGCATTGATGAGTTGAAGGATATCCTGTGGCGCGAACTTAATTCTGAGTCGAACAAGATACAAGGCGTTATCTCAGAGGAGATAATGGTTCATCGCGATAAGCAGCAAAAGGAACTGGACGAAATGGAAGAACTGGTTTCTATCGAGGATATCGAAGACCTGCAAGAATTGGATGATATTGAGGATATAGAGGAATTGGAGGATTATGAGTATGTTGACGTATAATCTTGGCAATAGAATCGAGGCCTTTACTACTGACAGAACGATAGGCAGAAAAATCCCTGGTGTAGTATATCCTCATCAAACCCATACTGATAAAATTTATGCGATTTCATCGGATTTTTTTCTACTTTCCTTGACTGAACGTAAAGCGGCATTGGAAGGTGTGGATGCGTTGATAAGCGATGCAAAGAACATCATCATGGGAATCAGTACAGCCGACTGCATACCTGTCATAGTGTATGACCCGGTTCATCATGCTGCAGCAGCTATTCATGCAGGATGGAAAGGTACTCGTCTGAGGATTGTCACCAAGACCCTTCAGGAGATGCAGAAAGTCTATGACACCAATCCTTCCGATTGCGCAGCAGCTATAGGCCCTGGTATCTCTCAGGATTCCTTTGAGGTGGGGCAAGAAGTGGTAGATGCTTTCGTTGAGGCTGGATTTGAAATGACCGATTATGTCATCATGAAGAAGAAACCGCACATAGACCTCAAGGCCTTGAATAAATATCAGCTTACGTCAATGGGCGTGAAAGAACGGAATATCATAGTCTCCGATATTGATACATTTACTGATGTTGACTATTTTTCTGCCCGAAGAGAGCAACATGGAGATATAAAATGCGGCAGAATCTTGTCAGGATTTATGTTAAAGTGACTTTTTTATCCAAAAATTTGGAGAATTAAATAAAACTTTGTACTTTTGCACGCGCAACTATATAAAATAAATAATGAGAAAATCATGAAGAAAAATACTTTATCCGCATTGTCTCTTGCTATTGTAGTGATGGCAACATTGTTTGTCGCTTCATGTAGTGGTGACAAAAAGACTGAAGCCGTTCGTGACACAACAGTCGATTCCCTTCAGAAAGTAATCGACCAAAAAGACAACGAATTAAATGATTTCGTTGGCGTTTTCAATGAGATACAAGAAGGCTTCCGTCTGATTGAGGTAGCAGAAAACAATGTTTCTGTTATTCGTGATGGCGAAAACACTAACAAGGCTGATCAGATTCGTGAAAGCATCCGTAACATCCAGCAGCGTATGCAGCATAATAGGGAGCTGATTGCCAATCTCCAAAAGAAACTGCGTGAGGGAACCCTGCGTTCAGAGGAATTGCAGAAGACTATCACTAACTTCATGAAACAGTTGGAGGAGAAGAATACCCAGTTAGAGCAGCTCCGCACAGAGTTGGAGAATAGGGACATTCATATTGCAGAGCTTGACCAGACTGTTGCCGACCTTAATGCTAATGTTTCTGACCTGAAGGAAGAAACGGAGCAGAAGGCACAGATGATAGACCAGCAGGACAAGCAGCTCAATACTGCATACTATGTCTTCGGAACCAAGAAGGAACTTCAGGAGCAGAATGTCTTGCATAAGGGTAAGGTGCTGCAGGGCAATTTCAATAAGAACTATTTTACCAAGATAGATATACGCGTTGATAAGGAGATAAAGCTTTACTCCAAGAAGGCAGAATTGCTTACCTCTCATCCTGCAGGTTCATACACTCTGAAGCTCGATGCTCAGCAGCAATATGTACTTCGCATTACCGACCCACAGAAGTTCTGGGGAGCAAGCAAATACCTCGTAGTATTAGTGAAGTAAAGGAAATATAGAAAAAAATATCCGGAGGTTGCAAAGAATGCGACCTCCGTTTTTTTTTCGCCTATTCAAAGTAGAAAGACAAGACAAACATTTTGCTTCTCGCATTGCTGACAGACGCTGCATACGGCATCTGGTCGGCGTTGTTCATGTCGTTTATATGCTTGGAATTGAAACAATTAGTAAGACCCATCATGAATTTTAACTCTGGGCGAAGCTTGAAGAAGGGTAGGTAGAAGTCACATCCGATGCCGACTTCTGCAAAGACGTCAGACTTCTTCATCTGTATGTAATCGTTTGCCTTACTTGTCAGGTTTAACATTGGTGCAATACCAGCCATGATATATGGACGGTGGTTGTTGAAACGCTTGGAGGCAAATATAATGTCCAGATTCGCTCCTATATATACAGTTTTTAACGATTGTTTTTCTTCTACATTGCGCCCTTCTGCTTCCGACTGTGTCAAGTTGCGGAATGCCAGATTGCGGGTGCCGAAATACAACTGCGGAGCAAGCCTAAATGCGAAATACTCATTTATGCGTGTCTCCATCAATACACCCACGTTGAAGCCAGGGTCCCAGTTGTTCTGGTCGCAGACAACATTTGAAGCCATCTGACTGCCATCCTTCAGAGTAAGTGTCTGAGGACCTATATTTTTGAACTTCATATCCTGGAAGTTCATACCCACAACAATACCGAAATGCATTGGGCGCAAGTCAGTATATGGACGGTTCTGTACGTTGCGTTCCATTGACTGACCATAGGTGCAAATGCTGAAAAGCATAAAAAGAAGTACACCTGCTATGTATAATTGAAGTCGTTTCATACTTAATATAAACGAAAATATTACTTAAAAATTGTCATTATAGGGTGGGGAATACTATAAAAAAAGTTTTTTTTTATTTCTTTTTGAAAAAAACATACTTAAAATTAGGTATATAATAAAAAAAATACTACCTTTGCACACGGAAGTTCCTATGAACTGATTATTCGTGTTAGATATATAATTATAAACTTACAAAAACATTAAGAACTATGGCTTACGTAATTAGCAACGATTGTATCGCATGTGGTACATGTATTGACGAGTGCCCATCAGGCGCCATCTCAGCAGGTGATATCTATTCTATCGATCCTGATGCTTGCACAGAGTGCGGCACATGCGCTGATGTATGTCCTAACGAGGCAATCAGCCTGTAATAATCTATCCTTCTGTTGAAGGAAATATCCCCTGCGGAAAGTTGTTTCTGCAGGGGATATTTTATCCTTGCCACCTCCTAAAATCACAGCCCTATTCCCCTTATCCCTTTCCGCTCCGATTTTTTTTACGTTAAACACTATGGTTGACAGACTCTGTCGGATTGGGCCGCCCTGTTTACTGGAGTGCAGAGTAGGAATTTTTCCCGTGCACTGAAAAAAGTTTTCCACTGCACTGCAGTAAATAGTCCTTCTTCCGACACTGCAAAGGTACAACACTCTGAAATAACGTTGACAACCTTTGACGATCTTGAGCATTAAATCACTTAGCTTCATATTTGTCCAACGGTAATTTTATTATTTATACCGTTCCCTTCTCGGTGAATTCAGACAACCAGTACAATCTCAATAACGAATATGAAGCACAATGGCTTTTATTTGCTATTTGTATCATTAAAGGTGCAGGCTGCAATGCAAGTATGAGTTTAGGCTTAAAAGAAGAAAATGCAGGTTTTAACGTATATATGGAATTAAGTGATTATGTTAATAATGGTCGAGTTATAGACAAAATATTTTACGATAAACTTGCCTACTATGCTATGGAGACGATTGTCGAAAGGGTTAGTATCGGTAAAAATATATAGCCTAAAATCCGCAGATAATTTTTCGAGTGTCTGATTTTGCCCTTGCTTGTGACGATTCTGTCTGACTCTAGGCTTAGAATCGCTTGACATGACTTGTATGCAGACACCTTCCCCTTACCCCGTAAGGTCGAGAGGCTTTGACCTAAGCAGCCACGAAGATTGTTAATCTATCCATGCTCCCAAATCAAGTCGTATGGCTTTTCTGAGTAGATGTTGAGTTTATACTGTCTTGCCGTCTTGATCCACTTGGCAGGCACAGCGATGAATCTGAACAGGAAACTCTTGACTCTGTCTGTGGCCTTGATTCCAAAGAGGACGGCCATG
>Ga0326512_10004062_pt1 | contig 10663 bp, 5 predicted proteins | sample 1_2617_0518_D_FD_203652 | JGI IMG/M metagenome (GOLD analysis project Ga0326512, IMG submission 203652) | Bovine rumen microbial communities from UC Davis, California, United States - 1_2617_0518 | ecosystem: Host-associated > Mammals > Digestive system > Stomach > Rumen | place: USA: California...
TTCACCTAATGATCCTGCTGCTGTTGCTACTTTATCGCTCCATTCATAAAGCCCTATTGCCATACCTTCGCCACAGAATGCACCAATCTTCATGAAATCTTTCGATGGTGACTGCGAATCAACGGATGCTTTAGTCGCTTGTTTAGCTTTAGCACCTATTGCAGCTGCTGATTTAGCTATAGCAGCAAGTGCCTCATTATTTATTAATCCCCTAGCAAATCCTTTAGCACACATTACACCTATCTGCTCGAAGTTCTTGACTTCAAGTTCAAGACCTGAGTAAGCTTTCATACCAAGCATCTTACCAACTGTCTGAGCTTCAGCATACATAGAACGTATACCAGCAAGATAAGCTTCAGCCTGTGTTTTACCCAGCTCCTGGAATTTAGATGTATAGGCATCTATTGCTGCTAGTATTACTTCAATGAAACTATTAACAGCTGTTACAACCTGCTCAGCTCCATTTGTAATATTTTGAGCAAATCCATCAATGCCTGAGGTTGCCAAGTTTTCTAATGATTGTGCAAAATTACTTATCTTAGTTCCATCAACTTTACCACCAGATATAAGTATTAAAGCTTTCATTATTTCTTGAAGCGCTGTACCTATCTGTGATATCTTATCTGGATCGACATTTATAGTGTTTAGATAGAATGTGTAAATAGTAGAACCTATTTTGTCTAAGTTATCACACCAGTTACCCATATACTCTACATTACCGAGCATACCGCTACTGGGATTAATATTATTTGTAGCTTCTATGAGATTCTTCATAGCAGTAGCCATAGGATTCAATGATGAGAAATCTACACCAGTTACCATTATGGCTATATTCTTAAGATATCTAGCCATTGTGTAAACCTCTTCGCCCCATTGATCGGGAGGATTATCACCAACCCACCAAGCTAATACACCGCCTTCATTGGCTATTTCATTACACCTATCAATAAGTGTTTTCATTGCATTAGCCATGGGAGATATGCCACTCCAATCAACACCGGTGATCATGATCGATAAATTCTTAAGGGATCTAGCCATGGAATATACCATAGATCCCCACTCATCAGGATCATTATTACCCCAGAAATCGCCCCATGCTCCACCAGAGTTGCCTATATTATTGCAAGCACTAATAAGAGGTGTTAAAGCTTGTGCAAAAGGTCTTATAGCACTAAAATCAACACCTGTTATACAAATTGCAAGATTCTTAATAGCTCTACCCATTTTGAATATTTGGTCACCCCATACATCAGGGTCATTATTACCAAATATTGCACCTAATGCTCCGCCACTATTCGGTAAATCTTTTGACATATCGACCAGATATCCCATAGCTTCCGTTACGGTTTTAAATGCTGCTGGATCTTTTATATCTTTAGTAGCTTCTGCAAATCCAGCAAGACCTTCACCTAGTTTCTTTAGTGTCCCTGCAAAACCACCATCTTTACCAAATACTAAATTATGAAGATCATTAACTGGTTTCATACCAAAATCTGTAAATGTACTTATGAAGTCAGCAGTCATTACGGTTCCTATGACTTCAGTTAATGCCTTAGCTGAGGTTGCCATATCTGGTGTAATCTGTTTTATACCATCAAAGAAACCTTTAGCATTAGTCATAAATGCTGAAAGATTAGTACCAAGAGAAGGTAATAAACTAATTACAGCTTCTCCTATTCCTTCAACAATACCACCGAAGAATTTACCTATTCCTTCTCCGATAGATCCTAATTTATCACCACCATCTTTAAGAGCATCATTGTCAGCTAACTCATGTAATCCGGTGAGCAATAAACCGAGATCCACTACTAATGCATCCATAGCTAAAACGCCAGCTACAGCAAATGGTGCCGCTAAGCCAACTAAAGTAACTACAGTCATTAGTTCTTCTAATGCTTTAAATGTATTTACTATAGCTTCAACTGAAGCTGTTAGTCTATTTGGATCGCATTTTGATAATCTCTCTAATGCTTCTACAACATAGTGAAGTTCTACAAGAGCTTCAGCTATCATAGCAGCTGCAGCAAATACTCCTACTCCAGCTACAGCACCAACGGCAGTTGTTATTGCCATACATATACCAATGGCAAGCATGGTAATTGCTATGGCTATAGCGGCTCCTATTAGTTTATCTGGATTGTAACGTTGAAGAACCATCAATGCAAATACAACCCCAGCAAGTAATACAAGTGCTTCGATTACCATGCCTATTGCTGGGATTACACCAGCTCCAGCGACAGCGCCAACTGCTGTTATTATTGCCATTGTACCAGCAAGTGCCAACATAACTATCCCTATAGCTGCTGCGGCACCTAGTAAATTCTTCCAATCATACCCGGCGCAAAGAGATAAAGCGAAACCAATAAGTATGGCAGCTAATGCTCCAACTATTAATGATGCTACGTTTGCCCCTAATTGATCTGGCCTAGTAGGAACCATACTCATTATTTTGATTGCACCAGCTAATGCTAAAAGTACACCAGCTATTGCTCCACCTGCTGCTAATAATTGTTTCCAATTAAATCTTGCAGCAATCCATAATGCACCAGCTATAACGGCAATTGCTAAACTTCCTAGTAAGAATAGACCAATCTTCTTTATGTCTATATCTTCAGCTTCACCGATCATACCAAATACTTTACCATAAGTATAAAGTACAGCTGCTATTGATGCACCTGCAGCAAGTATTCCAGACCAAGGTTTATCTGCTAACCAATTAAGTAATGCAGCTATTATAACTAATGATGCTACACCGGCTGCAAATACCTTAAGCATGTCACCTGGATCGGCTTCACCAACACCACCAAGTTCTTTAAACACTTTACTCAAAGCCAACAATACCATACCCATTGATATAGCTGCGGCTAGTAACTTAATCCAGTTCTTATCTGCTAAAAACCAAAGTGATCCAGCTATTGCAACTATTGCTCCTATCATAGCAGCTACTGTTTTCCAGTCACCACTTATGTTTGAAGCTGCTGCCATAGCTATCGCTAACACAACAAGTACTGAACCTAAAGCTAAAGCGCCTTTAAGAAGTGCAGGACCAGGAAGTAATGATAAGAATGATATAGCACCAACTATAGTTCCTATCATCAAGCACATGGCAACAACTGTAGCAGCTGAGCCAAGTCCTTTAATATTACTTGCACCTGCTAATGCTATACTTAAAGCTATAAGTACTCCAGCTAGTGCTAATACACCTTTTAGTAATTTCTTTGGCTGAAAATCTTCTAATGCTTTCAAAGCGGCTAAAGCAGCACCAATAAATATACATATAGCAATTACAGTGCCTACAGCTTTTAATCCGCCACCTTGACCAGCTATTCTAGATGCCAATCCCATTACCAACAATATACCCATTATGCCTATAAATACATCTGTTAGTAATCTGGCTCTTTCTTTCCAGTTCTTAGGCATATCCATTGCCATGAGCTCTTTTATTGCATACGTGCAAGCAAGAATCATTCCTATGGCAGATACTAAAGGAAGAGCGGACAATGATCCACTCTTAGTATAATTTAATCCACCTTTGCCTATTTTGAATGATGAGAAACCATCTGCTATTCTGTTTGCTATAGCAAAGACAACCATTAGACCCATTACACCAAGAATTACATCACGTAACAAAACTAATCGATCTTTATAGTTAGCTGGCAGTTTCATAGACATTATAAGATTTAATGCCCCGATTACAGCTAATATAGCCAAAGACATTGCAAATATACCGGCGCCAGCAGCTGCAAATGCAAGCATGCCCTCTTTTAATTTCTGCCCAATTAAACTAAATACCAGAATAATAGATAAGATTGCTCCACCGATTACAGCAACAATACCAGCTGCATTCTTAATATTGCCAGTCTTATCATTATCTAACATCCTAGACAATAGATATATAGCACCGACTATTATGCCTATAGATAAAGCAAATTCTATTGCCATGGCTCCTATTGATCTTAATATCATAGACCATTTTAAACCTTTTACAAAGTTATTAAGTGCTTTACCTAGTTGAGATACTGCATTATTCAACGCACTTGCTGCTGTCGTTACGGTCTTTGGAGCAAATGACATTGCAGTTAATGCACCCATTATTATAGCAACCATTGAACCTATTGCTATTGCTGCTGGCTTTAATCTTTCAGGCTTTATTATTGATAATACGAATATTGAGCCAGCTATCATAAGAATAGCCTTAGACATTGCTTCAACATTCTTTATGTTTATCTCATTTGTGTATGCGTCTACTGCTTTTCTAACTGATTTTAAGGTCTTTGGTAACTCCATTAAAACAGCTCCACCGCCGTTTAATATACTTGATATTCCACTGAGCATCTTACCTATCTGGAAGAAAACCCATAAGAATCCGCCAGCACCAGTGTAAGCTACTACATCTCTGTTGCTAAATAACGGAGCTATGTTACCCTTAAACCAGTCTACAAATTCATTTCCTTTTCCTATAATTTTGTTTATCCCAGATTCTGCATCTGAGAAATCGAAGAATTTTACAATCTTATCTTTTAAATCTTCAAGTTTAAGTACTGTATTAGCAAAATCTTCAAATACCTCACCAAGTGATTTGAAGTCTGCTTGTATGGCTGACAAATCAAATATTGATAAGTCGTAGGCCATAACATCGAATATATCTGCTATTTTATCAAGATAAGTTTTAGCCCAATTTGGAAGAGCATCATATATAGACTGTCCAAATGCATCAAAAGCCGATGCTACCGAATTCACAACATCTGCTAAATTAAATCCTTTTATAGCATTATAAATATAACCGAATCCAGTTTCAATAAATCCAGCAGCAGTCTTAATTCCCCCACCAATGGTATCTATTGCTTTTTGGACCATTTCTGATTTATCAAGAAACTCTGAGAATTTTTCTAATGCCGCTCCAATTGAATCTATTAAATTATAGAATCCATCCCCTAAGTCATCTAAAGCTATACTACTTGGTTTTATTACATTTGCAAGTCTAGCAAATACTTTAACAACCGATCCAACGACTTTAAATATACCAGTAAATAAATGTCGTATTTTGGCCATCTGACTAGGAAGTGGATTGAATGCTAATACAAGATTAGGAAGCTTTTCTATAAACTTATAAAGGCTTATAAAATTCTCTTCGGTTAAAAATACATCTTTAAATGCTTGACCTATAGGTTTTAATACATTGCCTAGTGCGACGAATGCATACTTTACAGTCATTACAAGATTGTAAAAAGCATCAAATGGTGTATAAAAATCACCCTCAACCATCTCATGCATACCAGTTCCAATTTCTTGGATCTGATGATGAGCATCTGTATGTAATCGCTCAGTTCCGTCCGCTAATTTTTCAACCCATGTATTTGCAATATCGAAGTTTTTAATTAGAGGAGTTAAACCTTCTAAAATCCTATTAACCCATCCTGTAAACTGTGCTGATATACCATCAAATACATGTAATGCTTTATTAAATTCATTTATCTTTTCTCTTATAGCATTAAGAAATTGAACTAATGGTCCTTCCTGCTGTATTAAAGGAGCTATAAATTTCTCACCAGTTCTTGCCAATGCTGCAAAAATATTTGCTAATGAACCTGTAACAGTCTTATTTGCATCTTTTGCGTGTTCGCCAAATAATGTTCCCATTCCTTCAGCGAATAGATCAAATGTTATCTTGCCTTTAGATACCATGTCTCTAAAGTCAGCTTCAATTATTTGTCTTCCGCCTGTTATTTGCTTTATTAATGATGCTACATTTTCACTAGCTTCTATACTGCCATCATTTACACCATTAAAGAATTTAGTCATAGCAGCTGCAGCATTCATTCCTCTGAAACCTAATTGGTTCAACTGATCTGCCATTACACGGCCATTACCTGCTACAGTTGTAAATATCTGTGCAATACTCTCATAATCTTGATTTGTTGTTGCCGCAACACCTGCTATTCCTTTTAAGGCATTCTCCATTTGTTTACCAGACTTCAAACCAGAGGCTGCAAACATAGATGCCGCTTTTGCTGCTACATCATATGAGTATGCAGTTCCATTAACTGATTCTCCAGCCTGGTCCATTATGGCTGTAACTTCTTTTTCGTCATCGATTATGCCCTGCAACTGAAAACGAGCATTTTCGATGTTCATTGCTCTCTTTATACCACCGCTAACTATCTTGTTAATAACGGTTGAGATTCCTTTTGATAGTCCTCCCATTAAACCATCAGTGATATTTTGAATTACTCGCATACCAACTATTCCGAGAGTTGAAAACCTCTTAGACAACATCTCGACATTGTTTGATAATTGGGATAGATCTATCTTATTTGCTTTTTTTTCAAGATCATCTAATGCTTTTGTGCCATCATTTTTCTTTATTGCATCTTTTAATTTAGTCAAGGTGCTGAGAGACTCTCTAACACCGCTTTCAAACTGTTGGTTGTCAAAACGTAACTCAACAACTTTTTCATCAATAGTTTGGCTCATGATGTGCTAGTAACCTCCTTCCAAGCAGCCTCTGCTAAATCATCAATTATAGGTTGTATTGCTGGATTGATGTAATCTCTTCCAACTACATATCCACCATTTCTTGTACCATGACCATACTGAAGAATCACGGCTATGTTAACTCCCTTATTTACATTGGAATTGGTCCAAATAATTGAGAGCGAGCCTTTTGATTCTTCTATCTTGTATGACCATGATGATGCTGTTTTTCCCGTTCTTACTGGAGTAGCTGCCGATAAAGCCTGAACTCCTAACTGCCCATACTTATGTAATACAGACATATAATCTCTACCTAGAGACTTCTCTAAGTAATGTTCGAGAGTATTGAAATCTCCTCTAGATGATAAATGGAGCATAATTGTACTCCTTATTTTATCTTAAACTTTTTAAGTAATGCACTCGGTGATGTGTTGTTCGATATAGCATTAGCAGCACTTTTAACTTTATTCCATACTTTATTTATAGCACTACCAGTATTAACACTCACATTTTTTACTTTATTTACACCATTATCTATTGCTTTCTTAGCAACATTTGTTTTATATGGTGGTGTATACTGTATAACCTCTTTATTAGTACTTGTATATGGTGGCGAATACTGAGTAATGGATTTGATTTTGGTTACAGTCTTATTCGACGGGCTATAATTGTATTTATCAGGTGTATTTGTCTCTACAACTGTATCTTTTGATACTGAATTCTTAGAAAGTTCAAGGTTATCAGTTCTTAAATAACCATCTGGATAACCTATAATTCCATCAGATGATCCCTGTACCATATATTGATCATATGGCATTATCTTTCCGCTTTGTCCATCATATATCATTACTTTTCCATTTTCTACTTTATAAAAAACATCGTGTCCACCCACAGTATATGAATAATATGGATTATTTTTATCAGTAATAATCCAGTTCAATGTCAAATGCCCATATGTACCATTACCTTCACTGGTTATCATTTTTTGTATAGTTGTATCTCTTCTTTTTCTATCACTCCCTACTTTTAAATTTTTCTCAAGAATCCCACTATCTTTAAATCTATTATGAGGATCAATAGAATAATCTGGATTCCATATACTAGGAACTTCAGCAAATTCAACTGGGTTTCCACCTTTAGTTTTATACCACGTCGCTATATCTCTAACTGTTGTATCTCGACCAGTGCCTTTAGATATCCAATCTTGTCTGGAATTGGCCCTTACATCTATTTTTCTTTCTCTAAGATCCATAGCATATGTACAAAGTGCACAATTCACATTGTCCTTTGCTATTTCATTCACTACTTTGACATTGTCTTTTGTCATGAATTTATCTCTCTTTGATGTTCCATTATTTGTTGCTATATTCTTCTGAAATGTTGCAACTTGAACATCTACTCCAGATTTATTTCCGCTATCTTTATTACGTTTTTTAATAGTTTGTTTAGTAACACCATTACTATTTCCATAAATCTGTCTGCCAGCTCTGGGATTCTTTCCACTCCCCCAAGCATATCGACCGGATCCACGTCCAGTCTTTGAGTGTAAGTGATCAACACCATAATGCATCATATCATCTGATGTTGGTGATATCATGTATAACATACTTACCTCCCATATTTATCATAGTATGCTTGACTAAATGCGGCTCGTTTAGTCTGTGTATTAAGCCCCTGATCCGCCGGTTTCTCATACTGAGTCAAAACCAAAGTGGAGGCGTCTCTTACTGTCTTAGCTGCATTTAGTTTTGGTATCAAACCTTTTATCTCAACAAGAACAAATTCCAGTTGCTTATTGAGGTTATCTATTTTAAAACCTTTACCAACCGTAAAGTCATATAAAGCCTGTTTTCTACTCCAGAATGTCCACTGAGCAAGCCCATAACCAGCTTTATCTTTTGAGAATGAATCTCTAGAATATACTTTGTTATTAACTATTGCTGTATATTCTTCATCAGATAAATTGAACTTCTTATTATAGCTGTTCTGAAGATTGTTAGGGTTTAGACCAGATTCAGCATATAGATTCCCCATAAGTCCAGCTGTGGCTATTGGTGTAAGACCTTTACTCCTTAAGAAATCCCATATCTTTTTAGAGTTGTCTTTTTCAATAATTGGTTCATTTTGAATATTTTGTACTACACCTTTTAATGCTCTATTAACATCAGCTGCGATCTTAGGATGCAGATTGTATAGATAATCTCCAGGACATGCTTTTGGTGCGAACCATCTATGTACAGTCATGTTCTGCTCTTCTACTTTACCTATATATCGTCTATCACCCTTCCACTTCAGTTCTTTTATTCCATTTCTCTGACATATATCGATTAAAAGAAGAATCAAGGATTCATAGGCTTTATCTGATATATGCCATCCTGTTTCTGCACCACCATCATTTGCTACTTCTATAGTAACGGCACGGTTATCATTTGCTGAGTTAGAAGTGCACCAACTACGGTCCTTCTCCTCAACATACATCCCAATCCGTCCATCCGTTCCTATTCCATAGTTAGATGATGCTTTACGGTTTTTATCTGAAAACAGTTTTCCACACTGTTCTATAGTCAAATTTCCAGCCATGCAATGTATAGATATAGTATCTATTGCATGATTTCTTGGAGATGTTCTATTAGGACTAATATTAGAATGAGATATTAATTTACTATTGCTCATCTTATTCACCCCCTTGAATGCATCTTTGCTCTCCTCTGAGCATTTAATGATGATCGTTGCATAGCTTGTTCTTTCTTACCCATCTTTGTGTTATCATGCTTTACATTTATCACTCTTATTAAGGTAAGTAACTGATTTAAATGCCATTTCTCAAACTGGATTGGAACGTTAAGTTCTATCATCCAATAATAAATGATCTCAGCAGTTATTACTTCTTTCTTCTTTTTATTCCCCTGTTCTTTTGTATCTGTAAACCAAGTAGCGGTCATTGGATCTTTTATGTATTCAGTTACTTTCTTAATATTTTCAACAGACATATATCTGAATACATTTGGATCTACATTCTGTGTCATATTCATACACTCAATGTAATAAATCCATTGTTCTGACGTTTTATTATTATCGTCATCTAGAAAAGGTATGTGATATTTTTGTTCCCATTTTTTAAGGGAGATTAATGAGTGCTCCAACTGAAGCGTTGTCTCTTTTACGTTAACGAACTCATTGCGATCGCTATCGAATCCCTCAAATGGTTCTATATGTAATATTAATGGCATCTCACTAATCTCCCATACAAACTTAAACTGTCTGTCTATTTGCTATTTCCGGCACCTTATCTTTTACAATCTCCGGAATCTGATCCGGATGCTCAGTTATGATCTTATTAACCTCATCGGCAAGATCTGAGGGTATTACCTTATTAAAGAAATCGGCTGCCTTCTTTGAATCGCTTATAAGTTCCATAAAAAGAACATCATAAGCCGGACTATACCTGAAACGATCTTTTACTTCCTTTGACTTTATGAATGTTCTGCCATCCAGTGATTTCTCACCATATGCTTCCATGATCAGGAACTCAAACTCATTGACCATGTCCCTGGCATTCTCAGTCTCTATCATCTTCTTCAAGACAGAATCGATCGTGTAGTTTCCATTTGTTGTGAGCCATTTGATAAGTTCTGATTTGCTAAGATTGAACATGAATTCATCTTCTCTCTCCTGGCCATTGAAATCTGTATACTTAATTTTCTTGATTAACATAATATTCTCCTTTCATTTTGAAATAAATGCAGGGTAGCCAGCCCATCTCCCTGAATACTACCCCGCACTTATCATCTAAAAAGTATTAACCAGCTGCAAAGATCCTCTTAACTTCATCAGGAAGAGGCAGATAAGCATCTGTGCCACCAACAGGTGAAGCTGAGCTTGATCCATCTGTACCATAGAGCTTATTTTCAAGAGTGGTAAGCTTCTCAGAATCTACCTTTGTAGAATCGATCGTGATAAGAGATACAGGCTTATAACCATCAAGAGTTATAGGTGTGGTTGTGATCTCCCAGCTGAATGTGATTGCCTCAGGGCTATCATTAACTGTCTGATATCCCCTCTCTGAAGGAGAAGCTGAGCAACCATATACCAGATGAAGCTTATAACCCTTGCTATCGCCATCCACATCATTACCGATCCTGGTCCTATATGAAAGACCAAACTTCTTCCTCTCCTGCTGTCCAATCTT
>Ga0326512_10004064_pt1 | contig 10656 bp, 23 predicted proteins | sample 1_2617_0518_D_FD_203652 | JGI IMG/M metagenome (GOLD analysis project Ga0326512, IMG submission 203652) | Bovine rumen microbial communities from UC Davis, California, United States - 1_2617_0518 | ecosystem: Host-associated > Mammals > Digestive system > Stomach > Rumen | place: USA...
TCTCCGGCCCATAACTGGGGAGAAGTCGCAAGACGCCGAGGGATGGTGGCGGAACGCCACGCCAAACCTCCCCTTGATAACAAAATCTTAACTTGACTTTTAGTCTCACCTATGATATAATATAGTCAACGAAAGGGGAAAGGCAAGATGATACCACCCGGTTGAAGTAAGGGCCTAAACGACCCGGTTGCGATAGTGGACGGCCCATATGAAAGGAAGCAACACGGCCCGCACGAGGGCGGGCAATTCAAAAACCAACGGAGTTTTTGGGGAACACAGTAGTGTTCTTGTGGGGAGCGCAGTAGCGCTCCCCAGATTGTTACGTGCTTGTAAACTAAACGGGCCGGGCCCGAAAGTTTACAACCTTTTAACTTGACTTTCTTGGCCTCTCATGCTATAATATAGATGTTCCAAGGGGAACGAGATAAGAAACGGAGGGTATCGCAATGACCACCATGTATCAGGCTTTTGACGGAAATCTGTTCTGCTCTAAGAACAACTGCCGCAACTATGAACTGGATACCTTTTATGGTCACATAACCTTTTGGGACCATAACAATGAAGAGCGGGACTGGGAGAGCCTCTACGAGATGATGGAGATGGAGGACCCCGACCTGCCCATTGACCATTTCTTCGTGGACATGCCGGAGCTGGCGAAAGCGTTCAACCAGCTGCTGAAAAGCTTCGGATACGAAAGCATCGAAGGAGAGCTGAAAGCTGGGTATTACCGCTGGGACGATGATGAAGGATGGAGGAGCTACAATGAAGAAAAATAAGAGAACTGCTGACACCGCTGAACTCAATCGCCGCATCCGCGGCGATTGGGGTGTCGTAAAGCCCTACGTGCGGGTGTTCGAGGACAAGCGCCGCAAGGAGAAGTACAAGAAAGGAAAAGATGATTATGAATAAATATCAAATCGAATGTAAAATGTTGCGGCGGCAAACCTTCCCTACGCTTGACGCCGCACTTCTCTACGCCCTTAACTCTATCGACGACATTCATTATCACTTCATAACTACTACATTTTATTCTGATTATTGCGTTGAACTAATGGTAGCATCTCCTACCAACAAAACCGAAAACATACGCATTGTAAAGGTCGCGTAAACAAACGTGGCCGGGCCCGAAACTTAACAAACTCTTAATTTGACTTTGGCCAGATTCTGTGGTATACTTATATTGTTCCAAGGGGATGACGACCATCGCGCGGGCGGGCCGCCCCAATAAGGCGGTAGGAAGGAAGCCGCAAAAACGTACCTCGGAGAGGACGTCCCCTTGGTAACAAACTTTTAACTTGACATTCTACCACTTTTGTGGTATAATGAATACATCAAAAGGGCAAGGAAAAGCCCCAAAAACCAGAAAGGGATTACCTATGAAGAAGAGCACTCTGACCGCCGTCCGTGATTACCTGAATGGCAAGACCCTGACCGAGCAGGAGCTGACTGACCTGCGTGATGAAGTCAACAAGGAATATGACGAGCTGGTCGCCAAGGCCGCCGCCAATGCGGAGCTGTACGCCACCGCCCACGAGCTGGTCATGGCGGAGCTGTCCGACAAGCCCATGACGGCGCAGGAGCTGTTTGACGCCTGTCTGACTGGCCTGACCGATTTCAGCGTGTCCAAGCTGCGTTACGCTCTGCGTGAGATGTGGACTACGGAAGTCGTGAAGCACGACAACGGCAAGAACCCTCTGACCTACTCCCGGGCCTAATCCCGGGAGTGGGAGGGCGCAAGCCCTCCCTTCTTCTTTAACGTTGTGTTAAGTTTTGCGGCCGGGCCGCTATGTTTACATTGTTTTAACTTGACATTTTGCCAGAACGACTGTATAATATAGGTATCAAATGAAGGAAAACATCAAACCAGAAAGGGTAATTATTATGACAGAATGCCCCCATTGCGGTGAACCCTTAGAAAACGTTAAAACTATCGACACAGACTACTGGTGGGGTCATGCCTATTGTGACTTCTGTATCGGTGAATGTCCGCATTGCGATAAACAATTCCGTTGGACAGAAGTGTATGAATTTACCGAAGTCCGAGACATCGAGGAAGTAACAAACTCTTAACTTGACTTTTCCCGCATCCTATGGTATAATTAAGACATCAAGAGAAGGGAAACTCTTCAAACCAGAAAGGACACTGTATGAAGGAATTTACTACCAGCATCGTCACCGTTAAGAACTATGAACTTTCCTCATGGGCTATTGATGACATAGCTAATGACATTGAAAAAACAATCAATGACTACATTGAGAACAACTGGGAAGTAGACAAAGCTAATGAGGTTCCTCTGGAAATCCGTCAGAAGATTCTGCGTCACGTTGTTAATGAAATGCTTGACCCTGATTCTGGCTACGAGTGGGACTAAGAAAGGAGCATAATAATTATGAAGTATCTTGTGATTGACACTTCCATTATCTATGATGGAGACGACGTAGCCGACGATATTTATATTATCGGTATTTTCGACACCGTTAAGGACGCCCTCTCAGCAAGAGCTAACTATTATGCCCGCTATCCTGACCTTGGATTTGACCATCTGGAAATTTGTCCACTAATGCCGAATAAATTTTACGAGGACAGGGCACCTGTTGCGTGTGATTGGCACACCACCGACTTTAAGGATTCCGAAGAGGACCTTCTCTACGCAATTTCAGATATAACCGATTGAGATAGATACCAAGCCTCCTACGATTAGACCGCCCATAATTTAGGGTGGTCTTTTCGTTTGTAAATTCCAATTTAACTTTCGGGCCCGGGCCCATAACTTAACTTATTCTTAATTTGACTTTTCCCGCAAGTTATGGTATACTATAACCATCAAAGGAAGGAAAACCTAAAACCAGAAAGGATACACCATGACTGACAACCAGAAAACCAACGTCACCGTCTCCTTCAACTTCTCCTTCATGCTGGGCCTTGCGTTCATCGTTCTGAAACTGTGCCACGTCATTGAATGGGCGTGGATTTGGGTGTTGGCTCCGATTTGGATTCCCTTCGCCCTTCTGACGTTGCTTCTTCTCATCATTGGTATTATTGCTCTCTTTGCCACCCGGCCTTGATAGGGCAGAAAGGATAAGATTATGACTAAGAATTTCCTTTTGCTCTATTGCGTCTTGTGCTTCGTCAACGTGGTCATTCAGACCATCAAGTCCCTATGTACCATCAAGAGTTCCACCTTTGTTTCCGCCTGTATCAACGCAATGGCTTACGGCCTTTATACCTACGTTATCTTCTTCACCAATGCGGAAGGGTTGCCGCTATGGGGCAAGGCGTTGATAACTGCGGCGGCTAACTTCTCTGGTGTGTATCTTGCCAACTTTATGTTCAGCAAACTATTCTCACATGAAGCCGAATGGAAGGTTGACGTATCAGTTCACTTGACAGATGTTGATAGTTTCATAAATTATCTCGATGCGGCGAACCTTGTGTATCATACTTATGGGAATAATAGTGACGGCGAATTTCAATTCTTTACCGTATTTTGCCCGACCTCTAAGGAAAGTCAGAAACTTGCTAAAATCCTACCCCCTAATGCGAAGTATTGCGTTTCTGAAAGCATAAAGAAACTTTGACCCAATGCGGCTTCGGCCGCATTTTATTTTAGTATTGTGTTAAATTTCCGGCCCGGCCCCGAAACTTAACTATCCTTTAACTTGACAGATTTCAGAAATAGTGGTATACTATATACGTAAGGAGGGCAAGACAATGAGACGCATGGAATACAAGAAAATTGACCATGAAACTGCGGATTGGGAATTGGATGCGGGTAGTCGCAAGTGGATTGACCAAGGAACGCCCGCCCGCCGCAGATTGCGGAAACGACTTCGGAGAATGGCACGTAAGAAGATTGATAGGACATACAGGGAAAGAGAGGAAGAATAATATGTATTATACCATATGGTTTATCCATAACAATCTGATAGGTACAATAAGATGCCATGAAGATTCATTGCGAGAAAAGATTGACTATATCCGCCAGAACGTCGGAAAAGTCATTCGGGTAAGGGATATGTGCGGCGAGGACTTCACAGATTATTAAAGAGAGGAAGAATAATATGAGTTATACCATATTCTTTTTTTGTGATAACCACCTGGAAATTATAATATGTAAGGAAGATTCATTACGTGGAACAATTGAGTATCTCCACCGAAGCGACGGGAGAATCTTACGAGTACGAAACTTCTACGGTGATGACTTCACAGATTATTAACTTGACTTTCAGCCCCACTCATGTTATACTATATACATTAAGGAGAAAAAAACAATGGATGATGAAATGATTCAGGCAATTATCGAACAATTTGAAAAAATCAATGCGATTGATTCATATGAATTATATGTCGAAGATAATTATATTTTCATTCCCCCTATCGAACTAAGGCGCGACGAAAACGGTAAATGGGTAACAAACTCTTAACTTGACTTCTCGCTCCATCCGTGATATAATAAAGACATCAAAGGGAAGGACAACCCAACAAACCAGAAAGGACTTTGCCTTATGACGATTATCACCGACACCACCGCCCGCCAGATTCTCAATGCCATTGGTTACACCCTCGTTGCCGAAGAGTTTGCCCGCACCAATCGCGTCCCCGATGCTGACCTGATTACCAAGAAAACCCGCAAGCTGTTTGAGCTCTTCTGCGAATCGGAAGGCATCGAAGGCGTTGAAATGGATGACGACGAGGACGAGTATGACGACTTCGATGATGTTGTGGATGAAAGCAATTATGACCCTTTCAGCGGTTGCGACATCTTCGAGATTGACGAGATGTTCTAAGAAAAGGGCGCAAGCCCTTTTCTTTTTTAAGGTATTGTAAAGTTTTGCGGCCGGCCACCTTAATTTACATACACTTTACTTGACATTTTTAGCTATTCATGATATACTATACCCATCAAGTGAGGGAAACACTTAAAAACCAGAAAGGGAAATTACCATGACTATTTACCGTATTACGTTAGACAACTACCGGGGCGAAACAAGCATTGAGCTTTATCGCAATAAAGCTAACGCAGATAAGCGACTTCGAGAACTGTGGTGTGAAGCCAAACGACGTGAAGAATTGGATTGGGACGATGATGACGATAAACTCCGCTCTTTCTCCTTTTTTGATTCTTCCTATAACGAATTGTCTACATATATTTCATATAGTGAATGTCAGCTTGATGACCTTTTCCAGGATTAACGAGGTTAAACCCTCGTTAATCTTTTGGCCCGGCCTCATAACTTTTCCAAATCTTAACAAGTCAAATGCTTGACTTTTGCCGCCGCTTATGGTATACTATAATTGTTCCGAGGGAGGACATCAGTAAGAAATTCCTCTACGTAACAAAATCTTAACTTGACATTGAGCACGAAATGTGCTATAATGAATACGCAAAAGGGGAAGGAAAACCCCTCAAACCAGAAAGGATTCAATTATGGTTAAGTCATTCCGTTACACCAATGCTCTGGGACTTCCGAAGAAGTTGGTAGTTGCTGAGCCCAACGCAGAAGGCAAGTACCCTGTCACGCTGTGGGAAATGATACACGGTGAAATGTGCGGCTCCGGTACTATGACCAAAGACGAACTGAACGACTACCTTGACCATTTTGGAATCAAAGAACGATTTTAACAAACTCTTAACTTGACATTAAGCACAAAACGTGCTATAATGAATACATCAAAAGCGAAGGACAACGCTCTAAAACCAGGAAGGATTATTATTATGACTAAGAAGAACGCTCTGGAAACCGCTATCGCCACTTTGAAGGCCGCCGAGACCCCCGACACCGACGCTATCGCCACTCTTGAAAACATGATTGTTCAGCTTGACAAGGCCCGCAAGCCCATGTCCGAAGAGACTAAGGCCGCTCTTGCCGCCAAGACCAAGGCCGCTCGTTCCGAAGCCCGTGCCGCTCTCATGAGCACCGTGGCTCCTGTGCTCCGTGCCCACCTTGCGGGACACACTGCCGACACCGCTCTCACCGCTCGTGAGCTTTTCACCGAGTGCTCTGCGGAACTGCCCACTGACTGGACTTGGCAGAAGGTTCAGTCCGCTCTGACCCGTGACATGAAGTCCGAGGTCGGCGTGGTCGAGGGCACCAAGAAGGCTCCCGCCAACAAGTATTACCTTGCCTAACGAACCGAAAAAGAGGGACTTGCGTCCCTCTTTTCTTTTGTTATGCGAATGTTAAATTTTGAGGCCGGCCTCAAAAGTTTCACAATTCTTAACTTGACTTTCCCGCAATTCCCGTGTATAATATAGGTATCAAATGAAAGGAGATAAACACTATGAAGTTTATCGCAGATGATGGAACCGTATTCGATAACCAGAAGGACTGTGAGATGTATGAGAACCACGACATGACTGTTCATGGTGTAGTAAACGTGCTTCGTAACTTTGTTCACATCTATGACCGTGCGCAAAGAGTTATTAACTTTACCATATATCTCGACCAATCTGGCCTGAACCTCTCGGATGAGGACTGGCTTAGCAATTTTATTAATCGTATCGAATGTGACGATTGTTACTACTTCCGAATTGACTGTGACGAAGCAACGTGGGAAACCGTTTACGCTATTCTCGAAGAAGAAGGTAGTGCCGAAATCCCCAAGCATCCTGGCCTTTATTGGTGGGACGATGAATGGATTAGTTATGAGGACGACAAACGCAACTTTGATAACCGTTGGAAGGGAATTGCCTACTAAGGCAATTCTCTTTTTTTTAAGATAATGTAAAGAATTGCGGCCGGACCCTTTGTGTAACATACATTTAACTTGACTTTATGCTCTGACGGATATATAATATGTACATCAAGTGAAGGGAGTAAACACCATGAAAGAGTATTTGAAGCACGCTATCGAATTTCTTAACGCCCATGCCGATGAACTGGATGCTCTCTGGATAGCTAATGATTTTTGGTGGTATCGCAAGTTCTGTGTCCAGAACAACATGGAATTTCATACCGGCATGACCCGCTTCGTGATGTGCGCCAAAGATTTCGTTATTAAAGTTGATAACCGTCACCGCATGAGCCGCTACTCCAAATTCGGCGGATGCTACACTGAATATAAGAATTGGCAGATGGTTCAAGATGATGGTATGGGCTATCTATTTGCCGCCGTCAACCGCATTAAGGTAGGCCACCACTTCTATTATGTGATGCCTACTATCAAGTCCATTGAGGACGAATGTGGCGATTTGTGGGATACCGACCTTGTAACCGAAGAGGAAAGCGAATATCTAATGGATAATTTCTGTGACCTTCATTGCGGCAACTATGGCGTAGATGATGAAGGCAACATAAAGATTTTCGATTATTCGCTAACGTGTGAATACTACGCACGCTATCACGGGTGGTTCTAACCATCCGTTAAAGCTCCGTAAACTTTCGGGGCCGGGCCCAAAAGTTTTCCAAATCTTAACACTACAAATGCTTGACAATTTCGAGATTCTGTGGTATACTTATATCGTTGAAGAGAGAAAGGAAAATCTCGAACACCAGAAAGGGAACTAATATGAAGATTTCTAAATATGTAGTGCGAATCCCTTATGAAATTATGATTGATTGGACTGAATCCCGCGTACAATATACAGAAATTATCTGTGAACAGGAAGAAGAAGCTATTCAGATTTTTCAGAATATCATAGCTAATAATTTTATTTATTCTGATAATAAAGTTACAGGACATTTTTATATTGTAAAACGCATCATAGATACAGAAAAATTTTATGCCAAAGATATAGAAATATATTATGCCGCTATTCATAATAATAGAATTAAAAGTAGTGGTATAAAAGGTGAGTACGCTTATTTAGATGATACTCCTTCATCATATTATAAAAAAGAATACGATGAATACCAAGAAGAAATTAAACATTTGTTAATGTCTGGTTTGCCTCTTATTGAAGAGTCAGAAAAAATTAACGCACTTTATTCATCAATTAAGGGTATGTATGATCAATCTTTATATTATTCTAAAGAAAAAGGTGAAGAAGTAAAATATGAAAAAATGAAATGGTGGGAGAATTAACGAGGTTAAATTCTCGTTAATTTTCTAAGCCGGCCAAATGCTTTAACATTCTTTTAACTTGACTTTTATCGGATTTGGGTGTATAATAAATACACAAGAGAGGAAGGAAAACCTCACAAACCAGAAAGGCATACACTATGAAGTTTAACCTCAACCTATTCCAAATCGTTGGCGCTATCGTGTTCGTACTCTGGACTATGGGTAAAGTTCCCTACGGAGTTAACGCTTGGGCGATTCCTTTTGCCATAGGTTCTCTGCTCAATCTTATTGCCCTTATTGCCGACCGCTTCGCTTAATAAACTCTTAACTTGACTTTTTCCCGAATCCGTGCTATAATATATTCATCAAAGGGAAAGGAAAATCCCGAACACCAGAAAGGCATACACTATGGCTAACATGAACAGCACCGAAATGAAGTCCGTCGCCCGCACCGCTATCACCGATGGTCTCCAACCCATCCTCACCGAGATGGGAGCAATCCAGTTTGGCGATGCTAACTGGGCCGTCCGCACCGAAATCGAGGGCCAGGAAATCTGGGTCGAGATTGCCGTCCGTTCCAAGGCGTTCAAGGCCACCAAGTCCTACGATGCCTTCGACCCCAACACCGCCGCCGAAGCGTGGAAGGAGGACAAGGCTATTAAGGCCGCCGAGAAGGCCGAGAAGGAAAAGGAAAATGCGAAGAAGAAGAAGGCGTAAGCCTTCTTCTTTTAAGCCAATGTTAAGTTTTGCGCCCGGCCCCAAAACTTTCCCAACACTTAACATTCAAACCTATTGACAAATCCTCCAACATGGTGTATACTATACACATAAGTTGAAGGAAAACAACGACAAACCAGAAAGGAATTTCAAATTATGTACATCACTAAGACTTTGGACATCACCCGCAAGGCCGCCACCGGAAACTTCATTGTCAAGCGCCCCGGTCTGGCTGATATGGTTCTGGTTCCCGGCGATAATGGATATGAGGATGTGGAAAACTTCTACCGCAATCTGACCTTCACCGCCCAGTCCGAGCGTGAGCGGCTTGTGGAAAGCGGCGAACTCACTATTCCCGCCGTTCTCTCGTCTGATACCGCCGCCGCTACCGTGGAGCCCTCCGAACCCGCCCCTGCGCCGGAACCGAAAGAGATTCTTCTGCGTGGCCTTTCTAATATGATTAACTTCTTCTCCGAATTTGCTTTCACTCCCTCTTTCCGGTTCGTCAACACTCTGGCCCTTCATTATAACACGCCCAAGACCGCTTCTGACTTCATAAGCAATTATTTTCACCTGATGGATTCCGCCTACACCAATGACGTGGTGGAGAAGATGAAGTCTGCTGAATTTAAGGACATCATAAAGGATATTGCCCAGTATGGTATTCCTTCGGCTACCGTGAACAGTCGTTTGAAGGTTTACTACGGCCCCGCCGGAACTGGCAAGACTACGCAGGCCCAGCAGGAAACCGAAAATCGTTGTATCGTGTGTAACTCCTCTATGTTGCCTTCTGACCTGATGGAGGACTTTGTGTTCGATAGTGGCAACCCGACCTTCAACCCCTCCGTACTGTGTGAGTGTATGGAAAAAGGCCTTCCCATCGTGTTGGACGAAATTAACCTTTTGCCCTTCGATTCTCTGCGGTTCCTCCAAGGCATCACTGACGGCAAGTCCTCCATCATTTATAAGAACAGAACCATTAACATTCATGATGGATTCCAAATTATTGGTACGATGAATCTTTCTTTGGGCGGCGCGACCTACGGTTTGCCCGAGCCCCTCGTTGACAGGTGTTCCGAAATCAAGTCTTTCACCCTGACCGCCGAACAGCTCGCCGCCGCCATTATGTAAGAAAGGAACAAACAATTATGAATTTCAGTATAAATAATTGCCGTGCTATCCTTGAAACTTTGCCCATCGGTTACTACTGCCAGCGGCGCATAGAAGTGACGCTTTCCGAGACGGAGGAAACGTCCTTCTATTCTCCGATGGAGGATAAGATTGTTATTTCTTATCCCATAATTGCGAAGGGTCTTGAATCCCTTCCTGACGGAGCTAACGTGGAAACCGCCGTGCGCAGTATGCTTTATCACGAAACGAGCCACGCAATCCTTACCCCTTACGACTTCATGACAGGTTATTCCTCTGCGGCCCGGCAAGCGTTCAATATCTTTGAAGATGAACGTATTGAAACCTTGTTGGCTAACTTCTATAAAAACGTAGACTTCAAAGCCCAGTTAAAGGCCATCAACGGAGACAAGCCGACCACCCCCAAAAACGCACAACATGAATTTTTCAACCTTGTGCGGTATCGTTACGGTAAACCCAAATATGTGGCAGAGGTTGAGCGCATTATTAAAAAGTATGCGTCTATTAACCGGGCGACAGATGTGTACCAAACTCGTTCATATCAGAACGAAATTATTGAATTGTATAATAAACTTAAAAAAGACGCTGACGCCACAAAACAGCAGAATATACAGATAGAAATTCAGGCCGATTCTACTGGTAAAAATAACGCCGACTTTAAACCGGATGTGCTCTTATCGGATGAAGATATTAACAGCCTTATTCGTGACGCTATGGGCAATCCGTTTGGTTTGAGTCAAGCGAAGCGCAAGCAGGCCGACAACCTTGCCAAGACCTTGAACATT
>Ga0326512_10004065_pt1 | contig 10656 bp, 6 predicted proteins | sample 1_2617_0518_D_FD_203652 | JGI IMG/M metagenome (GOLD analysis project Ga0326512, IMG submission 203652) | Bovine rumen microbial communities from UC Davis, California, United States - 1_2617_0518 | ecosystem: Host-associated > Mammals > Digestive system > Stomach > Rumen | place: USA: California...
TGGCTGACCACCTGGCTGACCACCTGGCTGACCACCTGAATCACTATTATTTCCTGCCTGTTGAGCAGCCTGTTGAGCCCGCTGAGCAGCCTGTTGAGCCCGCTGAGCAGCCTGTTGAGCTTGTTGAGCAGCCTGTGCACTTTGACTGCCTGGATTAATACCTTCTTGTGATTTTTGAGCAGCATTTTGTGCATCTTGAGCAGCATTCTGTGCATTCTGAGCAGCCTGTTGAGCCTGTTGAGCAGCCTGTTGAGCAGAATTCATGTCACCAGATTGTTGAGCTTGCTGAGCCTGTTGTGCAGCTTGCTGTGCTTGTTGAGCAGCCTGTTGTCCTTGTTGAGCGGCTTGCTGTGCTTGTTGAGCAGCCTGTTGTCCTTGTTGCGTACCAGATTGCTGCGCATTCTGTTGAGCATTCTGAGCATTCTGCTGAGCATTCTGGGCAGCCTGTTGAGCTTGCTGAGCAGCTTGCTGAGCCTGCTGAGCAGGATTATTACTTTCAGCTTCTTGAGCTTGCTGTTGAGCTTCTTGATTATTATTTGCTGCATTATTAGCAGCATCTTGTGCATCTTGTGCAGCCTGTTGTGCTGTCTGTGCATCACCATTCTGCGCAGCTTTTTGTGCTTTATTTGCTGAGCGCTGAGCTTGCTGAGCAGCCTGTCTTGCATTCTGCGCAGCCTGTCTTGCATTCTGTGCATTTTGTTGTGCATTAGGATTAGGATTATTCTGCGCAGCTTCCTGTGCATTTTGGGCTGCACTTTCTGCCTGAGCTGCTTGTTGAGCTGCTTGTTGAGCATTCTGTTGAGCATTCTGAGCTGCACTTTCTGCTGACTGTTGATCATTCTGATTATTATCTGAATTAGTTGCAGATTGAACATCTTGAGCAGCTTGTTGAGCTTGTTGAGCAGCATCTTTTACATCTTGAGCAGCTTGCTTTGCAGCTTCTATAGCTTTTTTATCACCGCTTGCTTGAGCTTTCTGTACGGCATCTTGTGCTTCTTGTACAGCATCTTGTGCAGAATTAACAGCATCTTGAGCTTTATCTATAGAATTTTGATCACGTGAATTTGATGGATTACATGCATTAGCTTGACGAGCATCCATTGCAGCTTCCTGAGCTTTTGCAGCAGCTTTCTGCGCTTGTGAAGCAGCCTCATCTACATCACCTTTTTCTGCAGCATCTCTTGCGGCATCAGCGGCTTCCTGAGCTTCTTGAGCAGCTTCCTGAGCTTTCTCAGTGGCTTCTCTTGCAGCATCAGCCTGTTCTTGACTTTGATTACCATTATCAGCATTTTTCTGTGCCTGATCTGCTGATTGTTGAGCTTGACTTGCTGATTGCTTTGCCTGATCTGCTGATTGTTGAGCTTGTTCAGCTGATTGTTGAGCTTGTTCAGGATCAGGTTCACGAATAGTATTATTACCAAGCCTCTTTATATTTTCGCCAGTTTGTTTTGAATCAGACGAATTACTATTATTAGGATCCGATGTATTATTTGAATTATTATTGTTATCATCATTATTACTAGTATTATGTAGTTTACGACGACGATTTCTTTCTGCAATACCTGCTTTCCATGCATCAGATGTTTTATCAATATTTTTAAAATATGACTCAAATAATCCAAGTTCTTTACCTAATTTAAGAATTTCATTAAGTTCGTCTTCACTTGAAAATTTCTTTTTAATATCGGATGTTATACAAATCTTTTTCATAATTAAAATTAATTTTTATTCTTCATCTGTACTGTCCAATGCCTCGAGATAATCAGGGTCATTTAGACAAGTATTATTTTCAGTATCATATTTTTTACCTTTGGCACCATCTACATAGCCAGCTTGATAATCTTCTGTAGTTTTTGCAGGAGGTAGACCATGATATCCATCATAATATCCATCATAATATACTGCTTGGCTGCCTACAACTTCTGGTTGTTCTTCATCTTGATTATCTGCATTATCACCACCTAATTGCTTATTAATATCATTATTATCCTGAGGATCATATGCAGATTCACGTTCTGGTGTAGCAGGCCAACAATTATGTTCATCAAAATATGTATATAAATCTTCCCATACCATTGCTAAAGGTTTTGGAAAACGAATTTTATATGATCCATATTCTGGATGATCTTCATCACGCAAAAATTCACGAGGTCTATCAAGTAAAAGCTTATCTAATTCTGGTGAAACACGTGTCCAGTTATCTTTTGCAAGATCATCACCACGATATATAATACCTCCTAATAATTTTGTTACACCAACTTGTTTACCAGTTGTATCTTCCATATCAGCAAAACCCATATAAGCTTCAAGCTGTACATTAATTTCATTATCCTGTACATAATTACATCTTGTGTGGTCAACATTATGCTGATATGTACGTATAAATTGTTTTTCACGTGAACGATGATCTCGCATACAATGATAGCACTCGTGTGCTAATACATATACAGTCTGATCGTCAACACCCATAAACTGACCTTTATTAGAATCTTTACCATTCTTTGTATAACCTGTTGGCTTGCCCTGCGCATCTGTAATAATAGGATCCAACATATCAATATCAGGGTCTGACATAGTTCCTTTATATGCAGCTAATTGCCATAAAAATATAGGATTTATATATATGTTATACATATCAGTTGCCATTGTATTCACATCATTTGTGAAAATTGTACCAAGAGCTGTTGTATTTGAAGCAGATTGCTCTGTATACTTATCTTTAATACCTTTACCGCCTCCTGATAAGTAAACCTGAAATGCAGGCCATGTTGAACGAAGAATATTCTTACATCTTTCAACATAAGCTTCAGCCATCCACATATTAATAACTACCTTAGGTATTTTTTTCTTATGTGTAGGATCGTTAGGATCAGGAACATCGCTAAATTCAACATATGTATACTTAGCATGATCATTAAAAACATCAGCGTCTAATTTATGCGTAGTCATCTCTATAATTTATTAAAATTCTTTTATTTATATATCTTGTAAAAAAAATAAGGATAAGTTAGATTCTTAAACTTATCCTTATTTTTAATATAATTTAATATTTTTATACAGAAATTGTATTATTACTAGCATTCATATTTTTCATTGAATCTGTTTCAATGGTATCAATATCCATATCCTTATAATCTTCTTCTTTCTGCTTTGTTGGAATTACTTGATATTTTTGAAGATCAAATGAATTCTGTACATATTCCTTAGCAATCTGCATAATTTCATTCTGAAGATGCTGGAATCCTTTATCTGATGCCATACCAAAGTGAATTGGCTGACCGCCCCATTCGGCAAGTTCATCCTGATCAGATGGATCATTTGAATTAGCAAGTCTTTCAAGACGTTCAGAAAATGTTTCTCTATTAGTCTGCATTGGCAATGCCATCAAATAATATGCAAACTCATTACCAACAAGTGTGATAAGAGGCATTATAGAACCTGTATTACCACCAGAAATTCCAATGCCGCGAGCTCCAAGGCCAAGAGTACCTTTCATAATATTAAGATACTGTTCATGTGTAAGCCACTGTGCCATTAAATCTGGATCATCTGGACATCTACCAGGTCTAAACAATTCTGTGATGAATGTTGTCGCCAAGCTCTGTTCCATAGATAATAGTTTTTTAGTTTTAGGATCACGAGGAACAAAAGTTTCCTTCTTTGCAATCTGTTCTGGCGTTAGATTCTTTTTACCTATGGCATTACCGCATTCCCAATAGCTTTTAAACACTTTATCATCAAACAATGCTTTATTCTGAAGATACTCATCAAACTTATTAGCAACAGCAAGACCAGCAGCATTCTTAACAATATCTGTCTTATCTCGTCTATCCAAGTTATAATATCTATCCTTATGACCTGATGCAGCAAGAGTCTTATCTGTTGTACGTACATCACGAACAGCAGCATTTGGATCACCACCTGCACGACGAGAAGCTTCCTGATAAATCTGATTACTTGCAGTAGTCCAAGAACGAGGATTACCATAAGTTTTATTACCATCATCACCATCAGCCATCATATGAGTTACATCATACCAATGCTCCTGATATTTAGTCAAGAAGTCAATAATATCCTGGTCAATACGTGGCTGTACATGTTCACTAATATTATACTTACCAGTATCTGGATTAATGTCATAGCCTTGTGCCCAACGTTTCCAGTCTGCAAACTTAGGAATAAATGTTACCTGTGTAAAACGTGTACCGAAAGCAGGCTCCCAGTTACCTGTTGCATCTGCCATTTCTGAATAACGGTTACCAGCACAAACAATAATCCAATGAGGTGCAAGATACCAACCATTACCATAGTTACGGTCATTGATAAGGTTCATAGCTGTATTCATAACATCATGCTTTGCACGTGTGAACTCATCCATAAACAAAATACCACCATCATAAAGAAGATTACCGTCAACATTTGTAATCTTATCAGGACTCTTAGAATTCTTTTCAAAATCATCAAAATCAAATGATCCCCAATCTTCATTCATAGAGTTAAAGAAAGTATCTGCAAAAATATCAAGTGATTCACCAATAGGGCCTTTATAAGGACTCCAGTTTGTACCAGCTTTATTTGCTACATATAACTTACCTTTCTTTGTTCTACATACAGTACCAGGTAAAATACCAGCATCATTAGGTTTCGTACCAGTAGAGATAAGTGGATACTTCTCTAAATCTGCAGTAGATAATTCTGGAGCAGCAGAAGGAGCAGGAGCAGGATTATCAGCTAATTGAGGTGCTGTTTTTACACGTTCTGCCTGTAACTTATTAATATATTCCTGCGGATTCTCAGCATAATTTGTCATGGTATTCATAGCAGCTGTAGATAGAGTTGAACCTACACCCGGTGCATAATCTGTACCATGTTCATCATTATACTTATCAATGAATGTTCTATATGCATTATCACCAATAATACCAGCCTTCTGAGTTGATTCAGGTGAATTACCTATATAGTTTGCAGCACGACGACGATACGCATTACCAGCATCATCACCAGCAATTTCCTGATAAATTGGAAGCCAAGAAACAGGAGCTGTTATTGTAAGACGTGGCTTTGGTTTTCCAGAATCTGGATCCCAATAACCAGTATCTCTATTATTCTCATCCAAGAATGAAAGACCCCAATCATCATGTTCCATCTTAGAAAGTACTGTTTCAAGCATTGTTACACGATGCTGATATCCAATCTTCTTATTGAATACTGCAGAAGCCTGCTGAATAATAGTTGTTTTACCAATACCTGGTGCACCCCAAATCATAAGAGGCTTTGTAGATTTAATATTATTCAACTTACGAGCCTGTGAAATGAAATCATATGCATCGCGCTTAGCTTGCTCTTTTATTTCATCATCACTCAAATTCTTTGCATATGGTAAACCCTTTGTTCTATCATTTGCAATATCTTGACAAGCCTGTAGATATCTCTCCTGAGCAAATTTCTGTGTCTTTGCTTTATCATTAATCCAAGAGAAAGAACCAGATTTAAACGTAATCTCAAGCTGTAATGTAAGAAGGGAAACAATTTCACCAATATTTCTATTTGGAATATTTTGTTCTGCTTCTGTAGGAGCATTACCACCAGCAGGGTCCTGTGTAGCTTCATCCAATTTTGGCATACCACCAAAGAAATTATTAAGATTATAATTTTCATTAATATCCTTTGCTGCAGCGGCACCATAATTTTCAGTAACCATCTGAAGATATGCAGCCTTAAGATCTGATGGCTTATATGCATCCATAGATTCACTTACACCATTACGTTCCTTAATGATATTAATCATTCTACGTAAATCACGATTAAGAATACCACTATCACTATCATCAGATTTAAATGGAATATCTCTTACAGAAATACCTGCTGTACGAGCAGTCTTCTTCATAGCTGGAGACCAAATTACACCAAGGAAATTTCCGCGAGCGTTTGAAATAGATTTAATCCAATCCATAACAACATCACCGGCCATACTGATATAACCAGCAATACGTTTTGCGCCTTTTTTAAGAGCATCTAATAAACCTTCATCAAGCTCAATAACTTCCATAGGAATACCATCACTTACAAATCCGTTATCAAAACGCATAGTAGCTGTAGCATCAGATTCATTGATATCAAGTACACGACCATGAAGGCGCACGTTATGACCTTTATATACATGATCAATGTATCCAGTGAAATGCTCACGTTCAATATTTATGTTCATATTAAAATTTAATAATATTTTTATTTTTGTTATTTATTCTTCTTATTTATATAGCAATAATAAAAAAGGAAACTACTTTCACAAGTAATTTCCTTCATTTATTAATTTGATAATCTCTATCACAGGATTAATTTTTTAACTAACTCTTTAAATCTAAACGTTAACTTCTAATAATTAACTGCAGTTTAAATACCAAACTTTCTAACACAATTTTCTTATTAATACATCTTGTCAACATATCTTGATGTTCTGCTATCGCAATAATTATCATCGGTAGTTTCGCAACTACATCTGGCGCCTGAGTTCTAATATACTCAGGAAATTTCAAGCCCAACTGTACGATAACATCATCTTCATTATCACTATATTCATCACGAACAAGTCTATAATTCTCCCATGGGTCAGAGCCGGTCAAAATTAATTTATAAAGTGATTCATAGCTAAACGTACTTGATAAACTGTCTAAGGTTAATTCTTTTATTCCTTGAAGTGCAATAGATTGTATTGCATTATAAGTCGCTCTAAAATCCGGAAAATACAATTCCAAAAATTTACATAAAGATTCCTGTGTATATGTAATACCTAGCTGATCAAATACATATGATACCTTTTGATAATATCCCTGAAAAAGTTCTAACTTCTCATCTTTGTTAATCGGTTCAAGTAAAATACAAGTAAATCTAGACTGAATTGGCTCTGGAATCTTATCGATAAAATTACAATTAGCGATAAATCGAACATTTGGAAATTGCTCAACTGTAGCACGCATAGCTTTCCATGCTTCTGGTGTAAAACCGTCACACTCTTCAAGAAGAACTACTTTCATAGCTTCACCATTATCAGCAAGAGATAACTGCGATGCATAAAGTTGAATATCTGTACGTACAGAATCAATACCTACACTTGAACAGTTAATTACTTTTGGATCTGCACCTGTAGCATTTGCAAGAATGCGTGACAAAGTTGTCTTTCCTGTACCAGCACGGCCATAAAACAAAATGTTCGAAACCAAATGCTGAGGCGAATTCAATTCATTATATAACTGATCTCTTACTCGTTTAACGAGAACAGCCTCATCTAACTTTCGTGGACGTAACTGTTCGTTAATAAGAGTCCAAGCTGTGCCTTTATTTTCCATATTTTAATTTTTAAATTCAAATAACATTTATTATATGGTTTGAATTCTAAAAAGATTAATTATGGAAAAGCAATAAACCAATCAGGCTGATTAATTTTATCCCAATATTCAGTACACTGCTGTATATCATTATCAGCATCTTCTGAAAATACACTTGCATTAATTGTTGCACCGCCGAGCAATGTGTATGTTACTAAGCCTAACATTTTCGCAACTTGTTTTTTACATTTCGCACATATAAACTTTCTAACCCATGGATCTTCCCATAAATCTTCTTCAGGAACTTTTTCAAAAATCTCAATAAAAACATTAGACTGAGGATCATGTCCTTTAAAAAATAATGTATGATTTGTACGATTCCATGAATGTTGAATATCTACAAGGTTGAATTGTTTCATCTGATTCCACATAGACCATTGAATAGTTCTATATGCTACAGTATCACCAGACATTGGACTCATCCAAAGATCAGCCTGAAATGCTCGAGTGAATGATATATCTGGATCATTTATACCCCACATCATTGAACGTGCTTTTAATTCTTCAACCTTTCCTACAGACTTAACACATTTTGGAAATTGCAACGTCCTTGTTTTTCTAAATTCCTCTGTATAAAATAAACCATGAGGAACGATAGTGTATTTTTCAAGTACAGCGTCTCTATTTAAATCATATATCTGATTTGTCTCATTATCAATAATACGAATTATTTCTGATTCTGGAATAGGAATGTTTAATGCGCCAGACATTGTAATTTCATTATTGACAAACTTAACAAGCTCATCTTTTGTCATTATACAACTATTTATTTTTTATATTTATTTTTTATATAAAAAATCAGCTACTTTCACAAGCAGCTGATCCAAACAACAATTAAACAATTTAAAATCATTATGAAATTAAACAAAACAACCAAAATTATACCTTTTATATATAATTCATATTGTTTTTAAATTATATTACAAAGATAATAAAAAATTAGGTTATAGATAACTATAACCTGATTTTTAATATTAATTAGTAATTTAATTATTATCAATTAAAAAGAGGAAATCATTTTATAATGAATCCTCTTTGTACATAGTATAGTTACTATTACTTTACTACACTATCAGTTGCTACTGAATCAACAACAGAATCAACTGTTACAGTATCAGAATCAGTACCTGCTGCAAGAGATGCAGTCTTATTACCACAAGATGCAAAGCTGATAGCAGCAAAAGCAACCATTACAAATAGAATCTTTTTCATTTTCTTAAATGTTTTTTTTAATTTTTATTGTTATTATTTATATCTTGTTATTTATATAAAGTTTAAGTAACATTCTTTTTTTTATCAATAGCTGTATTAAACTAACATAGATCAATTAGATACGCCACCAATCATATTACTTTGACCATTTCCTATTATATTACCAGAATTTATCATCTTCATAGGTTTACGCTTAGTAGAATATGGTGAGGCTAATCTAACCGTTTCAGGATCTAAAGGAACTATTCTACCAGTGCTCTTATTTAAAATGTATACTGTTATAATATCATTATCTGAATTACGACTAAATCTTTGAATTACACCTTCGCATGGTGTACGCTTACCTTTAGATAAACCGGAAACATAATCAGCAATATGAATAATTCTATTTTTAAAATTTCTATTAATAGCTTCTTCTTGTCTTGATGTTTTCATTTCAAGGTCATGATTAAGTGGTATCACTTTATATTCACAATATGGATCACCACTCATACCACCAAAAAATCCCATATCACTATAACCAGCACCAAGAGCTTCATTTAAGATATGATTCGCATTTTTATATTCAGAACCTTCTGATAATGTTTTAATAACACGATTCATATTTGTATCAAAATCCCATTCACGCTGTATAGTAATCTGTATATTATCAGATTCAAAAATATATGATGAAGGAGTCATCTCTGTAGTAAATCCATATAAAGATGCTTCCCTTGATATTTTATCAAACTCATATAACTCTCGCTCGTTGTATATATCTTCTATACTCTTTTTCATTATACGCCAATGAAATAATTTATTTTAATAGCAAATTCATTTGGATTATAAAGATATACTGAATTTGCAAGATGCTTGATATTAGAATCCGGAAGATCAGCTGGTGTAATCAATCCATAGAATTGTCCAACATTTATCCAATCTTGATTCTGCTCAACAAAATCAATATATCTATACATACCAATATGCTTAATATCATTCTGTTTATCTAAGAATTCTACAGCTGGATGTACTGGAGCATCTGGTGCAACTTCTGTAATTTTACCATTTATCTCATCTTTATAATATAATGATGCATCAGATGTAATACCTAAGTGAAATAATGTTATATTATGACGTTCAGCTTCAATTCGCTTATTAGCATCTACTTTAACAAAATCATCTTTAAATAATATATGTTCATCAGTATAACCATCATTATCCAAATCAAGATCTGCTTTAGTGTTTACATCATGTAATGTATCTCCTACTTTATTATACGCAGGCGTGTATAAAGTAATGTAATCGCGCACGTGATTGAGTTTTACTGGATAATAGTCAAGATTATCATCATCAAACATATCAGGTACAAAGAACCATACGCGAGCAGCACCATTAGGATATTTCAATGCATATACTTTCTTTGTCAAATCTTCATCTACTGATATATATTTGTCATCAAGTATATATTCCTTTAAATCTTCATCATAATGATATAAATCATCAGATACAGGCTCTAATATAGATGAATCAATACTACTATCTACAGAGGTATCTAATGCAAATGTATCTTCATTATAATAATGGTCATCTTTATCATCATTATCATCATCCTTTGTATCATAATTACCAATATTTTCATTAGCAGATACATTACTATTTAATGAAGTACCATTAGGAAAATGTACATCATCTTCAGCATTTTCAATGTCAACACCATATATAAGATTTACTTTATCTGTAGAAGGTATATAAATATCATTAATATCATCATAGATAAAACTGCAATCTATATTATGAAATTTAAAATCTGCGATTGTAAAATCATAACCAAGTACATTTGATGTGAAAACTATATAATGTTCTTCTTCACCCTCATTATTAACAAGAATATCTTCTGATACAGTTATTGACTTTTCAAGTCCTAACAAATTAATAAGATTCTGAATACGAGTGATAAGATCATCATTTATACTATCTGTATCAAGAACAGTTTCTACATGAAATTCTCTGAGATCCCATTCAACATTAAACAATATATTAAATGAAACATTAACATAATCTTTAATATCATCACCCATTA
>Ga0326512_10004066_pt1 | contig 10656 bp, 16 predicted proteins | sample 1_2617_0518_D_FD_203652 | JGI IMG/M metagenome (GOLD analysis project Ga0326512, IMG submission 203652) | Bovine rumen microbial communities from UC Davis, California, United States - 1_2617_0518 | ecosystem: Host-associated > Mammals > Digestive system > Stomach > Rumen | place: USA...
ATTGTGTAGACAAAATTTCAAGAAAATAGGAAAATAAGACTATGGATATAGAAATGATTTCCACTACGGATGAAGATACAAAAGAAAATTATTGGGATTTCAAAGTAAAGAATGGGAAGTTGTGTTGGATTGACTATAGTGCAGCCACTCAGCAACGTTCTATTATTGCTACATATCTTCAAAGAGGAACTATCCCACAGTTACCTGACGTTGGAAATCAGTGGGTAGAGTTCTTAACTGGCACAGTTGCCCCTAATGAATTGAACACTCAGATAAGAAACTCTATTATGGAAATGACGGGTGAACTCTCTTACTTGCCGAAATATACTGAAAAAGACGGAAATCTTACTGTGGAGGTCAGTGCATTAAATGGATAGTGTAAAAACGATAGATACACCGTATAACAACGCGGTGTCGGTTATTAATAAGACAAATCAATTATTATTGGAAAATAACATTAAAGACTCAACGGGTGAGGCGGTTGCTCAGATGGATGCAACACCTGCCAATCCCGCTTGGTTGTTTGCATTGGCTTGTGGAAGTCTGCATACTGCTTGGCAAGAAAAGATTGCAAAGGCTTATTCTGCTTTGGATGCACAAAATTGCGAAGACGATCAAGTTCTCGTTTTGGCGGCTATTGCGGGTTTAAGTCGTGACAGCGGTACACCAAGCCATATTACCGCTACCCTTTCAAACAACGGAAATACAAGTGTTACAATACCCGTAGGAACTATTTATAGTGAAAGTGTTTCCGGCCACGATTGGGCTCTGAACAGAAACGTAACTCTTGCACCAATCACAGACCCAGGACATACTGCAACAGTAGTTCTTTATAGTACCGAAGATGGTGCTTTCTACGTTCCTTCCGCAACAGAGTTTAACAATAGTGATTATCCCGATGTTACTTGTATCTCAATAGCACAGTCTTTTGAGGGAGACAGCATTGAATCTTTATCATCACTGAGAAATCGTATCTCTATGGGAAAGGAACAGTCGGATTTCTTACTTCAAGCTATGAACGCGATTGAAAGACTTCCGGCAGTAGAATCTTGCTCAATTTGGTTTAACAAATCTATTTCACAGAACCTTATTGTAAATAACAAAACAATTCCGCCAAGAACTTGTTATGTCGTCATTAAGGGTGCAGATATTACAGAGAAGTTGGCAGACGTTTACTTCTCGTATTTGGATATTCCGGCAACAGTAGGAAGTATGGAAAGCACTTGTAGACGCGGTATGCAAGACTTGGATGTTCATTATGATGTAGCATCAGAGGTTGTAGTGCCAGTATATGTCACTATCAGAGCGTCAGATGCCGCCGCGGGTGCAGATGGTGCTTATAGTGAAGCGGTAATGGCTATGAGTGGTACACTTGGTTGTGGAGAAAATCTTACTGCTCAGAAAGTTTCTGAATGGGTACAGAACGTAGGTTATGGAACTGTAATTGGTTGTAATGTCGGAACAAGCACAGGTATTACATCTAATATAAACCCTGACGAATATGTTGTTTTCACACCTGAGAATATTCATATAATCAGATCAAATGTGGAGTAACAAATGGCAGAGAAGTTTCCATATTTAGCAAGACAAATTAATGGACCAATTGCTGAAAGTTTCGGAAAGGGAATAGACTCTGTTTATGAAAATGATGCAGAGTTTATAGACTTTCTTTCAAGATTTTCCATTGATACTCTTGAAGGCAAATGGCTTGATTCATTAGGATTATTATTAGGATTGCCAAGACCATGGGTAGAAGTACCTATGATACAAGAGGCTTTTCTTTTTGATAATATACCAAGCGTTGTGCCTAATCCTGTATCTCACGCATTTTCTACAGACCGTAATGTCATTATAGGTAGTACAGTCATAACTCCAAGTATGGGCGGTAAGTTTGATGATACAAACAGAAGCGTAAGCGTTGAGCCTATTTCAGACACAATATACAGAGAATATCTTAAGTGTGCTTGTATGGTTAAGAAACGACATTCTATCAACGGTATTGCAGATGTAGTTGAATTATTTTGCGGTTCTAAACAGTATGCTATTACATTTATATCTGACGAAGATTGGATGAATGATATATTAGTAGAACTGCCTATACGTCTTATGGACTATCAAGCGACACTTCAATATGCTTTTGACAAAATGTTTACAACTGCACCAAAGGTGTTGGTAAGAATAGATGCTTCATTTGATAATGAATACATAACCCCTGACGTAACAAGAATTGTCCATGACATTGTTGGTAATAACAGTTTTTCGGTGACAAATTTTTCAGAACTTGATAAACTAGTTATTGATGTAACTCTTGGACAAATTAATGCTTCTTATAGAAATGAAGTAAAAGAGGCATTGGATGAAGAATATGCAGCTTATGACGATATAGTTATAAGTGTAACAGTAGCAAGTAACTAAACATAGGAGATTAATATGAAAAAGATTAGTGATTTTAATAACGCAACAGAAAAATATCCTGTAATTTATGCAGGAAGTGCAACAAGACCTGAGTTTGTTGATATGCCTACAATTTTGCAACAGCAAGAAGGTGTAGCACCAATGGACACTTGTCCAGCTCAGTGGTGGAACGCTATGTGGAAATTGGCTACAAGAGATATCAATGCGTTTAGAGACTTCGTTGGTGACGCTTTTACCGAAATTAACAATCTCCTTACAAAGTTTGGTATTACCCTTGATGATGCTGATTCAGAACAGTTATATGACTTCTTCCATGATGATTATGTTCAGAACTATTTGAACGGTATTTTTGTAAACAAAACCGGAGATACCATTGATGGTGATTTACATATTAAAGGTGACCTTAGCGTAGACGGTATTGGAGAAGAAATTATTTCTACAGAACTTAAAGTAGGTGCAAATACAATTACTTTAAGAAATGACAATCCTACTGCACTTGGCAACACAGAACTTGCGGGTGTTGTCACAGAGAATTACGACGGAAACAACCATAACAATATTATTGCAATTAATAAAAACGGTGTTGCAAGAGTAGGTGATATTGATATTGCTACACGTATTCTTTATTCAAACAACGGAACAAACTTTTTTACAGACGAAGATTTAACTACACCCGCAACAATTGGTGCTACAGAGGAAGTTCGTGACACTGGAAATCAAACAAGTGGTGGCGTAGAAATCTACGAAGGAATAACTTATTCAAATGATGATACCCAGGCTATTGCTACACGTGAGGACAATCCTGTAGACGGCGCATTAATGAAATGGGATGCGGCTACAAAAAAACTTGTATCAGCAGGTGCTCAGTTATCAACAATTGTAGAGGCAAATTCAACAACAATTACAGGACCGGTTTTAGGTAATTCGGGAATTGTAACAGTATTGTTTACTGCGAACTTATCTGCCAATGACGGTTCAACCGGACTTGTAATTACATACAATGAAAATCCTATAAATGTAATGGTTAGCAAAGAAGGAGTTCCATCACCATTTACAGCAGCAAATATTGGATGGGGAAAGGGTTCTGATGTATATAGATTTTTGGATGCTTATACAACACTTAATCTTTATTACAATGGAACTAACTTAATCATTCTTGATAACCCTGTCGTTCTTAAGAATGAAGCATATTCAGCAACATTAAGTCAATATTCTATTCACGCAGACGGAAGTGTAGACGATGGTAAGATTGGCGATGTAAAACCACGTGGAATTGGAACTCTCCCTTATGGATGGCTTGAATGTAATGGTGATGCTATAAGCAGAACAGATTATGCTAAACTGTTTGATTACTTCTCGAACGAAACTTATGATAATGATCCGACACACACGCTGCTTTCAAGATATGGTGTCGGTGATTCTGTAAACACATTTAACTTGCCTGATTATCAAGAGGTTGCGTTGGTTGGTGCGGGAACAAACGTAATCGATAAAGCATCAGGTAATTTGGCGACCGATGACATCTATACGGTCGGACAATTTAAAGATGATTGTTTACAAAACCACAATCATTCTGTACCTATATATCCTATTATAGCAAGTGGAGGAGCTGTTGGATTAGTAAGTGGTGGGCAATCAGTAGTATATAATGAAAGCACCGCAAACATAAAATATGGTCGCTATGAAGATGTCACTAGAGGAAAAAGAAAAGGAGTTAAATACATCATTAAAGTACTTTAATAATGTATTTAACACCTTTACGCTTACCACGAGAAACTGAACCACCGGAAGAAGTTGTAAGAAATGCAAAGTTAAGGCTTCCGTTACCATTAGAAATATCTGATGCACAAATAAACCCTTCATTACTTCCATGTCCGCTAGAACCATATATTGCATGGTCGTGAGACTTGATACTATCGTCTTTAAATTGTCCGACCGGTTTATAATACCTTGATTATATACTTAACACCTTTCTGCTTTCCATGAGTTGAATATCCCACCCTAGCTGAAATGGCACTTCTTACTCTGACATAGTAACTATTCCAGCCACCATCAGTACTTGTTGCATCCCTAAGTCCAACGCTTGCGTGTGCGCCGGTATTATCATAATCCAAAACCTCAGCGTTATGATAATGGTCTTGCAACTGGTCATCTTTAAACTCACCGACCGATTAATTTTTACATCAAAATAAAAAATAACTATATATATATAACCTAATTATAGGAGGTATTATATGATATATGGTTATATTAGAGTATCTACAGATACACAGACAGTTGAGAATCAAAAAATGGCTATTCTTAAGTATGCGAATTATCACAGAATGGATGGGCTAGAGTTTGTATCTGAAACTATAAGTGGAACAAAGACACCAGACAAAAGAAAGTTAGGTGGTCTAATAGAAAAAACAAATAGTGGAGATACAATTATTGTTACAGAATTGTCAAGACTTGGCAGAAGTATGACGATGGTTCTAAATGTTTTACAAACATTTTTGGATAAAAATGTAAAAGTTATAGCAATTAAAGAGGGGTATGAATTAGGAGATAATATACAAAGTAAAGTTTTAGCATTTGCATTCGGGTTGTCTGCAGAAATTGAAAGAACATTAATTTCTGAAAGAACAAAACTTGGTCTTGAAAGAGCTCGTAAGCAAGGAAAAAGAATAGGTAGGCAGTTTGGAGAAAAACCGCATTATTATAAATTAACTCCTTATAAATCTATTATAAGAGAATATATAAGAGAAGGGAGAACTATAAATAGTATGGCAGAAGAGTTTGGTGTTTCCTGGCTTACGATGAAAAATTTCGTGACAGTAAACATTTATGTAAAAGAATTACCACCTTTGAAAATAGAGCCTAAACGTCACGGACACCCAACGCGAAGAGAGATTGAATATTTTAAGACTCACATATTTGATATATAAAAATAATTACTAGACACAAGCAAATGAGTGATATAATATGTAATTAGATTGGCTTTTGAAATCAAAAGAGAACGATATAAGCCGATATGGAGATAATAATTATGGCAAGATTGGCAAACTTGAATACTTACAAAGCAGTATTCCCTGACTCTCAGGAGAGAAGTATTGCGGCTGAAAGTATGGCAGATGCAATACAGACACTCGAAGACCTTCACAATGGAGAGCCTTCATTACTTCAAAAAACATTTACCGGAATGGTAATTTCTGTACCCGACCCAACAATTTCTGTAAAGACAGAAGTTACAGGAAGTGGTGCAGTTGAAGGCGGATGTAAGGCTACACCTTATACAATCGCAGAAGTGAAGAAGGGCGACAAAGTTTGGTTTACTGCAATCCCTGGCGAAGGATTTGTTTTTGGTGGTTGGTATCTTGACGACAAACTGTTGTCTAATGATGAAAGCTACGAAGCAACTATTGAGTACAATGGCACATCACCGGTTACACTTAATTATGAAGCACGCTTTACAGTCGCTTAATAAATAAGAGGTGTATTTATGGCAAGCGAGATTACAATGGAAACACTAAATTATCGGTTAGAGCAATTAGAAAAATCAGTGAGCGAATTAAAAAGTTTGCTTGTGGACAGCAAATTACAAGACAAGGATATCGAAACTCTTAAGACAGATGTATCAAATCTTGAAACTAGAGTCGGTAATCTTGAAAAAGCGCCCGCTGAGGCTAAGGCTAGTTGGTTTGACAAATGTGTAGACATTATTTTCAAACTTGCCATAACTGCCGGAGTTGGAATTGTTTTAGCAAAGATAGGGCTTGGTGTATGACAGAAAAATATAACTCACGTAAATGGATTGCATTTTGTTGGTTTATGGGATTGGTAACATTGGCGATTATTCTCGCCTTTGTTTGTATGTTTATGCACTATGATTATCCCGAAGTAATTGTAGACATACTTGTTTTAAGTGGTCTTATTACCGCCGGATATTGTGGTATCAACGTTCTGAACAAAAAGGTGAACGCAGCAAATCCATTTGAAGAAAAAGGAGAGGAAGATGGCATTTGTAAAAACTGATGGTCCAAAAGACGCTTTTGAAATCACATCAACTTCACAGTTGGTAAGAGTGTTGCAAGGTGCAATTGCGGATGAACATTCTGCATCTTCTCTTTACTCACAGATAATCGAAAGCACAGATAACGAAGAAGTAAAAAAAGTTCTTACAGAAATTATGAATGATGAAATCCAGCACATTTGGCGACTTACAGACCTTGTTATGTTGCTCGATAAGAATTGGGAAACACAGTTGAAGGTTGCAGAAAAGGAAGGTGAGGAATGAACATGGTAACATTTTGTCTTGTTATCCTTGCTTGTCTCGTTACTATGGGCGGAGTTATCTACGCTCTTATCCGCGACAAAAAAAATCTAAAAAAAGAAAAAGCGGAATTGGAAAGCAAACTTGCGTCTGCTCGAACCAATATCGAACAGTTATCAGATTTTATAAGCAACTCTAATAAAATCCATAAGGAAGAAAAAGAGCTCGCAGAAAAAATTAAGGATGCAGAAACCGATGAAGAAGTACATGATATTATTAACGATATTATTTCCCTTAATAACTCTAGGGTGCAAAACAACAAAGGTTGAAGAAAGGGAAATAACTCTGCCGCCAAAGCCTCAGCGACAAGAACTCAAAGCGCCTGAGAGCGTAAAAGACCTTGCAGACATTCTGAACTATTACGAACACTTGGTTCAAGAGTGGGAAGCTTGGGGCGACACTGTAGAAACAATTGTAACTGATAAAAAATAATATAGGTGAGTGTTATGAAAATTACAGAAATCAAAGCAATTCAAGATTTAGCAAACTGTGTCGGAACAGATGGATGTTACTTTATCTGCCTTTGTGCAGTTGCAGAAAAGATTACAGGTAAAGAAATTGATGTTCTTCGCAGTTCCTGGAAAGCCATAGAACTTAAACTTATTGACTATGACTTAAAACGCCCAAGAGCCTATGCAAATAAAATGTTTGTATTTGATGCAGATAAGGTTCTCAAAATGCTTGGCTGCGAAGGTTACTACATTGAAAAGGTAGACGAATTACCAAAGGGCTATGACGGACAGTACATTATCCGTTACACTCTTGAAGGTGTAACTCACTTTGTACTTCCTGACTATAACTCACTTACTTACTCGAACACGGTTGCAAATGGTCGAAAGTCAAAGTATTACTTGGTAAAAAAGCGTTAAGCCATTTCTTATAGTTTTCAATTCCATAATTAGAATAAAACATAAAACTCTTGCATGAAGGTTCATTGGCTACAGCTGGTGAAACTTCACACAAGATTATACCTTTCTTCGCTCTTGTTATTCCGGTGTAAACCATTCTGTAATAATCTTGCCATCTATCTTCAACACATCCGTATTCATGGTCCGCGTAAACTCTTCCGTAAGATACATCATAAATTACATAATCTGCTTCCGCGCCTTTAGCCTGGTGTACTGTTGAAAAGGTTATAACATTCTGTTTTCTGTCTTTATAATGGTATTTACATCTTCCCGAGTCGAAATTATGCGGTGTAGTAAGGTCGTCTTTTAGAATATCATCGCGGATTTTTACCAATTGGAAGTAGGTATTGGCAAGTACGAGTACCTTCTCACCTCTGTTTATTGCCCTTTCTATAGCCATTTTGAAGTTATTTCTGAGTTTTTTCTCGGGATAGAACACACCAAAGCCGGAAGTATCTCCATTTGAAATAGGCATTTCTGCAGCGTTTGTCATTTTCTTCCATACTAAGAAAGCCATTTCCATAACGTTAGAAGAACATCTTGAAGAATGATTTAGGATTTTTATATCGTCATATCTCATTTCGAGCATGTAATTAGGGCGGCCCCCATTGAAACGATATAACGACTGATTTGGATCTCCGGCCACATAAAGGTGTTTTACATCTCGGAAGAAGGTGTAAATGGCTCTCCACTGTAAAGGCGTAAGGTCTTGTGCTTCATCAATAAACGCACAGTCTACGTCTATTTTGTAATGAGCGTCTACTGCATCTTTAAGCATATCCGAGAAGTCAATTACTTTAATTCCGCTTAAGGATTTTTTCTCTTTTACTTTGTTGTAGAAGTATACGCACTTTTTGAAGTTGTCTGTATCAAGGCCCGCTTTATTTGCGCCAACCGCCATATTCTTTGTTTCGAGCTGACGCATATAGTCTATTCCCTTATAGATATTTGTCATATCAATATCCATAAATACGGACATTCCTTCAAACTCTCTCTCGGGGATAACTACTGTTTCTTCTGTGTAATGCTGACGTGCTGCGCTATGGATAGTTCTGAAAGCATCCAACTTATCTGCGGATAACTTTGTCATAGACTTTACTTTTGATTTATCACGTCTTACTTGTGCGACTGTATATGATATGAACGCAACCTTATCCCAACCGTATTGATTTACACACTTGGCATAAAGTTCAGTAAGCAGACCAGTTTTATTACATCCTGGTCCACCGAGAATTACATGAACTTCCATAATTATTTAAGAATGTTATCGGGAACAATCCAACATGAAACTACCTTAGTTCGTACACAATGTTCGTACAACTGTCTTGTAGTACGCTTACACCCAAGTTCCCTAAGTGCGGCCGACAATTCAGGGTCCATGCTGAACTTAGCACAACCGAACTGTTCATTAATCTTTATTGTCTGAACGATATAACAGTTGTGGCCTTTGTGATAATAACATTTATCATTGTTGTATGCGTCATGGAAAGAACCAACCATCTGAGCATTACTAACAATCTCAATCAATCCCTTTACTACTGATTCCTTAGTCATATAAATCTCCTTTTGATGTATCAAGATAAATTGACGCATCGTTTTCTATTTCTTCAATATCTTCCGGCGATATTTCATCGTTTGTATCTTCGTTATCTTCAAGCAACATGGCTTCAAGATTTTCCTGCCACATTGTATCTTTTGTAATATTGAGAAGGTAATGCTTCCAATCTTCTTTATCGGGAAACATAAACTCACTTCTCAGATACCATACAGAACAGTTTATGTAGTCCAACTGTTTACGTAGTTTCTTAAATCCCAAGTGCTTAAGAAGTAAGATTATGTCTTGCAAACCGTCTAATCTTATCTTAGAGAACCTTCCGCTGATGTAAATAGCCAAAGACTCAGGCGAAAGATTAAACGTAAGGTTAGCTGGATTCAGATAGATATAACCTTGCATAAGTCTTTCATACTCAAAATAAGGTGATACAAGAGTATGGTCCGCCATATCTTTTGTAAGTATCTCTCTGAGCGTATCAACACTGTTGCGTGTTATCTTCTCTCCGCCAACAACCTTAATATGTTTCAAGGCGCGGTTTACAATGTTTGTCCACACATCATCATTCAGTCTGTTTGGAAGTATTGAAAGATATCGGAAACACATAGCATTAAAACGGTCTTGCTTCATGATTTCCATTTCGCTATCAAGTCTTACAGATTTACCGTTGATATCCCACTTGTAGTAAGTAGGTTTATCAAGATACTGTGTAAGTTGTCCGAAGTGCAGCCGGGATACATACTTTCCGTTTGGTTTGTACTTTCGAGTCTTGCACACCTCCTTATTGCAGAACTGACAGTTTTCACACTTATAAGGCTCTGTGAACTCATTGTCTGACTCAACTCCCATAGCATCGTTGTAAACCTTAATGTTTTCAAAATCCTCTGAGAACTTTCCTTCCACAAGATAAGTAGTCTGAACACAAGGCGGCGCGTAATTGAATGGCAGATTTTTTTCCCATAGGGATAATTCTTCCACAGAAGTCTGCTTAGACTTAAGATAGTCCAAAGCATCATCCATATAATTGAACTTCTCACCATCTTCGTTTAAAACGTAGTTACAGTCATTTAATGCGTTATAGTACGGTAAAACGTAAACATTTCTTTTCTCGATTACTATACCGTAGTATTTACAAACATTTTCAAGCAGAGCATAAGCATCATCCGCCGGAAGTGTTTCGCGGAAGAAAAGTGCCACAAACTTCTTATCCGCATAGTTCATTGTAACCAGCGGAGAGCGTGTAGACTGTCTGTTGTAAATCTTTGCTTCTGCCATAACAAAGCCCATGCGGTTCTTGGCAACAATTTCAAGACTTGTCTGCCCCATAAGGTGTGCAGAGTAATCTGATGCAGAAGGTATATGTCCGTTTATTTTCTCTGTTGTGTAATACTCGTCTGAGGTGGTCCTGAATAACTGAGAAAACGAATCAACGATACTATACGTCATTTACATAACTCCCATTTTACTTT
>Ga0326512_10004067_pt1 | contig 10656 bp, 11 predicted proteins | sample 1_2617_0518_D_FD_203652 | JGI IMG/M metagenome (GOLD analysis project Ga0326512, IMG submission 203652) | Bovine rumen microbial communities from UC Davis, California, United States - 1_2617_0518 | ecosystem: Host-associated > Mammals > Digestive system > Stomach > Rumen | place: USA...
TTTTCCCCCTCACCCCACAAACAACACAGGAAGTTAACATAACATAAATTATAGGAAGTACACCTAAAATAAAAAGAACTCAATTAAGAGTTCTTAATTATACATCTAATGTACTAAAAGCATGAGCAAAAGGCCTAATAGTTATATTCTTTATTTGCTTAGTTAAATAACCAGTAGCCCCAGTATTTAAAACTTCAGGGAATAATTTGAATTTATTATCAACAATTTCAAATACACAGCTATTTAATACAGAATATGTATTATCTTCATATTGTATTAATAAACTTGGTATTAATCCTCTAGTTGTAAATATACCACTACCATTAATATTGCCATCTTGTACTGTAAATAATTCTATTGGATTTGAACCAGTCATTGCAAAAGCAGGAAGAGTTTCACTTGTATAACTAAATGATGTATTTGCAATATTAAATAAGTTTGTTATTTCATTTCTAACATTAGATTGAAAGTGCCATAATCCTGCACCTTGTTCGTAAGGTACTAAAGATGTATTATTTATAACAACATCAGCACTTCCAGTTCTAAGAGCTTGAGTAACATAATATGCAATATGTTCTTCACCAGTTGCGTTAGGGTGTATTCCGTCACTTGCGAAATCTTCATAATATCTATGTAATGAATATTCAACATTGTTTAAATAATTCATACCGTATAAAGAACAACCATTAATATAAGTTCCACATCTACCAGCAATATTTGCTTTTTGTGTTTTATCAGTTGTATTACCAATAAATCCTACATGTATTTTAGCATTTGGATATTTTGTAGTACATGCATTTTTAAATGATAGCATACCAGCTAATGTATTTGCAGTTGTTTGTCCTATTTCATTATAACCACCACAACATACAACATCAGTAACATCAGGATCAGCAGTTGCTGCATTAACAAGCATTGTAAAATTATTAACACTAGAACCAAAACTTGCTCCACCTTTTCCAAGTAATACATATTGACTATTTGAAAGTTCTAAATAATCTTTACAGTATTCTGTCCATGATTTAACATCTCCATCAGGTGTCCAACCAACAGAATATGAATCTCCTACAAAAACAATTTTTTGTAAACTTGTTAAATATTCTCCTATAATAGTTTTTAATTCTCCTGATTCAGTCATTTCATCTAATTTATTATTGATTTCTTCTTGTACATCTAAATTATCAAAGTAGTTATTAACATAGTCTTGAAGTTGTAAATAGAAAGTTTGAAGTTCTGCTAGTCCGTCATTAACGTTATTAAGATTATCGATAAACTGATTAATATAATCACGTAAAGCACAGATACATTCATAATAAGACATTGATTCATCAAAAGCTAGAGGAATAGTTTTAGCAATATATCTTAGAAAAGCACCTGTAGCAGTTTGAGGTTTAATTGTAGGTTGATTATTAATATTTTCAACTGTATTATTGATAGCCATATTATCACTCTCCTTTAAAATATTCCCATAAATAAGTCAGATAACTCATTTATGATTAACATATCAATATTTTGTAGTTTACTTACTAGATCATTGAATACATCTACATTATATTTTCTACCGTTATTTCCAATAATAGTCTTAACATAATTTTCAGTACCATTATTAGTAAAGTCACGTGTAGATGAAGAAGTATCAGTGACAGTAGAATTATTAGTATTTCTATCAAGTGTAACATTAGTAGCATAAACATTTTGTGCGTCCAAGTCTTGCATAGATATACTACCTTGTGGCGTATCTTGATAAAGATTTTTATTATCAGCAGTAGATGTACCTGTTTGTGTACCTGTTCCTGAATCCTCTTGACTTGAAGTAGAATCAGTTTCACGTTGTAGAGTTTCCGTCAAGTGTACGTTACCTAGAATACCGTTCTGAAGTAATTCATCTTGTGCCAAGTACATTTTATTATACTTAGGCATAATTAACGCCATACGGTCATTTAATAACCTTTTAAAGAGTGCTGCAGTTTCTACTCCTATTTCACTTTCTAAATAATAATTAAGGATATTATTATTTAAAGTTTCTCTATAAGCTTCATCGAATATAGGATATGAAGTTAAGCCAAAGTCAAAGTTATTCTTCTGTAGACTTAGAATCGTTACTGTGTACTTCGCCATTTAATCCACCTTCTTCCTCTAAAGCTTTTGTAGTCTCTGCAAGTAAATCCACTACTTCTTTATTAAGTACAATTTCAACGTTTGTACCGAATTTTTCATTTAAAATATCACATGCTTTTTTACGTGTCTTATAAAAGCAGTTAAGATAATAATTAATTAATTGATCGTTAGATTCAACTTCACTTGTTACTAATCTTTCTTTTTTAGAAGTATTAGCATTATTAATACCTAAGAATGTCATACAGTCATTCCAAAGATTATGTTTATGATCTTCTAGTTTATCTACTATATAAGGTGCATCAGTTCTTAACACATTTAATTTAGAAGATACATCAAAGTTTTTATTACCATAGATAACAGGCATATTACCTGAATATTGCATATAAGTATTTTTAAGTGTAAGAAGAACATTTTTATCACCTTCGATTAATACAGGCGTTTTCTGTGCTTGAAGGTTAACATCTGAAGTTCTTTCAGTTTCATAAAGTCTAGCTGCAAAAAGTGTAAGTGTGTCTTTTGTAGGTTTTTGTAATTCATTATTCATAATGTATACAACATCATCGAAATCATAAATCTTATTATATCCAGTAGAGAAAGCATTTACTTTTACTGGTAGATAATAAATGTTTAGTTTTCCTGCTGCTGTTACATTTAAAGCTTTGATACCGATTTCATCATCTTTAACAATACAAGCCTTACCATATCTATAAAGACTTTCTTCTATAAAGTGACTAGCACCGAATCCAGCAATATCATCTAATCCTTTCCAAGTGAATAGTGAAATTGCTAACATGTGAAGTCTATCTTCATAATCTATAGCAGTAGCATTATTAAGAAGCATTGATAATTCAGTATCAGTTATTTTATTATTCATTAAAATTCTCCTTTCTATACAATAGTATTAGATAATGAGTAATTATACATATTAGTAGGGTTGTGCCAGAATGTAATACCTGTATTACATGCTTTTTTAATAGTTTCTAAGTCCTCTTGTGGTATATTACCGTCTACATTACAGTCTATAGTTTTAATAAAATTCCACTCTTGACGTCCTGTAATATTAGGTAGTTTAACTGTATTAACTTTATATCCAAACATATCAAAGTATGAATCGATTACCCTAGCATACTCTTGTTTAATAGACATACAACACATATCTATTCTTGCACTATTAGAAGCATACATAGCGTCACCAACATTAACATCACCATTAATTTGAGGTGGGACTAAAGAGTGTTGATAAATAGTACCTACAGTTCCAGCTATTCCAGTAACACCACTAACTACAGTACCAGCACCACCGATTACCATACCACTTGATAGCATAGCACCACCGATAGCAATAGAACCTAAGTCACCAGCAATAGAAGTAGCAATATTAACAGAGTTTTGAGTAAGCCAGTTAGTATACATATCAGTATTCCATGAACACATAGGAAGTTTACCTAGCACTAAGCCTTCATTATTATTAATTTCTTCTCCCTTATAATTCTTAGGTTGTAATTTAATAGACATACCAGGTGACAAAGTTCCGACATATTGAAAGTCAGGTGCAGATGAAAATAATTCATATCTATAAATTGCACTAGAACCAGCATTATTAGAAGCCATTAAATAGCAATAAGGGAAAGTAAGTAGCTTGTTGTTACGTGGTACATATCCGTTAACAGATGTAGGATTAGGTGGATTACCGACAGTAGTTTGTCCGTCTTGATAAGCCCATTGTAACGTGAAAGCACCAAACTTATCATCAATAGTAAAGAAAGCTTTATCAGTAATTTCTGATGTATTAAAGAAGTTATCATCAGCCATGAATATTGTTACAATTCCATTTGACTTACCAGCAGTAGCAACATTTGCTAAAAGTAAATTAAGTACATTAGTATTAGTAAAGAAATAATATTTTAAGCCTTGATAAATTGATCCTTGTACATTTCCGTTGATATTAGGAAATGTTGAATCCTCTAATTTTATAGTAGCACCTACTACTATACCATAAGTTGTAAAAGGTTTTCCACGTATCTTACTATTTGTTACATACTCACCAGTTTCAACATTTTCAGGAATTGTGTTAGCACCTATAGTATCATCGTTAACATGTTCTCTTTCTACGAAACATCTGTTCCATACAATATCAAAGTACCAAGTTTGAAATACATCAGTTTCAATATATACATCAGTACAGTTTTCGTTAACATACTCCATACGAGTTATAAAACAATAATATCTTTTAGTTGTGAATCCACCATTATTATAATAGCAATAATTGTAATTAATAATATCATCAATAGGAGTTGCAACTCTTATCTTATCGTCTTTCTTCATATAAGTATAATCATTAAAACTTACTTTGTTAGCTAGATTATTAAAATAATTAGCTTGTGCAGTAATATTACTCCAAGTAAGCGTATTTTTATAATCATTTTCTAAATTAGTTCTACAAAGACTAATTGATCCAGCAGGAGTTACGGTTATAGGCATATAAATTCTCCTTTCTATAATATAAAAGAGATAGGGATTTCTCCCTATCCCTTAGGATTTTAAGCTTGAACTGTAATATTAGCTTCAGTAGTAACACCATTGTCAGCAGTAGCAGTTAATTCTCCTGTTCCTGTTTTCTTAGGATATAACTTAATTGAAGTATTACTTACTTTTTCTACAGTAAATACACTTGTATCACTAGATACAAAGTCAATATCACTTGTAGCACCACTAGGAGTTAATGTTACAGTTACAGATTTTCCTGTAGTAGCTTCATCTGATAAATCTAGTGTAGTGTCTGAAATAGAGATTGCAGTAGCAGGTTTACTTGCAGCAGTTGCTAAAATTACAGCATTAGCAAATGGTGAAATTGCGAAAGTATCCCATGCATGTAAATAGAAATTCCAACTCATTGTTCTAGCGTTATAGAATTCATCGAATCTGAATTGATTATTATAGATTTGTAAGAAAGATTCATCACATAGACAACCTAAGATTTTATCATCACCGAATGAATCAACAGCAATAATTCTTCCTAGTAATTTTGCCTTATCCATATTGAAAGCAGCAGCTAATACATCAACATCAATTTCAGCTTCTACATCTGCATTGATTAAGAATACAATTCTATCTTCATCAGTCCAAGTGGTTACAGGTTTATCTGATCCACTCATCTTAGAATAAGCATTATATTCAGTTGAAGGGAATTTCATCTTTGTAAATAATTTACGTGCAGCTTTAACAAAAGCTTTAGCGTTTGCTTCACTGTTTACAGCACTTACTACTTCAACGATAGCTTTATTATTGTCGTAAGCACCTTGAATTAATTCCTTTGTATATCTGAATTCATCTATATAGTCACCATTGTATAATGAGTTAACTAAGCTTGAAATATAATCTTCAAACTTGCCCCATGATACAAAAGCACCTTGAAGTCCTTCACGTGATACTGTAACGGTATATAAGTCTTTACGATTTCTTCTATAATAAGCAACATGAGTATCAGGATCAGTAATAGTTAATAACTTAGCCATAGCTGCGTTTGAGAACTCATAATCTTCAGCACTTGCAGGATTAGTGAATATATCCTGAACGTCTGTTCCTAGAGGTACACTACCTTTTTTGAACATTGCTAAAGGATTAGAGAAAACCTTATTGTGAACCATAGTATATCCGATACGATTAATTAAGTTTGAAACGAACTCATTTAATTGTGGAGTATAACTTTGGTCGAATAAGATGTTTGCTAAAGTAAGAATATTCTCACTTGTAGCTGTAGGTACTATATCACGAAATTCACTAGATGAATTTTCACGAATATAGTTAAAAATTGAAACACCAGAATTATTTGCCATATTATCTAAATCCTCCCTTTTCGTCAATGATTTCATCAATAGTTAATTTCTTTTCTTCTTTAGGAAGCCTATCTTCTACTGATGATGGCTGTGGATCGTTAAATCCAATTTGCATGAATAACTTACCATTTGTTTTAAGTAATTCATCATTCGTTGTTTTTAGCTTGTTTATATCTTCAGTTTTCTTTTCTGATTCATCATATAATGTATTATAAGCAGCTATAACGCCTAAAAAATCTTCAGAATTTAAAGCTGAAGCTTCATCACCAATACTTGTCCTTATTTTAGAAATTAAATTGTTAAAACCGTCCTTATCCATTTGACTACTCCTTTCTAGTTTTATTATAATTTAATTGATAAAAAAAGTCAATTTTTATATTGACTTTTTATTTTTATTATGATATTCTACCATGTCTAAATTTTCTTGCGTATAATACCCAAGGAAATCTTTTCTTTTTAACTTCTTCTCCTGGAGTTACACCACCTTCATAATTACGCCAGTTAAGTCCCATTCCATAATCAATTATAGTGTCATTTACAGCCATAACATTATACATGTGTGCAGGATTGTCTAAATGAAAACCTGTTGAATCCCACTTAACATGTCCTAAAGCTACTTCCATGTGTAAGTGATCTCCTGTCGACTGTCCGTAATTTCCTGTATGATACCAAAGTTGACCTTGCACAAAAGTAGAACCTACTGAAGCAGGTGCTGTCATAGAATGTGCAACTAATATTGATATATGTGAAAGTGTTCCGTCTACAAGTCTTACAGGATTTAAACTCCAACATATCATATTATGATCGTTTCCAGTATATACTACTTCACACGAAATAGGTGCATAACAAGGGCAGTCATAAACTCTACCTAGTGAATTCCAACCTAAGAAATCTAAAGCATATAATTGATGTTCTCCTTGTGACATGTGTAAATATTCTAACGGAAATAAACAAACTTCATTGCCCTGATTATCCCACATTCTTTGTAGTGGTTGCATATTATACTTCCTCTAGTGGAGTTGCTGAAATCCAGTAATCTTTACCTTCTATTGTTATTAAAGCAGTATTGTCTTTTACATTTATATCTTTAACAGTATATACACCTGTTAATTTAACTTTACTTCCAGTGTGAAGTATCTGGTCTACAACTTCACCTACAGGTACATCTTTTAAATATTTCCATGCACCTAGTCCATTTATTATATTAGTGTTATCCATAAAGAAAACATTTTCAGGATCAACTTCTGTTTTAAAACACCAATTTCCATAAGAATTTTTTATCCATGAAGTATCTGATGATTGACTACATTCAATATGACAGTGAACACCTGTAGCATTTCCTTTAGTTCCCATATTTCCTAGTTGATTTCCTTGTGGTACTACAAGTCCTGGATATGCGTCCATAGTGTCATCGTGACAAGTCATAAATGTTACTTTACCAATATAACCGTTTGAACATCTTACATTGTTTACTGTTTGCCACATGACTTGTCCTGATTCACTATAAGTTTTTATACATTTAACTGTTGCTGGTGCATAGTAAGCATATCTTACACCAGGTTCAACACCTCTTACATCTATTGCCATTGTTCCCATGTGATACTTTGATTCATTAGGTGCACATGTTAAATACATATCAGTAAACGGACACATAAAATCTTCAATTCCTGCACGTATACTTTTTTCACCTTTATACATTTACTCTACCTCTTTTCCTATATTTATTTTTTCTTCTATCTTATCAATTCTATCTGTCATTGTTGCCATGTTTATTTGCATTTGTACCATAGTGTTAGATATTTTAGTCATAGTTTCATTTAAGCTTTTTACATAAGTAAAGATGAAATATAAAAGTGCTATAAATGATCCTATTCCTAGTCCGTTGTCTACTATAACTTTAATAAGTTCTTCCATACTCCCACTCCCTTCTATTTTTTCAATTTCATTATATCTTATTTTTCTCTAATTGTAAAATAGTCAGGCTTTAAAACAAGTCCACCTTTTACATGTAGTGGAATCATTTTACCAAAGTAAGAATTACCTATTTTAAAATTGTCAAAGTCTACTAAGTCACCTAAGTTTTTAGGAAGTCCAGCAACCGTACAGTTTAACTCTCCTTCAGGTGACATTTCTATATAACTTTTAGCACGTAAATACTTTCCTTTTATAAACTGGCTTTCTAGTTTCCATGCACCTAGTCTATAATCGTCTATATCTACAAAGTCACTTAATATCTCAGTATCAGTAAATAATGTGTGAATAGAATCAGTATCAGAATAAATATAATAGTCTTTACCATAATTTTTAATTGAATATTCTTTAATTGCTTGTGAAGTTCTTATTGTTTTATTTCTTGCATAAGAAGTTATAAAAGCTGCTATCGGAATATAGATAGGATCTCTAGTTTCTTTTTCGTAAAACTTATATGTTACTATTCCTTTTTCATCTAATTCAGGATATTTACTTCTAATATTCGGATTTAGACCGAATTTGCCATATAAAGAGTTAAGCATAAGTTTACTTATTCTATACATTGCTAAGTTATTCTGCTTTTTACTTTCTATTTTAACTGTAGTCCATTTATCAATATAATCTTTGAATAGTCCTCTTATTCCTTTAAATTTCCAGCCATTATGATATTTAATATATTCTATATCATAGTGATCTTTGAATAATTGTAAATCTACATTTGTAAGTGTTAATGTTACTATATCACCGTTACTTGAAGTTACGTATTCTGTAGGAATAAAATTTGTATTATTCTTTAATTGAATTGTAGGAATGTGATCTTTTTTTAATTCGAATGAAGCTGATATTGTTTGTACATATAATGGATATAACTTATCTTCTTCATAACGTCCTTCAAAAAATAAAGGTTCTCCAAAAGGTAGTATTTCATTATACATAACAGAAGGATATAAGCTATTTACATCTAATACCCACCCTGCACCTAAAGTTGCACCTTTATAACATTCATTTAAGTAAGTAAATCCACCACGATAAGCCTGACGTATATCCTGATCGATTTCATAAGGAAGTACAGGAAAATAGTGCGTAAAGCTTGAAATCATTTTCTTATAATCGAATAGTGCGTCACCACCGATAGTCATTTTCTTTAAATCGGTTTTGAACATATAATCTAACGCCCTTGCCATTATTTCTACATCGTTTCTTATGTAGTCTATTTCATGTTCTGTTAGAACGTGTCCTACTTCCCTTTTAGCTGTGTAGTCTAGTTCTAGTTTTCTAATAGGAAGATCGAAATCCTTTGCTATTTGTTCTACACTAAAGTTAAGTATTTTTAGTGAATCGTATATTGTTACTTTATTTGTTCTTTTTCCTTTAATTTCAAAAAATATTTCAATAGAATATATCTGATTCATGTCACTAATTAAAGTTGTGAAAGTTTTATCTTGTCTATCTTTCTTATCTTTTATACATGTATAGCCTGAGTTAAGTAAATAATTAAAGATAAATTCTGAATCGAATTTGAGATTATGGAAATAAAGTACGTAATTTTCTTTAGGATTAGCACAAAATTTTATGAAATCATCTATATTATTACCATATAAGAAATTATCAGGTTTACCTATTTCACATAAAGAATACGCCCACACTCTGCAGTCATCAATTTGTGTAGTAGTTTCAAAGTCTGCAGCAAACTTATGTGACATTTGCTATCATTTCGTCCATTGATTCCTCTAAAGCCGAAACCATCTGTCCTACATCATCTTCTACCATTTCTTTATCGAAATTAGTTTCCATTAATAACTTATAATAGTAAGTCATATCTTTTAATAGTCTTTCAGAATTGAAAAGCTTTATAAATTGATCTACACTTAGTTTCTTTAGTTTTTCTCTTATTGTATCTACATTATATCCGTATTCATAACCAATATTAAGTATAATATCTAGGAAGTTATCTTTCCATTCTTTGTCACGACGTGCCCTAGTATTAGCTTTTAAAAACTTTCTATAATAAGCTAAAGTTTCTCCACTTACTTCTTTTAACTTGTGAGTTTCTAAATAGTCAAGCTTCTGAAGCAAGTTAGTATATTGTGATGATCCCATTTGTGCGTAAGTATATTTCATCTTACGTCCTCTAAAAGTTATTTTATTTTCTTGTAAGGATTTTATTTGTCTTTTTATTCTGTTAATTGCTGAACGTCGCATGATTTGTAGGTTATTGAACTCCCACTTAGAAAACACTTCTTTTGCAGGAGTTACAATAACTTGTTCTTCACCAGGTCTTAGGAAACGCTTCATTTCCTTTAGCCTTCTTTTTAAATCACGTCTATTATATGAATATAATGGATTTGTAGTGTCTGTAGTTTTTAAATCTTTACTTGTAATTAAGTTAGGTACTTTTATGTTAGGATTATTTTTATTTAAGCTTCTTACTTTTTTATTAAAAGCATATACAGTCTGATAAATTTCACGATTCAATTTTTTATCATATCTTATAGCCATAAAAACACCTTCTTTCTACATTACATTATATTACATAATCTATTTTAAATAAAGGAATACTATCTATTGTTCTTTCGTCAATTTCTACACGAAATCCACGTTTTTCTATCATTGTATATAACTTCATTAGCATTAAAGGTTTACATTTAATATTGCAGCCGAATTTTACTTCAAGTTTCTTTTGTTCTTCTAGCCAAAAGTTTTCATAACGTCTTGCAAACTTATCACGATA
>Ga0326512_10004068_pt1 | contig 10655 bp, 8 predicted proteins | sample 1_2617_0518_D_FD_203652 | JGI IMG/M metagenome (GOLD analysis project Ga0326512, IMG submission 203652) | Bovine rumen microbial communities from UC Davis, California, United States - 1_2617_0518 | ecosystem: Host-associated > Mammals > Digestive system > Stomach > Rumen | place: USA: California...
GTAGGGGTCCGGGGACAGGGGAAGGTGGCTTTCTCCCACGCTCTTTGGCTTCCCCTTCCCCGGGGGGCAGAGCATGTCGCCTACAAGGGCAGGGCAGCAAGCAGGCTCATCGGTAGATTTCAGTTCGTTGTTCCGGTAGATGTCAAAAAAGCAGCTCATCGCACGATGAGCTGCTTTTGTCATGCCCGAAGGCGATTCAGTTGCTGAAAAATCAGTACAGGTTGTTCGCGAGGAGCGAGATGACGGCGGAGCCGACAGCAGAGGCACCGATGAGCGCGGTGGCTACGGTCTTCTGGGTGCTCTTGCGTTTGTCGCCGGCGTCTTTGATGGGTCTGCCCTCTTCGTCGACGGGAGCGTGCTCGGCGGCGAAGTCTTCGTCAACGACCGCTTCCGAAGTGTACTGGGGCTCGGCGTAGCCGGTGCCGGACCAGAGGTCCATCATGCGGAACAGCACTTCGATGGATTTGTAGATGAGCTGGGGCGGTGTATCGCCGGGCTTCGCTCTGATCTTCGCCTGGTTGGCGGTCTTGCCATCGGAGATGCTCGCGTACATGTAGTAGCTCTTCGTGCCGTCTTCGTTAGTCTTCGCGTAGACCTTGGTCAGAGAGGCGCCGAGGCTGGCTTCGCTGGTGTCGAAGGCACCCTTGGCCAGTTTGACCGCGTACTCGTCAGCCTTCATGTCGTTCTTCGCGAAGGTGTACGGGCTCAGGAAGATGACCCGGTCCATGTTGACGGTCTCAGAGATGCTCTTTAAGAAGTCGACGGTCTTCGTGGTGGCGACGGCGACCGTGAGGCCCTTGTCGCGCAGGCCGGCGATGACTTCGTTCAGGTAGTCCACATCGTACGGACTCTTCTTCACGGGTTCCGCGGGTTTCTCTTCGACCGCGGCGGCTTCTTCGGCACGGGCTGCGGCAGCAGCACCGACCGCGACGCCGTCTGCCTCACCGGTGATGCCCTTCAGCGGGTCGTCGACGAATTCGCCGATGTCGAGGGTGTCACGCAGGTACGGGAACAGACCGTCTTCGAGGATGAAGTCGATACGGGACGGGTCGAGGGGCAGGACGATCAGGATCTGGTCGTCCGCGTTGACCGCGTAGCCGGAGTACAGGCCGTCCTGGGAAAGGATGGCGTCGGCGTCGACCGGGATGAGGGAGTGGTTCAGGACGGTCTCGGAGGAGACGGTCGGGGCACTCTCCTGGATGAGGCGCTGGATGGCCTTCACCGGGCGGGCCTTGAAGGTGAACGCGTTGGCCACGAAGGACTTGAACGCGGTGTAGAGTTCGGGCTGGCAGGCGAGAACGAGCACGTCCTCGGTCTCGATGGCGCCGGAAAGCGCCTGAATGAACTCTTTTTCGGAGCCGTAGTTCGTGAATTTGAACTCTCCGTCAAACACGGCTTTGAAGTCGTTCTCAATGGATTTCTGAGCCTTCGCCATCGCGGAGGAGACTTCATTGCCGAGGCACATGAGTTTAATGTCCATCTATGTTTGCCACCTTTCAGGAAATGGTCGGGATCCAGTTGTCAGAGCTGGTGTAGGGGTTCTCTTTGCCGTTTGCATCGTACCAGACCTGGGGGTACCGGGGCGATTTATTCTTCTTCACCAGAGTCTCGTCGATGCCCTTGCCTTCGTCCTCACGGACGAGACGGGCGACTACGACGAGGCGGGCGCCTTCAAAGTCGTCGACGCTGGTGGAAAGAGTGAGCACCTTGTCGGAGGACAGGATGTCCACGCCGGTGTCATAGAGACGACGCTGGTTGATCTGGTCGACGTAGCCCGCGAAGGACTCTACCGTGCCGAGGTTCGGGACGGTGTAGTCGAAGACGTAGCCGTTGTCCTGCTCGGGGGCGGAGTTCGTGAGGAACACGCCGTAGACCTTGAACTGGTAGGACTCGGACAGCGTGTCGTACCGGATGACCGGGTTCTTCTTGAAGAAGTCGGCGCTGCGGTAGGCTTCGAGTTCGCCGAAGACACGGGGTGCCTTTTCGGCGTTCTTGCCGTAGAGGACGTTGTTGAGGTCCAGTTCGGAAGCATCGTTCTTATAGCTCAGGAAGGGCGTGCCGTAGGGGCTCGAGGCCTTCTTGAAGTTGTGGTTCTGGTAGAAACTGTCGTTGTCGGTCTGGACAACGGGGTAGTTCAGGGCGGTGCCGGGGACAGAGACCCAGCCGACCAGGTCCTGGTTCTGGGCGTACAGTTCGCCGAAGGCAGGGTTCATGTCCTCGGGGAAGGTGACGTCCGGGTATTTCTTCTGAACAGCGGTCAGGTCTTTGGCACTCTTGCCTTCGGCGAGAAGGGTGGCGGCCTGGTCGAACTGACGGGCGTTCAGGCGGGTCTGTGCGTAGTTGTAGCCGAGGACGGCGATACACGCCACAATCGCAAGGGCGGCCAGCGTGACCACGATGTTGCGGATGACGCGCAGGGCTCCGCCGGATTTCTTCGGCTCTTCGTATGTGGCGTCGAATTCGGCGTTGCGGGCGTTCGCGTCAAAGTCGGCGACGGCCGGCGCGGCACCCAGCGTGGTCTTCTCTTCGTGGATGACCGGAGTGTCGGCGGACGGCGCATCGCCCAGGGCCTCTTCGAGGGACATGTGCGGCTCGTCGGTCTCCCAGGGCTTGACGACTTCGTCTGCTTCTTTCGCGGCGGCTTTCTCGGCAGCCTTGGCTTCCTTCTCCGCCTCTTTGGCTTCTTTGGCGGCGAGCTTCTCAGCTTCCTTCGCCTCTTTGGCAGCGGCCTTTTCGGCAGCTTTCGCTTCCTTCGCGGCGCGCTTCGCCTCTTTGGCGGCAGCCTTCTCAGCGGCTTTCGCTTCCTTCGCGACCAGCTTCTCGGCCTTCTTGTCGGAGAGGACCGGCTCAGCTACGACCGCGGCAGCGGCGGCTGTGGCGGCTGCGGTTTCTGCGGCGGGAACATCGCTCGCGTCCGTGGCCACGTGGACTTCTTCTTCGACTGCGACCTCGTCGACCGGAGCGGGCTCGAAGAACTCGGTCTCCTCTTCGACAGCGGAAGCGGCTTTGCGAGGCTTGAAGAACATGTTCTCGGCCTCGACGGGTGCTTCTGCTTCCACAGCGGGAGTTTCCACTTCCACAGCGGGAGTCTCGACGTCAAGGTCGGGGATCTCGGGAACGTCGGGAAGGACCGGAAGGTCCGGCTCGACTCTCACTTCGGGTACGACGACCGTGTCGGCCGGCGTCGGCTGGAAGACCTGGGTGGCCTCGACCGCGGGGGTCTCAGCAACAGGAGTCTCCACGACGGGCGTCTCCACAACGGGAGCCTCCACGACAGGAGCTTCCGTATGCTCCACCACCGGGAGGACCGTGTCGTCCACATCGTGGACGGACAGGTTCAGGCCACGGCGGGCTTTCTTCGCCTGTTCGCCTTTGGCGCGGGGCATGAAGTATCCGCCGGCAGCGGGTGCTTCGCCGGAGGACTTGGCCTCTTCGGCAGAGGCGGCGGAGTCCTTGGTCGTCACGGGAGCAGCCGCTTTGCGCTCGGCGCGTTCCACGCGGCGCTCTTCGCGGCGGGATGCGGATCCGGCTCCCAGCGAGAAGTCAGACAGCAGGTCCTTTTCGAACGCCCGGGAGCTGGTCACGGGCGGCTCTTCGAACGTGGGCGCGGTCGCCGTGGCAACGGCGGCAGCAGCCTCTTCTGCAGTCACTTTCGGGGCGCGGGGCGTCCGAGCGGCACGCTCGACGCGTTCCTCCGGAGTCCGGGGACGGGGAGCGGCCTTCGTATCGTCGAAATTGTCGAGGAGGGAGTCCACGAAGGACCAGTACTCTTCGCCTTTTTCGACGGGCTTTTTCTTTTTCGGTGTTTCGGAAGTACTCATAGTATCACGACTCATCTGCTGCTCTGATCCAGCAGTTCCGGGTTCAGTTGCAGCCCCTTTTTCTTCCGCTTGGAAGTCTTCAGATGGAACTTCTGCGGTTGGGGCGTTGCGAAAGGGTTGGGTCTCAGAGGACAGTAAGTCGGTCTGAGACTTGACGGGAACGTCTCCTTCTTTTCCGAGCAGGTAGCTGGAGAGTTCGGGTTCGGGGTCGGACTCGGCGGCCGGCGCGTCGGACTCCTCCGGTTCGGTGGTGTCCTGGGCGAGGCTCTTGAACATGTTCTGCATGTTCGCCATGTAGTTGAGGTCGGGGTCCGTGTCTTCGACCGGGGCATCGGCAGGGGCGATGTACTCCTCCACCGTGTTCACTTCCGGTTCCTCGTCGAAACTGACGGGCGTACCGGACATGAACCCGCCGAAGTCGGGCGCGTCGGACTTGCTCTTCTCGGCGGAGAAACCGTACTGTTCGAAGAGGTTGTCCTTGTTGTTATCTGGCAATTCCATTCCCTCCTTTATAGAGTCAACAGCGTGGCGGCGGCGATGGACGCCTCATCCGTCAGCGCGGTGATGTCGGGGGCGATGACGGCTCCGGTCGCGGTCTGCTTCATGACGATGGCCACGATGCAGCACAGGATGACGATGAGACTCACGATGACCATGCCCTTGCGGACGATGGCACCGGTCGTGTCGTCGTGGAGCGGGATGAAGACTTCGGCGAGGGTCGAGAGTGCTTCATCGTCGTCTTCGTAATCGTCGAACTCGTCTTCCTCGTCGGCCCAGTCGGGTTCCTGGGGCTCTTCGTCGAGGTAGCGGTCCTGACGCAGGTTGAGCGGCTTCGTCTCGATGGCTTCCGGTTCCGGAGCTTTCCGGGGCGGTGCCATCTCAGAGACTTCGTTCTCAACGTCGGCCGCTGTTTCCGCAGCCGCTTTCGCGGCTTCCTTTTTGATGAACGCAGGAGCGTCCTTTTTTACGGCAGACTCGGAAGCCTCTACGGCTTCAGCCACCGGCTGAACAGCCGGTTCGTCGACCGGCGCGGCGTTCTTCGCCGCGGTCTTCCGGGCCTCCTGGGGGCGGGCGATACGGGTGCCGTCGCCGAAGCTGACGACGTTTTTCGCCTGGAGCGGTTTCTTTTCCATATTCGGTCTCCTAACCTTTTACGGTGTGTTTGACAACTGAGCGTCCAGCATGGTCAGCGCAGTCTCCGCTGCCTGGACGCGATGTTTCGTTCGTTCGTTCTCGCTCCGGTCTTCGAGCAGGACGACGTTGTCGGTCTTCTCGCTGACAAGGGCGATGTAGATCTCTCCCTCGGGGTGGTCTCCGTCCGGTCCGGGGCCGGCGACACCGGTGATGCCGATGCCAAAGTCCGCGCCGGCAAGGGCACGCACGCCCCGCGCCATCTCAAAGGCGACCTGGGGGCTGACCACGCTGTGGGCCGCGAGCGTCTCGGCCTTCACGCCGAGGACCTTCTGCTTGATGGCCTCGGAGTAGGCGACGATGCCGCACTCGAACACGTGGGAGGCGCCGGACACGTCGGTCAGGGTCTTGGCAAGGAGTCCGCCGGTGCAGGACTCCGCCAGCGCCACGGTCTGACCGCGGGCTTCCAGCTGCCGGACGACCCGTTCCGCGAGGGTCGATAGTGGTGAAAAGTCTTTCATATTATTGTACCTTTAATAGGCGCCGGGGTCAATGACGACTAATCTTGCCCCTTCGGCGGCGCGGGCCACCATGTCGTCGAGACCGGTCAGGCCGGCTTCCGCTTTTTCGACCTCTTCGAGGGTCGGACGGAGCCGCGGATGCTTCGGTGTGAAGACCGTGCAGCAGTCTTCGTAGGGCTCGATGGAGGTCTCGAAGGTGCCGATCTTCCGGGAGATCTCGATGATCTCGGTCTTGTCCATGCCGATGGCCGGACGGAAGATGGGCAGGTGGGCGACGGCGTCGGTGCACTGGAGCGCGTACATGGTCTGGCTTGCGACCTGACCGAGGGACTCGCCGGTGATGAGCGCGCCGCACTTCTGCTGACGGGCGATGGCTTCGGAGACACGCATCATGCATCGCCGCATGATGATCGTGAAGTACTCTTCGGGGCAGTCGTCCTTGATGTGCTCCTGGATCTCCGTGAAGGGGACCACGAAGAGCGGGATGCGGCCCGCGTATTCCGCCACTTCGGAGGCCAGTTCGTGGACCTTCTGTTCGGCCCGCTGGCTCGTGTAGGGCGGGGAGGCGAAGTGGATGCCGACGAGGTTCACGCCGCGCTTCGCCATCATGTACGCGGCGACGGGGCTGTCGATGCCGCCGGAGAGCAGGATGGCCGCTCTGCCGGCCGTGCCGACGGGCATGCCGCCGGCGCCGAAGAGCTGTGTGCCGTGGATGTAGGCGTATTTCTCACGCACTTCGACGGTGACACAGATGTCCGGATCATGGACATCCACCTTGAGGTGCGGGTTGTTCTTGAGCAGGTAGCCGCCCAGTTCCCGGGAGATCTCCGGGCTCTTCAGCGGGAAGTTCTTGTCGGCGCGCTTCGCCTCGACCTTGAAGGTCTTCACTTCCGCGAGCTGATCTTTGAGGTACTTGCCGGACACCTCGATGATCTGCTGCATGTTCTTCGGCGCCACGACGGCGCGGGAGAACCGGGCGATGCCGAAGACTTTGGAGACCGCCTCGACGGCAGCGTCCATGTCCGGGTCTTCCTCGGTGGGGACGACGTAGATGGTGGACTGGGACTTGGAGATGTCGCACTCCAGGATGCCGGAGAGTTTCCGGCGCAGGTTCTTGATGAGCATGTCTTCAAAGGTGCTGCGGTTGAGCCCCTTCAGAGCCAGCTCTCCGTTTTTGATGAGCAGGATTTCTTTCATGTCAGCCTCTTCTGAGTGTGTTTGCGGCGCGGGTCAGGACCTCTGCGGCGTACCGCGCTTCTTCGATGGTGTTGGTATGGGAAAAACTGAACCGGACGGCGGAGTCGATGCGCCGGGGCTCAAGTTCCATCTGTGTCAGGACCGTGCTCCGGTGGCCCTTCGAGCAGGCTGAGCCGGTGGACACGCAGACGCCCTGTTCCGAGAGGTAGTTCCGAAGGACTTCGGAGGGGATGCCCTCGAGGGACAGGTTCAGGATGTAGGGGAGCGCGTCGTCTCCCGAGTTGATGGCGCCGATGTCGGTGGCGAGAACGGCGTCTCTTATGATGTTCCGGACTTCGGTCACGTGGGCGATGTACGACGAGAGGTCGCCATGCAAAATGCCGGTGTCGACGGCCGCCGCGAAACCCGCGATAGCGGGTGTGCCCTGGGTCCCGGGACGAATGTTGTCCTCCTGTCCTCCGCCGAGGACCGGGGACACGAGGCGGGTGCCCTTCTTCACGTAGAGAGCGCCGACGCCTTTCGGTCCGTGGACCTTGTGTCCGCTGACCGAAATGAGGTCCGCGCCGAGGGCTTTCGGCCCCACGGGGACCTTGCCGAAGCCCTGGACCGCGTCCACGTGGACGTGCCCCGGGGCACCGGCCCTTTTCAGGGCCTTCGCGGCGGCCTTCACAGGCATGATGCTCCCCACTTCGTTGTTGACGAGCATGAGACTCACGAGAATGGTCTTGTCATTGACCGCTTCGTAGATCGCCTCTTCGGAGATTTGACCGGTTTTATCGACCGGAAGCCGGACGACGTCGAAGCCTTCGTTCTCAAGGCGCTTCATGCACCCCTCGACGCTCGGGTGTTCGACCGCGGTCGTCACGATCCGGTTGCCGCGGCGCTTCAGCGCTTCGACGGTGCCGAACACGGCGATGTTGTTGCTCTCCGTGCCGCTGCCGGTGAAGTACACTTCCTGCTGCCTGCAGCCGAAGGCGCTCGCCAGCGTCCGGCGCGCGTTCTCGAGCTCCCCGTTCGCGGTGTCTCCGATGACGTGCAGGGAGGAGGGGTTGCCCCAGGTCTCCGTCATGGCGCGCGAGACCGCCTCCACTGCCTCAGGCAGCGGCTTCGTCGTCGCACTGTTGTCAAAATAAGCTTGCATGACAGGACCTCCCGGAAAATTGACTTTTAGTATTATACAAAAACTCCTTTAAAAAGAAAAGAGCAAAAGTGCGGATACACTTTTGCTCCCCTGGCCTCGTTTCACAAGGTGAAAAGAACGGGCTCACGGCAAAAACTCAGGCCCGAAAAGCTTCTTCTGCGTTTTTGCGAATGAGGGAGATCATCGCGGTAGCGTCAGAAGCTCCGAAGATGGTGCTGCCGGAGACGAGGACGTCGATGCCGTTCTCGGCGCAGAGGGCGGCGTTTTTCTCGGAGATGCCGCCGTCGACTTCGACCATGACGTCGAGGCCGCGCTTCGTGATCTCATCGCGGATGGCACGGGCTTTGGGCATCATGTCCGCCATGAAGGACTGGCCGCCGAAACCGGGTTCGACCGTCATGACGAGGACCATGTCAACGAGCTCTAAATAAGGGAAAATCGCCTCTGCCGGAGTGCCGGGCTTGACGGAGATGGAGGGCTTGCAGCCCGCCTCGCGGATGGCTTTGATGGTCTCCACCGGGTCGGAGTCGGACTCGACGTGGAACGTGATGATGTCGGCGCCGGCCTTCGCGAAATCGGCGATGTACTTCAGCGGCTCCGAGATCATCAGATGGACATCCAGCGGGACGCTCGCGTAACGTTTCAGGCTCTTCAGCACCGGGATGCCGACGGAGATGTTCGGGACGAAATGACCGTCCATGACGTCGTAGTGCAGCCAGTCGGCGCCGGCCTGTTCCATGCGCTGCGCGTCGGCACCGAGGGCGCCGAAGTCGGCGGACAGGAGCGAGGGGGAAATCAGGATCATAATAAGACCTCCAAAAGTCGTCGATGTCAATTTCGACAAGAGTATACCCTTGAGGCGCAGAAAAATCAAACAGTTTCCGCAAAATCCGCGAAGACACGCAAAAAATTCTTTTTTTCAGTAGAAAGATATGCTATTATAAACGTCGATTCAACGCATTAAAGTAAAATTGCAATACAGAAATTGGAGGAAACGAAGCATGAACGTTGCTGTCATGGGTTACGGTACCGTCGGTTCCGGCGTCGTAGAGATCATCAACACCAAGCATTCCTACATCAAAGAGCGCACTTCCGAGGAAGACCTCGAAGTCAAATACATCCTGGACCTCCGGGACTTCCCCGGGGACCCGAACGAAGGGAAGTTCACGAAGGACTTCAACGACATCCTGAACGATGACTCCGTCAAGATCGTCGCGGAGGCCATGGGCGGTGTCAACCCGGCCTTCGACTTCACCGCGAAGTGCCTTGCCGCCGGCAAGCACGTGGTCACCTCCAACAAGGAGCTCGTGTCCACTCGCGGTTCCGAACTCCTCGCCATCGCGAAGGAGCACAACGTCAACTACATGTTCGAGGCCAGTGTCGGCGGCGGCATCCCGCTCATCCGACCCCTCATCTTCTGCCTGGCCGGCAACGAAGTCCAGTCCATCAACGGCATCCTGAACGGCACGACGAACTTCATCCTCACCAAGATGATCTATGAGAACCTCACCTTCGAGGAAGCTCTGAAGATCGCCCAGGACAACGGCTACGCCGAGAAGGACCCGACCGCGGACGTCGAGGGCATCGACGCCTGCCGCAAGATCAGCATCCTGTCCTCCCTCGCCTCCAACTCCTGGATCGACCCCGAAAAGGTCCACACCGAGGGCATCACCCACATCACCCTCGAAGACGTTGCCTACGCCGGCAACTGCGAATGCGTCATCAAGCTCATCTCCACCATGGAGAAACTCGACGACGGCCGCTACTACATCGTGGTCAGCCCCGCCATCGTCTCCAAGGAGAGCCAGCTCGCCGCCATCGACGGCGTGTTCAACGGCGCGCTCGTGTCCGGTGACAACGTGGGCGATGTAGTCTTCTACGGTCAGGGCGCCGGCAAACTCGCCACCGCCTCCGCCGTCGTCGGTGACATCGTCGACTGCGCGAACCATGACGCAAATCGCCGCAAGATCGGCTGGAACGAAGAAAACAAAGACCTGGTCGCGGACTACAGAGAAGTCCCGAACCGGTACTATATCCGTCTCAAAGTCGAGGACCCGGACCTTGCCCAGAACGAGATCCGCTCCTCCTTCGGAGACATCTATCTGCTGGCGCGAAGCGGCGCCTTCAACACGGAGCTCGCGTTCCTCACCTCGGAGTTCACCGAGAACGAAGTGCGTGAGAAGATCGACGGCCTGACTTCCGCGAAGCTCAAGTCGTTCATCCGCGTTGCCCGCTGCTGACCCCACCTAAGGAGGAAACGAAACCACAATGGCACTCATCGTACAGAAATTCGGCGGTTCGTCCGTCGCTGACGCAGAGCGCGTCATGAACGTCGCGAGCATCGTTGCGGACACCTACCGCGACGGCAACGACGTCATCGTCGTCGTCTCCGCCCAGGGCGACACCACGGACGACCTCATCGCCAAAGCCGAAGAGATCAACCCGAAGCATTCCCGCCGGGAAATGGACCAGCTCCTGTCCGCCGGTGAGCAGATCTCCATCTCGCTCCTGGCCATGGCCCTCGAAAAGCTGCGCATCCCGGTCATCTCCCTTCTTGGCTGGCAGGCTGGGTTCAAGACGAACTCCCAGTACACCATGGCCCGCATCAAGAAGATCGACGTCGACCGCGTCAACTCCGAGCTCGACAAGAACAAGGTCATCGTTGTGGCCGGCTTTCAGGGGCTCAACAAATATGATGACATCACGACCCTCGGCCGCGGCGGTTCCGACACCTCCGCTGTCGCTCTGGCAGCCGCGCTCCACGCCGACAAATGCCAGATCTTCACCGATGTCGAAGGCGTTTACACCGCGGACCCGCGGAAGGTCAAGAACGCCCAGAAACTC
>Ga0326512_10004069_pt1 | contig 10655 bp, 7 predicted proteins | sample 1_2617_0518_D_FD_203652 | JGI IMG/M metagenome (GOLD analysis project Ga0326512, IMG submission 203652) | Bovine rumen microbial communities from UC Davis, California, United States - 1_2617_0518 | ecosystem: Host-associated > Mammals > Digestive system > Stomach > Rumen | place: USA: California...
TATTGGATACCATTATCTGTCATAATACTGAAAAGCAAAATACATGGTCTCTATTATTGCAACCTCATGACACATTGAAAGTAAAGTATTCATACGTGAATCATGAAGGAAAGTTTCAATTTCCAGAACCGTTTATCGGATGTGAACTTATTGGAGATGGCTTAAATGCTGATGATCTTTTAAATGAATTTTGTATCAACCATACGTTTAAATGTGGTTTGGCACTCATTACAGATTCTATTTCACTACTTAATGGATACATTAACATATCTGGCGATACTGTCATCCCCATAAGTTATGTTAAGGCCTCTTATTTTTCTGAGGACATCGCTCCTGTATTAACAAAAGTAGAGACGGATTCAGCAATCCATTCAGTTGTGGAGAATACAGGGAAATATGGTTTTATAGATAAAGCAGGGAATAAAGTAAGTGATTTTAAGTTTTCCTATTTGACCACTTGTCACCATAATCGAGCTATTGCATCGATTATTTACAATAGAGAAATCGAAGAGGGCGAAACTATAGATGGTGAAATAACGAAAGAAGGTAAGTTGGTAAAGAAACAAATAGAACGTAAGGGCGGTGACACTGAAACGGGTTGGGCAACATATCTGGTTGACGGGAAAGGTCAAATTATTGAGCAACTAAGCGTTGCAAATCGTTACAATAACTTCACAGAAGACAGTTTAGCAGTCATTGAGCCTAATGGTTTAGGAGCGTTCTTCGGTATGGGGTATAATTTTCTTGATTATGATGGCTCTATATACAAAACGGACGGCAAACTATCCGATGATGAAAAAATATATATAATGGACAATAACCATATGTGTAAAGGACACATGTCGGATGATTTTGTCAAAATGGCAGTCACGTATTTCTCTGAGGGTTATGCTGGCGTTATGGTTGGAAATAAAGAATGGGTATTCGTTGACAAAAATATGATGGTTTGGCAGCCAGAAGACGAACCTTATCAGAATATTTTGCCATTCTCATTTGGTTTAGCTGCAGTGAAATATAAAGGAAAATGGGGGTATGTTGATACGGACTTTAATTATATCATCCCATTAAAATACGATTCTTGTGGAATTGCAGGCCGGAATCTATGCAAAGTGTACAACTCTATACGAGAGCCTTTCATTACAAGTTATATCAACAGAAAAGGTGAAGTAGTTTGGCAAAATACAGAATATACAAGTAGTTTTAGCCAAAAGAACAAAGACAGTAATGCTAATTATGGGAAATGGAGAAATATCGATTACAAATATGAGCCTAAGTCAGGCTCAACTGCATGGTATGTTGTATTATGCGTAATAACTTTCTTATTGCTTATAGGATTTTGGTGTTACAAATCATTGAGAAATAAAGCGCAAAAGAGTATTCCTTTAATTAATGCCCAACAGGTTGAAGAGAAAGCCGAAACACCACGAACAGAAGAAATTATAGAAGAATCGGTTATAAATGATCTAGAAAATGAGAATCCGAGAATGGAGGATAAACACTTGGATAGTAATAATTATAGAGAAACCTCGGACAAAGTAAGTACAGGCTTTTACAATCAGATTCACGAAAACAACCATGAAGATACTAACAATACCCAACAAAATTTAGGAGAGGAAGAACCGCATGCATCCAGAAAAACTGAAAAAGAGAAACATGAGACTGAGCCAAACGGTTCTATGAGCACATTTGTTAAAGTCGTTGTGACAATTGGAGTCGTATTTTTGTTTTTTATAATTTTCGGGGCAATTGTTGGAATTAGAGGTGGTTCGGGACATTCAACACCAGGCTTCTTAGGACTCATCGTCTTTGCTGCTTTAGTTGGTGCATTGAGAGCTATATGGAAAGGGAAAGGAAAAAAGAAAGAAGACAACAGTTCCATCCTACAAGAGTAATTAAAATATGTTCAAAGACTATTACCAAATATTAGGTATTCCATTGACATCCTCTCGTCAAGACATTAAAAATGCTTATCGACAACTGTCACTAAAATGGCATCCAGACAAGAATCCGGGTATTGATGTAACTGAAATAATGCAAGATATCAATGAGGCCTACAAGATATTATACGATGAAGAAAGCAGGGCGAGATATGATATTGAATACCAGATTTTCGATCGTCAAAGAAGAAACCATCAGATTAAGAAATGGCAGGCGAGAGAGGAATATTGGAACTATGATTATGATGTAAAAGATGACAACTTAAAAGAGGACATCGAAAGTGCCAGAAACTATGCAAGGAATCTAGTACGAGATTTCCTTAAAGGACTAAAAGATACATCAAAAGTTGCAGCGAAAGGAGCATGGGAAGGTGCTTATGGGTACATAATTGCAGGCGTTTTTCTAACAATCATCTTTGGACTAATTCGAGCCTGCATATAAAAAAGAGGAAGTGTGGTTTTTATCACACCTTCTCTTTGAGGTTAAATTATGGCTTGAAAGACAACTTCTGTTGTGTAGTCTCCAAAAATGCGACACACATAGTAATACAAGAATTAGATTCCCCAACCGTTTCTTTTTTTCCTGCCGTCCCAAGTGGTGAGTTCATTATTGGAGCCTCCTCCACCTGTGCTAATGCAGACTCGTCCTCCAGCCATTAGCAGCAGGTCTTTCATCGTCTCCTTGGTGACGTTCATTTCCTCACACAACTGGTTGGTACGAGTTGTTGCGAACTCACTCATATAACCAGTGGTGCCAGTCCAGGATACTTTGCCTAACAGCTGATGGGTTGCCACCATACGTTGCTCATCGTTGGTGGCATCAAGATTGTTCTTGAAAGCTTCGGCAATAATGCCCATCGCAACAGCATTTCCCTGTTCTGGCATGAAGTCGTTGTGCTCGTAGTCCTTAGCGAAGTTCTTGATGGCAGTAACGGCTTCGTCAATCCATTTGTCAATCTGTAGCCAGAAAGCTTTCTTGTTCTGCTGTATAGTGTCCCATAGTTCCTTGATTTCTGGGATGGCAAGAATTTCTTGAACTTGGTTTTCGGCATTGTCTGCACGTTGATGTTCCTTGGATGCCAGATTATCTGAGCGGACGGCGTGGGTGTTGGCTCTGTCACACTCCTTTTGAAGCCTCTCGATTTCCGCATCTTTCTGTTTACGTAGGTTAATGATGGCAGTTTCATCCATCATCGAGATTTTCTCTTTCAGTTGTTTGTTCTCAGCTGTCAGTTGTCCATTGGCTTTTTGCAGTTGCTTGTTCTGTTCAATGACGGCTTGCACATCCTTCATGGCTTTCTTGTAGAGCGACTGCCCCAGTTTCAGGATGTCCTGTTTCTGTGCTTCTTTAGCATTGAACAGGGCTGTCTGCATGTCTGTGAGAATCATCTTAACCGCTTTCTTTCGTTCATCCCGCCATTCCTTTTGACCACCAAAGGAAGGAATAGGCTTGTCAAGCTCTGCCTGTATGGACTTCAGGGTTTCGATGACAAGCGGATTCGTGTTAAGTGATGGTACAACGAGATCTTCCTTGGTGATGTTCAAAGCGTTAATGTATGATTCCAGAGAGACTAACTTACTCTCTGCCTCGTCTTTGCGCTGCTCTGCCTGTTGTGCCTCGGTTGTTATTCGGGCTTTCTGTCGTTCAAGTTGCGCATTCTCAGCTTTGGAGTTGATGATGGCATCCTTTGCCTGACGCTCTGCTTCTAATATCGCCTTGTTCTTGTGGACTCGCTCCCGCTGTTCCTCATCTGGCAGCATGGCAATGTCATCACCACGCTCCAAGCCGTACTTCCTGCCCACCTCATTGTAGTAGTCTGTGTGCATCTGGTAGTATGTCCGTCCGACGGCATGTTTATCCTCGCCCCATACACGGGCGTATGACACACATTCCTTTTCCCTCCGTTCGACTTCAGTTCTTACGAAGTCGTTGCGGATTTCTTCAGGTAGCTTCTTCCATTCCTTTTGGGAGAGTGCCTTTGTCTTATCATCCTTATGCACGTACTTGACAGATGCCCGGCCTCTCACTTTTGTCTTAGCCACAGGAATGGTCTGGATGTGGATGTGCGGAGTGGTTTCATCGCAGTGAACGTCAAAACCGATAATGTTTTCTGCTCCCCAACGACGGCATGCCCATTCATAGGTGTCCATCGCCCAGTCTTTGATACCCTGTTTCAGCACGACATGGGCATTGTTCTTTTGAAGAGTGAAGTCCACATCTTGGTCGCTGAAGGCGAGACGGGTCAGAACTCTGTGATCACCGCTGACAATGATGCCAACGGTGCAGTTCGGACTGTTGTCTGAGTTTCCCATTGGATTGGTCTTGTCTTTGTATGGCTTGAAACCGAGTTCGTCCAAACGTTTTTGCAGACGCTCGTGCAGCGGCATGGGATTGGAGCCAAGAGGCACTATTTGACCTTTGTCGTTAATCTCAAAGTTGAGATGTTTGCGCGAGAAATCGTAGTGGTTGTTGGAGTCCTGGTTCTTCAGACGATAAGTTTTCTCGTCCCATCCACGACGTTCAGGCTCGTAGCCTTCGGCTGCTGAAAAGGACTTTGCTGGTGCGCCAACATGAATGGCGGCACGTGGTATGTTATTTCTTCCTTTAGACATAATGAGTTTTTTGAAGTTATGATGATATGTTATTAGGGTCTTGGGTGAAACCTGAGTGGAGGGTCGAGGGAGAGAGTCACTCCCTCGCAAATGTATTCTGCTATTAGTGCGCATTGTCTTCTATCATAGCAGGACAGCATCGCATTTAGAGAAGCGGCTCAACCCTCGGAGAGCATAATGGGACTTTTTAAGGGAGCGTAGCGAATCTAAAAGTCCATATTATGTTATGGGATTTTTAGGGAATCCCCATTGCGGCTCATTTCTGCACTCAGGTTTACTCAGACTGAAATGATGTCACGTCGACTCGCATTATGGGTTGACAGGTGACGTTGCCTTCGTCCATTCCCTGTCACGCAGATAGACATAAAGATAGGAACGTGAACTGAGGTTACTTTGCAATCGCTGACTGTGTGCGAAAGCTGCCATTCGCTCGTCTTCGCTTAGTTGCTGCCAGACACCCAATGCTTGCGATTCGTTATCACCGATCTTTTTGTAGGCAACCTTCATTCTATCAAAAGAAGAGATAACATCGCTGGCATTGAAATCAGCGGAATTTTGGGAATCTTCAGAATTACCGTTCTTCATTGAATCGCTGGATTCTTCGGAAATGCCAACATTATTTGAATTGTTCGTAGATGGTGATTCTTTTGTTTCGCCAGCAATTGCTTTTGGCTTCACTATGGTAGCGTTCACTTTCTTCGCAGGGATAACAGAAGAACTGTTATTCCTTGCTGCCCTGCTTTTCGCACTTTCACTGCATTTGCGGCTTTTCACCTCTGCTGCTTTTTGTAGAGTGTCAAGATCCTGAGCAATCAGGTCGAAGTACGCTTCAAGCCTGATGTCATCGAGGTCTGTTCGTGTACCTTCGGTGGCATAGGTCACCAATGCTTTCACCAGTTTGCCGACCTCTGCATTAGGACGTGAACATGCAACAATAAGCACGTTCGCTAAAAACGGAATTCTTTCAAGTGACTTCATAATCGTTACTTTTTAAAGGTTAAACAATCTGGTTACTCATGCCAGTCCGCTTTGTTCGGCTTGCGTTTGTGTGAAGAGAGGATGACCTCGTTCTCCTCATCGGCGGTAAGCGGTACGGCATTCTTGCGATTCGCCTCCAGCCACTTGTCAAGCTCGTCCTGATAAAGGACATAACGTTTGCCTGGCTTTGTGGCAGGTATCGTCCCGTCACTGAGTTTCATGTACATCGTTCCCAAGGGGATGCGTGTGTACTCAGCCGCCTCTTCCACAGTCATGGGTTTGTGGAGGTTCTCGCGTACCTGATGTTTCCGACTCTCTTCCTGCTGACTTAATAGCAGTGTTCTCATGCCCATCACCTCATCCCGAAGCTGGGCGACGACCTGCGGGAGGTCGTTGAAAGTTAATTCTTCTTTATTCATATAAAACCTGGTCTTTGGTTAGAGACCGGGTGCAAAGGAACGGAATGATGCACCCGTGCTGATGGAAACTTATCGTCACTTGTGAATCACTTCACAATAACTTGAAAAGACCCGGAAATCAATGATTATTGGGGATGAAAGGATATATATATGATGGTTGTCAGGACATTCAAGGACAATGAGAAATGGTAGGGAAAGAAGAGAGAAGGACTCTTTGAAGAAGGGATAAAATGAAGTCAGCCGCATCTGATTTGTTGAAATCGGATGCGGCTGATTAGATGTGGAAAATAAGAACAGCTATTACTTCAGAGACTATCGGATATGAAACGAGATGCCATCTTTACCAGGCTCGTCAATATGTATCTTGTCTGATGTGGATGTGGTTCTTAGGTTCTTCAATGTTGAAGGGTCAAGGTCTTCGCAAAGGTCGGGGAACATGGTGCGGATGAATCTGATGCACAGTTCTACGCTGTAGGGCTTGCCCCTGCCGAGTCCCAACCTTGCGGTAATGTTCCATATCAGGTGACGAACGTCGAAGCTGGTCAAGGATCCTTTTAAACCTGTCCAAGGTTTCGGCTCATAATTGGGGTTGATGGCAAAGGACATGATTTCTGCACAGAATGCCTCCAAGTATTCCTGCTTGATGAACGGTGCCATAATGTAGTGCAGGTATTCCGCTATCTTGTCCAGCTGTTCCTTCTTATGAGTCGCTTGGTTTCTGTAAAAGTCATCGCAACCTTTCTTGTAAAGGTCAATAGAAAAGGATGGGGTATTGTTCTCTTTTGTGTATTCTTGCATTGTCTGAGCGGTTTCTGTTACCTCTGGGACATCTTCTACTTCCTTTTGTTTTTCTGCAAAAGGGGTTTCTTCTGTCATGGAGTCCAATGCCTGATTGGCTGTGTCTGCTTCAAGCTTGTGCGTGCTATTTTTCTTGGACGCTCTGGATTCATATATTTCCAGTGGCGCACTGAGGAAGCACCATACAAGGAACTCCAATAATACGACGAAACCCACAAGGGAAATGTAGAAGATGCTTGTGTCCTGTGAAAAGATGCCGCTGATGATTCGGGCAGGAATGATGGCTATGAACAAAACGGCTATGCTGACCAACAGGTACAGCATGGTCTTGAAGCTCATGCCCTGGTGTCCTGCAACACCAGTGATAACTTTTGTTTTTACCATATTATGCGACTTTTGCTTTTTATGAATAATCTCGTTTGTTACCAGCGATTCACGCTTTGGGAGTGCAAAGTTACTCCGTTTTTTCCTGATAGATGATGGATATTTGTATTTTCTGCCCCATCTTAACCTTTCTTTGGAATCTGGTTCTAAATCATACTCGAAATAGGACCAAAATCATACTCAAAACCATATAATTGAAGGAGTTGTTGCCCATAAAAAAGAAAAAGGGAGAAGCTATGCCCCTCCCCTCTATATATAATAGGTGTCTATTATAGCTACTGTCCTACAACCTTCAATTGTACCGTCTTCACTGGCCTAAGAGTGATGCGGTTAACGGACTCTCGCTTGCTCTCGTCTGCCATGTTCGCATAGATCTGGGTAGTCGAGACATTTTTATGTCCCAACATGTGCTGAACGGTATAGACACTGGTGCCAGCATCCACCTGTAGGGAACCGAAAGTGTGCCGGCTGCAGTGGAATGAGATTTTCTTGGTGATGCCAGCGGCTTTCAGCCAGTTCTTCAAGGGGGTCTGGGTGAGTTTGTCGGTGAAGCCTGTGAATACAAAGCCTGTTCCTCTCTCACCTATCAGTTCCAGTGCTTCGTCGCTAATGGGATTGTTCACCAACTCCTTTGTCTTCTGCATTCGTAAGGTGACATACATGCCACCGTCACCGTATGGTTGTATGTTCTCCCATGTGAGTTGCTTGATGTCACTCTTGCGGAGTCCTGTCAGACAGGCAAAGAGGAAAGCTGTCTTTAGAATAGGATAGTCGCATGGTGTATTAGCCAACTTGACAAGTTCATCCTTTGACAGATGTTCCTTTTCCGTCGGGATGGTATCAATACGCTCCAGAAAGCCGTTGGGATTCTCCATTATCTTGTGTTCCCTGTAGGCTGTATGGAGTACGGCACGGAAAGTTGACCAATATCCGGCAATGGAATTGATGTGCAGTTTGTATTCCGTATGGATGGTCTGAGGTGCGGTCATCAGATACTCACGGAACCTGTTGCAGAAGCCAACATTGATTTCGTCGAAACGGCACTTGTCGTTACAGAATCGGGCAAAGTGCTTATAGACGTGCTGCCACTTGCAGTTCTTCTTGTCGGCTTTTTGCTTGAAGTAGGCAAGGAAGTCACCCTTCATCTTTTCCTTGTCAAAGAAATCATAGCGTTCATTGACGATGGACTCATAGCGACGGCAGCGGAGGGCTTCAGCCTTTTCACGCATACGGTCGTTGTAGTCCTTTTCTCTTTGGGACTTCGGCTTGGCATAAATGTAGATGCCAAGGGATTCATGGCGCATGACCTTCATCGTGCTCTCATTCCGATAACCAGGATAGTAGTCGAGATAGAAGGAAAGCTGTTCTCCGTTTTTGATTTTCCGTGTACGGAGGGTCACGGTCTTGCAGATGTTACTCATAATACTGTTCTTTTTTATTGTTCTACATTTTTGTGATTACTGATGGCAGTTGCCACGATTTCGGGCACAAAGTAACTGAATGATGTACGCGTGACGATGATAACTTATCGTAACTTGTGAATCATTGCAGAATAACTTGGTTGTTCCTGAAAAACATGGTTATAAGTTCTGATTTCTACCGTTATTGTAACCGATAGGAGCCGAACTGCATTAGACGGTCTGCCATCACTTTGTCAAATTCCTCCTTTACAAGCAGGTTGTTCCGGCCAACCTTTACCTTGGTAATATGATGTTTCTTTGTTATCACACCCACATTGGCCTTGCTTAGACCATATTTCTCAGCGACTTGGGCGGAAGTATAGTAGCAATCATCCGAAATAAGGTCGGTGCGACGGAGTTCATCAAAGTGGCTTTGGGAATAATAGGTGTGTCCGTATTCTCGCTTGCTTGGTATCTTGTGGCGGTAAGCGTATGAGCGGACTGCCGTGAGGTTGATGCCATAGCGGTCAGCAACTTCTTGCGGTGACAGCCAATCAATAATGGCATCGAGGTCTATTGATGTTCCGAGGACAGCATCAATGTGTTTCTTGCTGTAGTAGTTGCGCCCAGCGATGCGGCACATGGGAATCTGGTGACGCTTGGCAGAGGCATAGAGCCATGACTGCTTGACTTTGTAGGTCTGCATCACTTCCTCACCGGAGTAGTATTCAAGGACTTCATTTGCAGGCTGTTCTCTCCTTGAATTTTTCTTCATAGCTGTCTTGGCCTTCATAGCAACAACACTCATGGGCTTAGAACAGGGAAGAACACGATTATAAGGATTGGCCTCAAACATCTTCTCTATGTCACTTCTGCGAATGAGTGCCATCCGACTGCTCAGACGGGAGGCTGGCAGCTTGCCTTGTTCAACGAGTTTATAGACATATTGACGTGTACAGCCTAATAGGATGGCCGCTTTGGAAAAGGTCAGGTACTCCTGCTGCTGGAGTTCCATCACTGGCTCAACTGCCCGAAGAAAATCCCTTTGTCTTTTCTTCTTGGTTTCTTTAGCTTGTTCGGCACATTCCTCTGAGCAATACTTCTGCATTCCGCTGTTCGAGACGAACACCTTACCGCAATGGGCACATCTTCTGGTCTTTGTCATACTTGCTATTATTATGGGTTCAACATATTCTGTTGTACCTCTCCGCAAGTCATCACAGGTAAACCCTTGACATTACTTGTCAACTCCGCTCACGATGTGACAAAAACAAAGCTCCGTAAATTCCCTGCGGTAGAAATACGTTGCAAATTTATAGGGAATTTCTGAAGCAACCAAAAACAGCCCTCAAAGTGTTAAAATCTAAAAGTAGTTGATATACAGCAATATATAAATGATTGGTTAGTGTTGTTCATGGTTGTTTAGGTGGCTCTAAATACAATAATAAAAAGCAGCGTCTCCTATACATGTCACGCTGTTAGGAATCCTAACGGAGGTAAGGCTTTCACAATCTGCAAAAGCATAATCACCTATGTTTGTCACACTGTTAGGAATCATGGTATTCTTACATCCAGCTACTAATATATTGGATGATTTCTCTATGATTGCGTTACAATTATTGCGAGAATCGTACATAATATTCCCTTCTTCGACAACAATATCTGTTAGTTCGCAGCATCCTAAGAATGGAGCAGATCCAATGCTTGTTACGCTGTTACCAATTCTTACGGAGGTTAGTCTCGTACAATATGCAAGAGCTTCTTCTCCTATGCTCGTCACGCTGTTGGGAATTGTGATGGAGGTTAGTCTCGTACAATATGCAAGAGCATAATCTCCTATGCTCGTCACGCTGTTGGGAATTGTGATGGAGGTCAGGCTTCTGCTGTTTCTGAAAGCATTGCATCCGATACTTGTTACGCTATCCGAGATATGTATGGAAATCGCCTTGCAACTATTAAAAGCAGACTCTGCAATGTGCTCAACACCTTTGGGCACAACAAGTTCACCTTCAAACGATTTATTACAACCAACAATAGTGAGTCCGTCTTCTGAATAAACAAAAGCGAACTGGCGCTCCATTAATTTCTTTTCCGTTTGCTCTTTTATATTCAATCGAAGAAGGGGC
>Ga0326512_10004070_pt1 | contig 10653 bp, 5 predicted proteins | sample 1_2617_0518_D_FD_203652 | JGI IMG/M metagenome (GOLD analysis project Ga0326512, IMG submission 203652) | Bovine rumen microbial communities from UC Davis, California, United States - 1_2617_0518 | ecosystem: Host-associated > Mammals > Digestive system > Stomach > Rumen | place: USA: California...
TGTGACTGCCCCTAGATTTCCTTCGTTCATGCGCCGCGCCTGATCCGCCATGAGGGCAAGCAGGGGGTAAAGTACCAGAGTCGGCCCGGCAAGCAGCAGGGCAGGCACCAGAAAACACATGGATTTTCCCGCACCCGTGGGGAGCAGAACAATCTGGCGGCCCCGGCATACTAAATCGCCTTCGTTTTCATCATAATCTGCATTTCCCTTTTCTATGACGGCAGCACTGTCCAGAATGTTTGCAATTACCAGTTTTTGCCAGGCAAAAAGATAGCGTACGCCGAATGCGTCATGGGCTGCCTGTGTCACAAAGTCCATCTTTACGTCATCTGCATCTGCGCTCTGGGCGGGAAAATCTTCCCCTTCTGTAAAAAGTTCTTTCTTTTCCATACATATAGTTATAGACATCAAAATGCAAAAAAGTACAAAAAATTGAAAAAAATGATGAAAAAAAATAGTAAAAAGTTGAAGTAAGTCCGCTTTTGATATAAAATAAATTCAAATCATTTTCTTTATTGAAGGTAGACTTTTATGGCAGAAATGAACCAAAAATTTGACTTTACAATCGATCAGCTGGGACCCTGTAAGGTTCCGTCTCCTATTCAGCTTTCACGCCAGCATGGTGATTTTAAGGCAAACTATGTAAAAGACTCATCTTTCCTCCGCTACAAGGTGAATGTCTTTATGGAAAACGAAAATCCCGATGACCCTCTGGATACTACAAACCTGATTCAGAAAGCAGGTCCCCGCGAAAACATTTATTTTAATCCGGCTCATGTTACGGCCGGTATCTGTACCTGTGGCGGTTTGTGCCCGGGTCTGAACGATGTTATCCGCGCTATCGTCCGCTGTCTCTGGTACCGCTATGGCGTAAAGAAAATCCGCGGCTTCCGCTTTGGTTTTAAAGGCTTCTTCCCGGAGCAGGGCTTTGATACCGTTGATTTGACTCCGACTCTTGTTGATGATATTCACAAGATTGGCGGTTCATTCCTGGGAACAAGCCGTGGCGGCGGAGACCGTATCAACGACATTTGTGACGCAATTGAATCTCTGAGCATCAACATGCTCTTTATCATCGGTGGTGACGGAACCCAGCGCGGTGCCCTGGAAGTTTCTCAGGAAGCAGCCCGCCGTGGTCTGAAAGTTGCTATCGTTGGTGTTCCTAAAACAGTTGATAACGACCTGCTTTTCCTTGACCGCTCATTCGGTTTTGAAACTGCAGTTCAGAAGGCAAAAGAAGCAGTTGCTGCCGTTCACATGGAAGCACATTCTCAGGTAAATGGTATTGGTCTGGTAAAACTGATGGGTCGTGACTCAGGCTTTATCGCTGCGGCTACCACACTGGCAAGCCACGAAACCAATTTCTGTCTGATTCCGGAAGTTCCCTTTGATCTGGACGGACCCAACGGATTCCTGGCTCATCTGGAAGACCGTATCCGCGAACGTCATCATGCCGTTATCGTCGTTGCAGAGGGTGCAGGCCAGGAACTGCTGGAAAACCTGAACCAGAAAGATGCAAGCGGTAACAAAAAACTGTCAGACATCGGAACCTTCCTGCGCGACAAGATTAACGACTACTTTGATGTAAAGGGTATTCATGTAAACCTCAAATACATCGACCCGAGCTATCAGATTCGTTCTGCCGTTACAACGGCAAATGACTCAATCCTCTGTGAACGCCTGGGTAACAACGCTGTTCATGCTGCTATGGCTGGAAAGACCCGTTGTGTTGTCGGCCTGACCCATGACAAGTTCGTCTATCTGCCTATGGAACTGATTACGCTCAAACGCAACAAGATTGACCCTGAAGGCGCATTCTGGCGCGATGCACTGGACGCTACCCGCCAGCCCATTCTGATGGTCAACAACATGCAGATGGCTTTGGACAACATGAAAAAGCGCGCTGCCGAAGACAACAAACTTGCAGAAACCCGCCTGAAGGAATTTGCAGAAAAAAAAGCAAAGACCACTAAGGAACAATAACAGATAATAGCAAACGAAAAAACCGCTCAGGACTTGAGCGGTTTTTTTGTCGCCGGTAGAAAAATCTCCAGTCTTTCGTTTTGCAGAATTGTCTATAGTTTGTCGATAAGCATTGAACACTTGCCCGAAGGAATAGGCAGGGTCTTTTTCTTCTGATTCAGAATATTTATCGTGAAGTAGTAGAGTTTTTCGCTTTCCATCTGGATTTCCCAGCCACGCGCACTCTTATTGCTTAAAATCGTAATCAGATTGCGTTTGAGGGAAAGTTTTTCAATACCCATGATTTCCAGATTGGGAATAATCCAGTCTACCGTCTTGCGGGGCAGGCTGATGCTCAGACCGATGACATTTTCTATCATCAGGGCAATGCTTGAAAGACCTACGCTCGCCACATAGCGCTTGCGGGGATATTCCGGATCTGCTGAATAAAGGGCTGGTCCTTCCTTGCAGGGTTTGTATGCTTCATAAAGGTCGCCCTTTTCTCCACTTGCGGGAGACAGACCTTCCAGAATGAAATAGAGGTGGCGGATTGAGCATTCGCGTGCCAGGTCAAAGCGCTGGTATTTTTCCAGTCCCTTGATGACCATGAAGTTGAATGCAGGATAGACGCTTCCACAGAAGGCTTCACCGTCCTGAGAGAAGTCAGGGCTGTCTGCGCTCAGTGTGGGGAAGGGGTGATCCGTACCGAATGTAGCGGGATTTGACAGGTGACTGATGAGGGCATCTGCTTTGTCCGCATTGGGAATTTCTGCCAGCAGGGGCCAGAAGCCCGCGATTGTCTTGAGGGGCAGACGGTTTTCATCCTTGTCCAGATCATGATAAAAACCAGTCTCGTTATCCCACATCATCGAGTTGATGCGGGTCTTGAGGCTGAAATACATGCGCTTGTACTGGAAACTCAATTCCTTGTCATTCAAGATGTCACCCAGTGCGCTCATGTGTGCCGCATTGATTGCCATGGCGGAATTAAAATCCACCGGATAGCAGACATTCTTACGGGGTGAGTTGAACATGGTGCTGGCTGTAGCGGGTGCGGAATAAAGTCCGTTTTCCTGCTTAAATGTTTTGTCAATCCATTCCATGTACTTCTGCAGAACCGGCATAATTTCCTTTATGCGGCGCTTGTTTGCAGACTTGTGATAGAGATTGAATTCTGCCCATGCAAAGAGGGGAAGACCCACTCCCTGGGGGTTTGATGCATCCTTAACAGCTTCGCCGGACTTTATATCGTAACGCCAGCGGATAGCACCACTTTCTTCCTGATGCTCGTAGAAATAATCCAAATTCTGATTGGCAGGGAAATTCCTGTTTGAATAGACGAGAAAAAATGATGAGAAAATAGAATCGAACTGATCAATCTGCAGTGTGTCGCTGCCAGGATACATAAAGTATCCGTCCGGAGAAAGTTCGCCAGTTTTGCCATCGAGCCAGAAATTTGAAAGCCACGCCCATGTTTTATCATAGATGTCTACAAAATCCTGATCGTAAAAATGGATCTTCGGAAAGTCGCGCTTATTCACAAATACTCCAAGACTTTAATTTAGTCGTCAATTTCTATTATAGCATACTTTTTTAAAAATGGTTTAAATAAACAGAAAATTATTTTGATTTTTTTCTTCTGTTATTCATTATCAGCCTGCTGGCTGTCAGCATTTTCCTGTGCAGGGGGCTGAGGACTTTGTGCGGGAGCGGCGGGTTTTTGTTCTGCCGGGGCACTTGTTTCAGCTGCTGCAGGCCGTGCGGATACTGGTCGGTTAAAAAAGAGCTTTATGACTTCCCTGTTGTCCTTGTGACGGGACTTAAGGAAGAGGGTCCGGGTCTGTTCGTTGTATACATATCCGGAGGAATTGTAACTTTCAAAGCGGGGGTCAGTATGGAAGGCGATGCCGTAAATATTGATTCCGGTAAAAGGCTTTATTTCCTTGAGAATTATGTAATGAGTGTCATTCTGGGGGAAGGTGATAGTGATTGTTGCCTCAGAATGGTCAGCAGATTCCGTGTAGGTAATGTCCTGAGCACAAGTCCATGCCCAAATCTTTTTGTTTCCGTTGCGTCCCACAATCTGATAGTGTGGATAGAAACGGTTGTCTCCCCTGAGAATGGGGTAGGCCTCTGCGAGTGTGCGGATGTCGTGTTCATTGGCCTGAGAGAAGGCAGAATTGATGATAAGACGACCGCAGATTTCGTATTCAGGGGCAGAAAAATATGTACCGTAATCCATCAGGGTTTTACCAGTGTCCAGAGCCTGCAGAAACGAAACGGTCATGTCTTTTTCCACAAGATGAATCATGTTGTTTGCCATTGAACAGTGGTTTTCAATGGTCATAAGACAGGTCGGAAGGGCGTATTCAATTTTTTCTGCCAGGAAAGACTTCTTTTTGGCAAGGGCAAGGTAAACGGAAATGATGCCTGTAGCCTGAGAAAGAGTTGGTTTGAATTCCGGCAGTGTTGAAATCATCACGGCCAGGTTCAGAATGGTTCCGTTTGATTCTTCCCGCAGCATATAGTCGGCAATAGAAGTAACCGTAAAGATGTCCAGGTTTTTCTGTACCAGCGCATTTTTGACCATTTCTGCCATATTGTCGCTGACCATGGTCAGGCTCTGGTTCATTGCAACCAGGGAGTCAAAGAAGGGCGCTGAGAAATAGGTTCTGCGTGAGCCGCGGCGGAGTGATTCCGGAATCTTTTCCAGAGCCTCCTGATAGCGGTTATGGGCAGCCATTTCTGCAATGTATGCCACGGCGGTGTTTTCCGTAAAGATTGCACTGTCCTGCATGGTTGCGGAAGAAATTGACATTATGCTGTTGTTCAGGTGTTTGAGCGTGTTTTCGTAGGCTTCCGCCGTGCTGAGGGGAGTGTCTGCAGAAACTGAGCGGAAGGTAAATCTGGTTTCCGGTTCGTAGATGGAATAGGAAGCCGTTGTGTTTGCACTTGTAAATGAGAACATGTCCTGGTTGATTTCAGGGGCATTCATCACATAGACTGTATTTTTTGAACTGACAAGCTGACGATTTTTTGTCTGTTCTGTAACTGCAAAGCCGGATTCTGTTTTATATGTCAGGGAGAGGGAACGTGCGCCCTCAGGCAGTCTGGAAGAAACAAAAAGACCTGCTTTCTGTGAGGTATCTGTTACGCTGAAAGTGATTTCCGTGTCGTTGTCAAACTGAAAGGTAAAGGCAAAGGGGCTGGACTGATTCCATCCGGTCAGCGTGAGGTTTTTTGCCTGATTGTCGGCAAGGGTCAGTACGGCCGGAGTTACATCGTCGGCGGTAAATGAAATGCCCTTAAAGGAGACCTGCAGGGTGTTTTTCAACTGGCTGTTTCCCTGAGAGTCCTGGCTTTGTGCTACAGAAATTCTGAGAAGACCGATATTGCGGGAAATAACGGATTCATTCTTAAATTGAAGCACAAAAATGCCGATAATGATAAAGCTGTATAAAATTGTGAGTCCAAATATTTTTTTTACAGGATGTCGTAACATTTTGCATAGTTTAGCTAATGATTGCGATAATTTCAACTATACTATAAAGTACTCTTGTGGGAGAAAACCGTATGTTTTATAAAAAAGTTTTATTTTCCTTTGCTGTTGCAGTAGTTTTTCTGACTCTGTCCTGTGCTTCATCTGATGTCGAGCCCCGTTCCATTGCAGCTCCATCGGCAAAAAAGACTGAACAGAAATCAAATTCAGCAAAAAAAGCAGACAAGGCTCCTGTTACCCCGGAAGTAAAATTTGCCCAGAATGTAAGTTCCGCACTGGAATCCGGCAATACGGAAAAGGCGCTGGCCCTTTTTGATTCCATGCCGGTAAACATGCAGAATGATTCAGATTTGCAGACGATCAGAGCATCTCTCCTGCTTTCTTCCGGAAAGACTGGCGAGGCGGAAGGTCTTGCAAAAGAACTGCTTGCCGCAAATCCCAAAGATGTGGATGTGCTCAGCCTGAATGTCATGGTTGCCAAGAGCAAGGGAGACAATAAGACAAAATCTGCCCTGCTCAAACAGATAATCGCCATCGACCCAAAAAATCCTGATGCCAATCTGGAACTGGGTGATGAACAGGCCTTAAAACATAACTATCGTGTCGCAAGGAATTATTACAAGACCGCCCTTGCTTCCGAGCCCAACAATACATCAGCCCTCTTCAGTTACGGAAAAATGGCCTACTATCTGGAACAGGATGCAGATGCAAAACAGTCATTTGAAAAAATTCTTGAACTCAATCCCAACGATACTCAGGCTCTTTCCTATCTGGGTAAACTGGAAGGAGAGGCAAAACGCTTCCGTGCTGCGAGAGATTACATCAGCCGTGCCATAAAGATTGAGCCTGACAATCCGGATTTTTATCTGGATCTGGGCTCTTATTCACGTTTCCTGGGAGACTACAAGGGAGCGGAAAACGCATGGCAGAAAGCGGTGCAGTATGATCCCGAATATTTTCTGGGCTATGCCTATCTTGCGGGGCTCTACGACGAGCAGAACAATACGGATAAGGCTCTGGAATACTACCGCAAAGTGGTGGAAAAAAATCCAAAATATTTTTACGCCTATGAATCTCTGGGTATGTTTGAATGGCACAAGGGAAACTGGGCAGAAGCCCGCAAAGCCTTTGCTATGGCCATGTCAAAAAAGCCGGATAATGTTTCCTATGCCCTCATGATTGCCGCTTCCTACTGGAAAGAAAATAAAATTCCGGATCTCAAAAAATTTACGGAAAGCGTAATGAAGGGCATGGACAGAACCGGCCTCGAATACGCAGTCCTGCGCATGTATCACGACTTGGGTGGCGACATCGGCGTTGTTCAGAAAGTGCAGAATGAATCTAACCGCAACAAAAAAGGCAAATTCCTTTACTATACCGCCCTGTATTTTGAACTTAAAAAGAATACATCAATCGCACAGAAATATTATGCGGAAGTAGTTGGAATGCAGAGCCCCATGTTCTTTGAATACCGCCTTGCAGAATGGAGTACAAGCGATGTCGCAGACTGAAAAAACACTGGAACTGAACGGCCGGACAATCACTCTGATTGGAACCGCTCATATTTCAAAAGAAAGTATTGACGAAGTAACAAACTTTATCCGGGAACATAAACCCGAATGTGTAGCCATAGAATTAGATGACCAGCGCCTTGCCTCACTGAATGACAAGGAAAGCTGGCGCAAGATGGACATCATCAAAGTTCTGAAGAATAAACAGGGCTTTCTGCTCCTTGCCAATCTGGTTCTGGCCGGATTTCAGCGGCGCATGGGCGAAAATGTTGGCGTAAAGCCCGGCGACGAAATGAAGGCGGCCTATGAGACGGCAAATGAACTGGGACTGAAAACCGCAATGGTAGACCGCCCCATTCAGGCAACTCTTCGCCGTGCATGGGGACGTAATTCCCTCTGGGGAAAATGTAAACTGCTTGCGGCTCTGCTGGCAAGTGCTTTTGATAAGGAAAAAGTTGACAGTTCAGAGATAGAAAATCTTAAGGAACGCAGCGAGATGGACAGCATGATGGGCGAACTTTCAGACTATATGCCCGCCGTGAAGGAAGTGCTGATTGACGAACGCGACCGCTACCTGGCCGCCCACATCTGGCAGGCAGAAGGAAAGACTGTAGCCGCTGTTCTGGGTGCAGGCCATCTCCCCGGCGTAGAAAAACATCTCCTCGCTTTTGCAGCCGGCCAGGAAGGAACCGATACTTCTGATATTGCCGATATTCCTCCAAAATCAATCGGCGCAAAAATCGCCGGCTGGTCTATTCCCGCCCTGATTGTTGCATTGATTGCGGCAGGCTTTTACTTTGGCGGGCGGCAGAAAGGCGGAGATATGCTCAGTGCCTGGGTCCTGTGGAATGGTATTCTTGCTGCTGTGGGTACGATAATTGCGGCGGGACACCCCCTGTCGATACTGGTGGCATTTGTCGGCGCACCAATTACCTCTCTGTGTCCCCTGGTTGGAGTGGGCATGGTAACGGGAATTGTGCAGGCTATGGTAAAAAAGCCCAAAGTTGCCGACATGGAGACCCTGCAGTCTGATGCCGGCAGCGTAAAGGGCTTTTACCGTAACCGTATTTTGCGTGTCCTTCTGGTATTCATTCTGTCATCGCTGGGCAGCTCAATCGGCACCTTTGTGGCAGGTGCCAATTTCATTGCAACGATTACCGATTTTGTAAAAGGACTTTTCGCCTGATATTCAGGAACTTACTGTCGCATCCATTGAACAGGCGTTGGATAAAACCTGACCTTATGCTTTAAGAGCGGTGCGTTTGCAAAGTCTTTCCTTAGTTTGAATTTCCAGACTTTAACCTCCGCATAAGGATTGAAGCCTACATCAATCGTCATTGCAATTTCCTTGAGTTTGCTGGATTGATTTACACCACAGGTTGCTAACAGACCGACCTGTGTCGGCAGGGAAGCCCGGGCACTAACTGCCGTACAGCCGATTCCGATGGAAGGAATGATTTTGATGTAGGGACCAGCTTTTATATCATAGGGCTTGCTCAGGTCACCTGTAAGACCGAAATAAAATTCAGTCGGATAATGAGCTTTTCCTGTAGCTGACGCATTCAGATATGGATAAACCAGACACCAATTTCTTTTGACTCCATAGTCAAGATTTACTGTGCCTTCGCCGCCATAAAGACCAATAAAACAAAGACGAGGATTTAAGTGACCAATATCTATTGTAAATCCAAACTGTATGGCAAGACTGTACACAATTGGAACCGGGATACCGGGAACCTGCTTGTCTGAAATGCCAATTTCACGGCCACTGAGTTTGTATTTCAGATATTTCTTGATTGCATCAGAGAACTGAGGATCTCCCAGACCTTTCATGAGTGAAGAAAGATTCAAGTCAATATCAATATAAAATGCTGCACCCAGCGTAAAATCAGTATGACCTTTTGTATCGTTGATATTTCCCTTAATACCGGCAGCAAGAATGATGGCGATGTCCTTTGCGTTTACCCATCTTTCAGCGTCCTTAGTTTCCTTGTTTGCTGGTCTGAGCAGAACAGATGAAAGGTAGACACCATAGAATTTACTCCATTCATCGCGAACCTTCTTGCGGGCCTTTTCAAATCCGTCGAATGATTTGTGTGCGGAACGGTATCCGTCAAAATTGTCGTCACAAAATGCGTTGACAAGAACTGCACTGTCGCTTTCAGTATCATAATCGGGGCTGCCTGCACAGACATACATCCAGGGATAGATATTTCCAACATCTGGTGACTCAATATCTGCATCCGGTGACTCAGAATAGATCTGGTCAAAAGTTTGCCGTACGCAGGTTATTTTATCATCAGCGGCAGAAGAGTTGTATTTATCTGTCACAGATTGTTTTTCAGTCGACTTAGTTATAAATGCATCAACGACTGCAGTAAAGACTTTCTTTGAACCAAGAGCCGTGTTCAAATAGCTAAGAACCTGCTCTGTACTTCCTCCCTCATTAAAGGATTCTCCGACAGCCGCTTTAAGAGCAGTTTTTACGCTTTCCTTTGCACAAATTTCTTCAAGCAGATACTTGGGACCGTTTTCCGGATCAGGGAACTGCCAGGCGAAGTACTTATAATTAAAACTATCGGGGTCATACTCTTCAATTGAAGTAGCTGTTGGAGTATCTGGCTTTCCGGGGTTTGTTATAGCATAGGAGAAATTGTAGAATTCAACATTAACTTTTGACTGAGGTTTTGAAGTCGGAACTCCATTATCGTCGAACTCAATATCCTTTACATTTATTTTATCGTCAGCTGCTGCAATCGCATCAGTTATTTCAATCGTGGGATTGTCATTTGGAAGCGAAACAACGTAGTCTCCGTAAGCCATTCCTGCCAGAGAAGAGGGCTTTTCTTTTCCATATTGAATGAAAATGAAATCGTTTGAAGTATTGACACCATACAGACCTGGTTCAATCATTTCAGCCTCTTGGCTTGTGGCCCTGTATCCGGCGCGGGCTGCGCTCTTTGTGAAAGTGTAGAACATGGCTGTAGAACAGTCTTCTTCGCTACAGATAAAGGTGAGCCAGCGGGCATTTGCATATCCGGTTCTCGTAATGACAGGTTTTGCATACTTCAGGTCGGGATTTCCGTCGTCATCAAGATCGGCTGTCTGGCCTTCATCAATTGAAAACTGCTGGGAAGACTTTGTGTTGTCTGAAGAAACTTTTGTGAAAGTAAGTTTGATGTTGCTTTCAGAAATAGAATCGATAGACAGATAGCCGTAGATGGCTTCACTGGGAATGTCTTCATAGAGAACTTCTTCCTTGACTGTTCCTCCAAAAAGAGGCTGGGACGGCTGTGCCACTGCTACGCCCATATTTTCGGCTGTGCTTTTATCCACCCAGTAGTTGGTATTATCTTCATGCTCGCCTGCCGAAAGGCTTGAAAGGTCTGTCAGATTAGTTTTTTTCTCATCAAGCTTTCCCAAACGGATACCGACCTTTGTACCGGCAGACAGTTGGGACCCCGTGCCAGACGGATTGTATATGAGGGAGCCGCCGATAAAGCCCCTGTTCTTGGTGATGTAATCATAAGAAAGAGATTCCTGTGAATTACCGCTGGAAGAGTCTTCGTCGTTACTGCAGGATGAAAAACCTGCAAGAAGGAGAAGTCCGATGCTAAAAAAAGCAAGTGTGTGTCGTAATTTGCTCATAATAATAATGCCTCCTGAAAAAGTTTGCTTTAT
>Ga0326512_10004071_pt1 | contig 10652 bp, 7 predicted proteins | sample 1_2617_0518_D_FD_203652 | JGI IMG/M metagenome (GOLD analysis project Ga0326512, IMG submission 203652) | Bovine rumen microbial communities from UC Davis, California, United States - 1_2617_0518 | ecosystem: Host-associated > Mammals > Digestive system > Stomach > Rumen | place: USA: California...
TTTCTCTTGTATAATCAATGACAGCTATACTACCATGATAGTCCGGAGTAATTTCTAGAGCTAGTTCCATATTAGTGTAATTGTTTTACTGTGTCATTATAAGGGTTGCCATCGTGTAACTGGTTAAGCTCAACTTGAGTACGTAAAGCATCGTTCTTTGCTTCTGCTTCTTTATAGTCTCTGTCTGTTTTTGCTTTGTACATATTAACTTGTGCATCACTTTCCATCTTCTGTCTTTCGATTTGAAGCTTCTCAGCATTAAGCTGCTGCACTTGTTGTTGAGCTTTTTGCAGTTCTTGTTGAGCCTGTTGAAGCTGTTGCGTAAGCTGCTGAATTTGTTGCTGCATCTGCCCAAGTTGGTCATTTTCTTTCTTTTGTTTCTTAATGGCCTCTCTTGCTGCATACTTCGCCTCAGACAAACTCTTACAGGTCATAATATCAAACAGAGTATCAAGTTGTATTCCTCCAGCTTTAACAAGTTCTGGGACTAAAGTTTTTATCTGTTCTAAGTCTTTTACTATATCAGAATTAGCTAATACGTGAATATCCCAATCTGAAGTAGTAAAATACTTTGGAAGGGCTGTAAAAATCTTCTGGAATTTATCTCCAAGAACAATAGTTCCAGTGAGTCCTTTATGGAATACTATCTTAGCAAGATTTAAAGCGTCGGTTAAAATTTCCTCAGTAAGTATGTCCATATGAGCATACCACTGTTTTGAAATGGTAAATGAATTCGATTGCCCAATTTTGACATTGGTAACAGCATCACGAGCTTCAATACCATTTAATCGCTCTCTAAATACTCCAGAAATTGAAGAAACCGTTTGTTCAACAGCATCTATTGCGGTTTGAATAGCTTGAATTGCTTGAACTTTCACAGTATCATCATAACCATTAAATATAGTATTTAGAGTGGCTTGACCTGTCGCTAATCTATTATCTTGCGAAGAGTCCAATAGAGCGACGCCTTGTTTCTTGTAGGCTAACCAAGCCTTCAATCTTTCAGGCCAGTTAATTCCTAAATTAGTTGGAATTAAGGATTCATCAATCCAATCACCAGTTGTTCCACTATTGGCTATTAAATTATCACGGTAAAAGATGAGTAAGTCGTACCTATCTTGTTGGTTAGCACAAGCAAGTACTAGTGAGAATGGTTCGTCATTTCTATTGTCGAAATAAACGCCATTAACTGTTAATCCACAGTAAGATGGATTGTCTACACTTCTTACTACATCTTCTTTTTTGCCGCGAAGAATGTAAAGGTCTTGACCTATTCTAACAGTTTGGTAGAGTTGCATCTTGAAATCTTTATCAGTTTCAATCCACTCCACTTCATATACAGGAATTTGTTCATAATTGGGATTGTATCCCCGATTCTTTTGTACTGGTTTTCCTGGTTCCACAACAGCCTCGTGGTCGCCAACAATTCCTAAAGAACCACAAGCGTGAGACGTGTGCATTAGTCTAATATATTTAGACGAATAGTCAAGAGCCTCTTTCCATTCCTCTTTCAGCTTTTCGACGTCTTCTTTAGACATCTCTCTTCCATACTTATTAAGAATTTGTGCCTTAGTCAGCCATTTGCGGACAACGACACGGTAAGAATCTTTTACGTATGGAGAATTTGGATTCTTATCAATAAATGTGTTCAAAGGATCAAGTACATCAATTGTAACATTGTTTCCTTCTGCTGTTGGCACTGTCTGGTAGAAAGTATAACCAGTAACCAGAAGGTCTTTTAACAGTGTCCACAGCTTTGTTTTAAAGTCCGTCTTCCTGTTTTGCATAATATATTGCAGAACGTTCTGGGCGGCTATTTCATATTGTGAGATAAAGTTATTATTCAAGTCTTCGACTAAAGTATCCAGCTGTTGGTGAATAAATGGATCGACCAATTTGCCTTCGTCTCCAGTTTCCATAAAGTCTAGCAGCTTGTTCTTTAAGTTCTTTTGCAGTGCTTTATAGACTTCCCTTGATATGTGTAATTCCTTTTCTCGTGTCATAGCACTAATAGTGCGAGTATCTTTACATGATATCTTTGGAAGAATAGGAGTTCCAAGATATTCGCCAATTAAAGCATCGACGTGCTTTCGAATTAATGGAGTAAATTCTACAGATGTAGGATTGCCAATACCAAAGTTTTCTTCTAGATATCTGAACTGTTCTGCATCTCTTTTACAGTTATAGTAATTGTATGCTTTCTGCAATTCAACCTTATCATAGACCAACTCTGCAATGGCTATATCAGTTTTCTGCATTAACTCGTCGTCTGTTTTAGTTCGAGTCATATATTATTTAGCTATATATATTGATTGAGTATTTAAGTCTTCAATGCTAACTTCTTGCCAAGTATTAGAAACCTTCTTATAAATTTTCTTAGCTCGCACCCAACTATTATTTATTTTAATATATAGTTGCACACTTGATGAACACTGTACTACTATTGTATGGGTTGCTTGTATATTAGTAATTTTATATATGTAGTTAACTACAGTATAAGTATTACCATCTTTAGTTAATTCTTCTTCCTTTCTCTGTACCCGCTGAGTAACATTAACATTATTATCCGTTACACTAACTTCGTAGGAATAGTCGTCAGGAACAATTGTTAAACTATAAGAATCTCCTGGCAATTGTACCATAGAACCTGAAGGAAACAACTTAGCTCCGGTTCCATTTGAGTTTACAAAATAATATGTTACATCACCAAAGATGAATATCAATGAGTGCTCTTCTTGAATATTTGATATAGTGTATGTGTAATAGTTGTTTGCTTCAAGTGGTTCTATATTTGATATTTTCCACTGAAGAGTATCATTGTTTGCTTCTGATGCATCATCTTTTGAATATTTGATATCAATATAATGTTCTCCTGCCGGAACTTCATATGTTATTGTCTGAACAGTAGATTTATTATATGTTGTAGTATTACATGCTAACTTATAAGTGACATCAGTTATTGTAGCGCCACTTGAACCAGCCTCGTAATAATCTCCACTTAAAGCCACATCCAAACTTCCAAATACACCAAAGTCATACCTAGCTTCTGCGTAGTTAATAAAGTCTATTGTAACTAAACATCGTACAGGAAAATTAAAATTTACTCTACACAATGCAGCAGATCTGTTTACTCCAGCGTTTTGAGAAACATAATATCCAGTATTACTATTTAAAGTAAATTGATAATCAGCAGCTGCTGGAGTTGATACTGTTGGTGTTGATATAGTTCCACCGTGCGATACTAACTGACTTGTTATATCAACTCCATTATCTGTGACCAATGTCACTACTGGGTCTGTTGGATATATTGTTATAGTTTGATTAGTTCCTTCAACAACACGAGTTGTTCCTCTTCCAGGATTGGTTGTAGCATTGATACTTGATATTGTTATTGGATAGTAATCATACTGCGGGTCTTCCTCAGGTATTTCAATTATTGAATCTGAAATTATAATAGTATGGTCTGCAGAGACATTTGAGAGTATATATACATAGTAATCTTCTGCAGGAACAGTATAAGTTACAGAAAGTGTTGCACCATAAAATGATAGTGTTGAACCGGTTGTTGTGTTACTTGTTCCCCTTCTTACCCAGTATCTTATTTTAATATCATTTAATTCTGCTCTTGTCCATGAAGAACCTCCATCAACAGTTACAGTTGTTGGAGATGTATTAGATCCAGTTATATTTTGTGAAGTTCCTTTTGTTGTAGTTCCACTGCATAGCTGAACTTGTCTGTAATTTGAACTATAATAAGATGTTCCTTGGTTTCCTGCTTTAACTTGGCAAGAAACAGATGTTATTGTTGCATTTCTTGGAATTGAGCTACAATCAAAATTATAGTATATATATGTATCAGCATTACTTCCCTGGACTGCATATATTGCTGCTCTTGTCGAAGAACTATGATTAGTTAGACCATTATCTATATAATTAGTATCATAAACACCATTTGTACCTGATGTAGTATCATAGATAGAATTCGTATAGTCAAAAGATGACGGTATGAATGTATCTGTTGATGAACCTCCAGTCGGATGTGTCAATACAAGTTGGTCTGTTACATCCACTCCATTATCTTCAACAATTATATCATTAATATTGTCTGTGTAGATTGCCAATTCATAATCATTACCACCCATTAATTGTGTCAATCCTGAAGGATCTATACTGTCAACATTATTAGTTGCAAGTGTTGATGTAATATCATATTGTGTGCCTTGGATTGTATATTCAATACTTAATGTTGCTCCATAAAATGATATATTAAATTGGTTTGTAGAACTTCCACGAACACAATTTATCATTATCTTTATATTATCTAATTCAGCTCTTGTCCAAGTCCCTGTATTAGATATTGTTTGAACATTAACTGTATTTTGAATTGAAGTATTAGTAATTGTTGTTCCAGAACCCTTTACAGTTGTTCCTGTACATAATTGTCCTACTCTTGTATTAAAATACCTACTTGATGCAACAGCTTTAAATGTACAAGATATTGAATTTATAGTTGCATTTACTGGTATAGAACTACAATCAAAATTATAATAAATCCTTGTTGTTGAGTTAGCTGTAGTATTTGATGTAAATGCTGCACGAGTTGTACTTGTAGCTTCAGTACACCCATTACTTGTAGGATTACTACTATCAGTTCCTGCTACTTGTGAATTAACAGAATCATATGATACAGGTACAAATGTTACTGTTCTTGTTTCGTTAACTTGTTGAGCCATACTTTAAACTACATTATGATTGTAAATAGATGTCTCCATCATTTCCCATTGAATTGCTTGGATCTCCACTGCCTGTGTAAATGCTTACAGGCGTTATCCAAACAAGTTGTCCTGACGAGTTAACTGAAAGGACCTTGCCAGAATCAGCTGATGAATATGATGGCAACTCATTAGGAATATTGATTGTCTTATTACTTGCAGCATTTGTTGTGAATGTATCAACATTTGTACCACCTTTCTGAATAGTGATTGTTGAATTATTGGCCGATACCTTAGCAGCACCAGCAGAAGCATTGCTTCTTATAGTTGACAAATCTGATATAGCATCTTGTTTTCCATTCCAAGTAGATATATTAGAAGAGGTGATTCCAGCCGCAGCAGATGCCGAGAATACTGGGTCTGTCTCCGTAACTATATAGTTCCAAGAATCATAACTTATAGAATCGTCACTATCAAAGGTAATTTGATATACTTTTCCATACTCCAAACATTGAAAATACAAAGATGCACTTGATTCATAAGAAGTATACACAAAATCATAAGAATATATCCCATTATCTATCGGGATTCTAATAACTGGCCTATATCCCTCAGATATTAAGTTTTCCAAGTATGAGTAGGTGCAATATATTGGAAGTGAAAATTCTTGTGGGTCAATATTATCTAAGTTATTTGTTTGTAAGTTTTGACTTTCAATAACAACAACTTTATCAGGTTGAACAGCAGTATCTGCTTTACCTAATGATATTTGTACAGCAGACGCTAAATCTGTTGCAGGTATACCACCTGAAGGCTTCGAATAAGTTCCAGTATTCTTTGTAAATCCCCAGCCAGAAACAGTAGACTCAGTTACAGCAGCTGGTATAGTAGGTTTGTTTAAAATAACTCCTAATCCAGTTGTTGCATTCCAATCTGCTTGAACGTTAGAGACTTTATTATTCCATGCAGATTTTTCAGTATCGGTCACTAATCTATGGGTAGCATCGTCAGAAAGGGCGGCCAAAGTTGTAGGAACCGCCCTCTTGACTGCTTGTAAAACTTGTGTTAAGCCTGTGCTATTTAAAAAATCTGCCATATATCATTTAAATTAAGAACCGGTAGAGAACCCAGTAGCAACTAAGATAGTATTAATGTCTGTAGAACTAATAGCTCCAATATCTACCTTAGTGCTTCCAATGACTTCTGGATTTCCTCCGATATATGCATATTCAGTGTAAACATCATTGGTAGAAGCTGTTGCGTCAGCAATCAAGTAAATATACCCAACTTCGCTTACATCTGATATACTATCGACAATTTTAAATTCAATGTGAGACATCTTACCAATTTCAGTTGCTACATATGACTCTGTAGCGTATCCAGTAAGTGCAGATGCGTCTAGCTTTGCATCCCAAGCAGATACCTTAGCAGAAGTAATTCCATTAAGCACACTAGCATTACTGTGTGTATGAGAATTAGTAGCTGCTGTAGTCCAACTGTTAATATTTGCAGAAGTAATTCCAGCAGCAGGAGATGCACTGAAAATTGGGTCAGTTTCAGTGTAGCTACTAATAAATCCGCTATCATTTGTTAGTTCAGAAATCTTTGTAGGTACAGCTGCACTAGTAATAAAGCCAGAATCATTAGTAAGATGTGATGTTTTTGTAGGGATATTAAGAGCAACAGCTCCACTTGAGATATCCACTACTGTATGCTTTCCTGCGGTTGTGGTAAACTTTGTAAGTGTACCAATATTACTGGTTTTATTATTCCAATTAGTGATATCACTTGCAGTAATACCATAAGCAGCAGAAGCCACGAAGATAGGATCAGTTTCTGTATAGCCAGTAATAAATCCACTATCATTCGTCAGGTGTGATGTTTTAGTAGGAACGTTAAACTCAACAAGTCCAGAAGAAGCATTGACTACTGAGTGACTTCCGGCAGTTGTCTTAATTCCAGTAATTGTACCAATATTGTTAGTTTTATTGTTCCAGTTTGTAATATCTTCAGCTGTAATTCCGTATGCTGCTGATGCAACAAAGATTGGGTCGGACTCAACACTTAGTTTAGCATCCCAAGATTCAATTTGTGCAGCTGTAATCTGAGATGCTGCGTTAGCTGCGGCATTGTTCCAAGCTTGTATATTAGCAGCGGTAATTCCGTGTGCAGGACTAGCTACGAATACAGGATCAGTCTCAGCTGTAACGACTGTAAGGTTTCCTGTACCCTCAATACTTGAATTGTTTATAGTTTTTAGCCCTCCAGATAAAATGTAATTAGAGAACTTTTGATTAATTGCATTAAGTACCAGAGTCAATCCCGCAGAGTCTAAGTAATTTGCCATATTAGTTAAGCATTAAATTTAGTATTGTGGTTATTTCTGTAGAACTTATAGGTTCATCGTCATCTTCTGACTCAGTAATGTACCCAGCATCATTTAAAAGCTGAGACACCTTTGTCGGCATAGTTACTTTTACTTCTTTTACCTCTTTACTGACCTCTTCTGTTATATCGTAGGCGATGTTTTTATTCATCACCTTCACTAACTTCTTCATAGATATAATAATTTATGTTTGGGTTTATAGAGGTGAGGTGTGAATACTCTTCTTCAGTTCCATACCAATCAGGTTCATTGGTAGTTCCGTCACTTGGTTTACCGCCATTATGAATAACGATTGGTGCCGACGGCTTAGGGCGATTTCCTTGAGTTTCTTGCTTTATGTATGGTGGTATGGTTTGAGCTACCGATTTGGCGTTAACTCCTCCCATAAGCCTAGGCATGTTGATTTTAAATACATTAGGCCTTCCACCAAAAGGAAAAATGTCAATATGATGTAGCTGCAAAGCATAATGCTTAACAGTATGAAGACTCGCAATTCTTAACTGTTCTGCAATCCATTCAAAGAAAACCTTGTCTGGAAGTTCAGCAGCTAATGAGAACGGTCTCTCTATTGACGGCAGCCCTAATTTTATTTGGTAGCCATAAGGTTTTAAGGGAATAACTACAATGGGCCCAATAAAACAGCAGTCGTATAATGTATTTATGATATATCTTATTCTATACTCAACCTCCCCAAGTTCTAGGGTCGCTGGATCGTGGACCTCGTTCAACGAATTCATTGGTTATTTGTATGTTATATTGCTGCGTACTAGGGATAATACCCCAACGTTTATATCCACGTTCGTCAGTATAATATCCCACCTTAGCAGTCACAGGTTCTTCTTTATAAACTTTTACTGGAGTTATATTACCCAATTCTTCATCAGCTAACTCCGCCATACCCATAGCAGCAACAATATCAAAGTGTGTTTTGTTTTCGTCTGTATATCTATTTAACTCATCCAACATTTCTTCAAACCAAATCATATGACCACTATCATTTATGTAGTCACGAATCTTATCGGTTTGGTGGTCGATAATAGCAGGAGTTGCTGGAGTTCCAACAGTTCTCTTACCTATCTTGTTAATGTCAGGATAAGTAGCTTTCGGGCGAGCCATAAAGTATTGATAAAATCCTTTTTCTTTCGCCCAAGTAAGCATAGATACACGCGTTGCTTCTATGTTTATTATTGCCTTATAATACATTGCAAGGCACATAGCAATTTTGTATGCTTCTCGGATATCATCTGGTCTATCTTTGTAATAGGCCACATATTGTGGTTCTTGTAATCCGAAGGCTCTCTTCTTAATACAAATACAGAACTTAGAAGGATTATCTGTATTAACAGATGTATCTCCTTGTCCAATATCAATTGAGTCGATTCCGGCTATATACAAATTATTCATTTCAGAATAATCGTTAGCTTCATCCGGATGCTGAGCCTTATACAAGTCTGACCACACAGGATGTTCTAAGATATGTACCTTTCCAGCAATTTCTGGTTTCCAAAGAAAACCATTTATGTTCTCTTTCGTGTGTGCACTTGCTTTGTATGTATAATTTATCATACCGTCCTCAATGCGAGGAGCTTGATTATGTAATCTAATAGCCGCAAGTTGCTCTGCTATGATTACTTTATTGAACTTATTATCACCTTCCAAAGAGAATGCCTCTTCAGCATTAAAACAATACTCAGCAGAGTATGTAATTAATTCCTTTGGGTCTTCAGCTTTAAGATTACGCTTCTCTTCGTAGAAAGCTCTAGCTCTAACTGGGTCGGTCCAACCTCTATGGTCAGTGTACCCACGATACTTTAGAACTTTAAAACAAGGCATAAAGTAAGCAGTCATTACCTGCGAACCATCAGGGGTAAATCTATGGCGGTAGGGAAGAATACCATAAATGTGAGGTTTATAGTACATCTTTCTAAGTCCTTCAAGAGCAGGACCTGTATCACCGCCTGTTCCTCCAAGGATTCGTATTCCCCACTGGTGTCCTGGTGTACCAACAAGAGCATCTGCTTGCGTAAATGCTTTAGTCAGCTCAGGCCAAGAACCGGCCTCTTCATATAGTAAAAGGTCGGTACGGTCACCACGAATTTTACTTGGCTTATCAGCCACGATTCCTTGGATTTGAGACATCCACCCAGTCTCTACCTTCTGACCGTTGATAATTTTATAAGTAGAAGCTTTCTTCAAGTCAGCCTTATCAGTAACCTGACGTAACTTAAAGAATCCTCCATCAGTATAGTCATTAATGAAGGACATAGCTTTCCACATCTTATCAAGAGTCTTGTTGAGGTAATCACTAAGATTGGCTACTACAAGATTGATTGTATTTCTACGACAGTTGTAGTTATTAACTGCAATCGCAGAATCAATCTCAGAGTAACCAACTTCACGAGACTTCATAAGGCAAGCATTCATACGCAGCTTCTTACAGAGTTCAACGTAATGAAACCATTCATACTGGCCTACATAGAAATTTGGGAATATGTAGGTACGACCTTCACCAGCAGTCTCGGCTGAATCAAGGTCCATAAGTTGATAGTAGTTCAAGAAAAAGTAATTATCGCCTGTAATCGTATAACCGTTTACGGTCATACCATTCTTGCAGCGGTCATATTCCCGGTTCCAGAAATCGGCATATGCCTTTGTATTTCTAGGATAAGCACAGTAATGGTGTGTGCGTAAGAATGTTTCTCTTGCCTCGGTAAACCAACTGGGATCAAAATCTAATCCTTTGTCTTTAGTAATAGGTCTGTAGCCAGTTATTTCATATGAGTAGTCGGCATCAAAGAATTGTGGAGTTTCCTCCTTTGTGAAATCCCACCCACCATTATGTTGTTGGCGGACTTCCTCTTTAATATCTTCTATAGCTTGTTTTTCTTCTTCCAACTCCTTTTGTTTTACCTCAGCAACTATCTGCTGAATCTCATCAGGAAGTTCTACTATAGGAGTCTTTCTAGGTCGACCACGTTTTCTTTTTTCAACAACTGGAGCTTCGATTTCTTTCTTTGCCATAATCATTAATAATTAGGAGTAAATCCGTCCTCATAACCTCCTCGTAATTGAGAAGTCTCAGCAATTTCTTTCTTAACCATAGACTCAAGAGTTGTTAACTCGTCTTGAACCTTTGATAGTGAAGAAATCTCAGCCATAATATCCTTTACCTTAAAGATTGGTTTTCCCGTCAATGGATCTCGTTCTTCTGGGTCAATGTTATGGAAGTAATCCATGAATTTGTCTACGGTCTCTTGAGCAGCTCGAAGCAATCTGATAGAGCGAGTCGAATCCTGAATAGCTTTAAATTTACGACAGGCAGCCCTAAATTCAGGATTATTAAACTCTGCTTCTGTCATATGAGCATCAAGTAAGGCCATTTCATGGCGCTCTCTTTCATCAAAATCCGCGTATGGACTTTGCCAGTCGAGAGCAAGATATATGTAAGTGAACTCTCTAAAAGCTCTAAGTTTTAACTTACCAGTTTTATCATCATCGCAAATATTTCGTGCATTATCCATAAGTGCACTGAACTCTTTTACTAACAGAATTTC
>Ga0326512_10004072_pt1 | contig 10652 bp, 15 predicted proteins | sample 1_2617_0518_D_FD_203652 | JGI IMG/M metagenome (GOLD analysis project Ga0326512, IMG submission 203652) | Bovine rumen microbial communities from UC Davis, California, United States - 1_2617_0518 | ecosystem: Host-associated > Mammals > Digestive system > Stomach > Rumen | place: USA...
TCTTAAATTTTTTCGCATATATGTTATGTTAACCGATTTCACTCATATATATGACACAAAGGGAATACCCATCAAAGGAAGGAACTACCCACCTGAATTTGAAGGGTATTCTTTTTATCAGAAAGGATGTAATTCACCGTAGCTTATTGGTTTTTGTGGCATTTCTTTTATAAAACGACTAAGAATATTCCGGATGTTCTGATATATGTCATCAGGTGATTTGTATCCAAGTTTATCAAGGTTTTCTCTATTAATCAGAAGCCATTCTCCACTTTCATCAAGAAGCGGTTTAGGTGGATGCTTTAGACTTATAGGAAATTGAGTCTGTTGATGTAATGATAGGATATTATCCATGAGATCATTAAATAATTCATGATTAGATAGCAAATAATCAAGAATAACTACCCGGCGATTATCTCCAAGCTCAGAAGCTTCCTGACATAAAGTTTCTATAGATGGACTACTAAGTCCGGTCAGCTCGGTTATCTTTTCATATTGAAGACTATATGATTCATCATATCCAAACAAATAATCATGGGTGCAGTGATATTTGTTGCATATTTTATATAGATCTTCTTTAGAAGGAAGGGTTTTATTCGCTGGACTTCTCCATTTTTTCACGGTATCAATAGACACATTTAGTTTTTCTGCTATCTCTTTTACTTTATCTTTTCCGGTTATTTCTTTGAATCGTTCAATAAATACAGCTTTTTTGGGATCAGTGTCATTATACATTTTTTTTATCTCCTCGGTGTAATAATGTTGCACTTTTGTATCTGAAAAAATAGTAATACAATGCAACTTGTTTGCACTAAAAGTATATCCGATAATGGTCTTGGTTGCAACCCAATGAAACTCAATGAATCTCAATAAAAGAAAGCGAGGTAAACAATGAAAAGGACAGAACTATCCAAAACTGATAATGGTTCAAGATGGATAAGAGCATCACAGGGGGCAGAAAGATATCCGTTGTGCAACAATACCCTGATGGATATTGCAAAGAAAGCGGGCGCGATTAGTCGTATAGGTCGAATGGTAATGATAGATACTATTAAGCTTGACGCTTATCTTGAAGCTCAGGGAGATTCAGACCAGTAGGAAAGGCGGGATATATATGAGTAATCAAGACAGAAATGATATCCCGGTCATTTATACCGCAAAAGTCTGTCAGGATGAGAAGAACACAAAATATCCTATTAGCAGAGAGATAAAATGCTTATCTGATCTAGAAGATTCAGCGCGTCGTGATAATATGTCCGCAAAATGTCGGAATAATTATCGGAGCAAGGAAAACTATGAATCAGAAAACATGATCATAATGGATCTCGATAATGATCACAGTGAAAATGAAGAAGACTGGTATTCTTTGGATGATATTGCAGAGACATTTCCTGACGTGAAATTCTATGCAATATACAGCAGACACCACATGAAGCCCAAAAAGAAAGATGATGTGATACATGAAGCTAGACCGAAGATCCATTTTTATCTACCGCTAAAGAAGCAGAATACTGATTATGAAATCGCTTCAATATTTCGTAAGAAGATATTATGTCTATTTCCAGCTTTTGACATAAAATGCGGGGATCCGGTTCATTTATTGTATGGAGTACCTGACGCGCACGGAGAAGTCTATGAAGGAAGTCTGTGTATAGATGAATTCATTGACCAAGTAGATCAGAATACTCCGAAGTTGTATGAGCAACGGCTTATAGAGCACTGGGAGAAATATGATAGTGAAGCGGAACACAAGCGGATAAAGTCGCTCTTTGATTCTATAGGCTCTTCATACCTGGGTGTTAGCGCAGACAGCACGGATGAAGAATCAGGAGATAAAGAGCAATTTCTTGAAGGATTCTTTCAGAAGTATGGGATCACATACAAAAAAGGGAGATCCGGAGCTGTAATACAGTATAGTGTCAAATGTCCATGGAGTGACAGTCATACCAGCGGAGACGATACCGCAAAAGTATGTATTCTTAAAAGTGGCAAGCTGGGATATAAATGTCACCATGATCATTGCAATGGAAGACACTGGAAGGACTTCAGATCTTATTATGATCCTGAGTATAGGAAGAAGTGTGAGCTTGATAGATTCCACATTCTGAATAATCAGGGAGAGCCTATCGGAACGCTTGACGATGTAATAGCAGAAGATATCATTCACAGTCAGCCGATGATCAATTATCAGGGCATTCTTTATCTATATCATGATGGCTGGTATGAAGCAGATGAAGACAAGCCAAAAGTCAAAGAAATGATATCACAGCGCTTATATCTGAAGTTTAGGAAAGCACAGAACTTAGCTCAGATACATAATCTGATACTGACTAAGACCGCGATTATTAAGTGTGAAGAGGATCTGAATGCTTTTCCAGCGTATTGGATAAACTTTCAAAATGGCATGTTAGACGTGAAGACCATGAGAATCCATGAGCATGATCCAAAATACATATCATTGAATCAGATTCCATATTCGTGGATTGATAAAGAACCCGGAGAAGATTCAATAGTGTGTGTGTATCTTAAGGATTTACTGAAAGATCCGAATGATCTTGAAATGTTTCTTCAGTATTGCGGATATTGCATGACGTACGACACATCACAGCAGGTATTTATGATTTTACATGGGAACGGCGGAACCGGAAAAAGTGTGCTGCTTAGACTGTTGAGCCGGGCAATCGGACAGAAAAACATAGGTAATATTTCATTACAAGCCCTGAATACTCAGCGCTTCGCTTCATATTTCTTATCGGGTAAGCTTGCAAATATATATGCTGATCTCCCATCAAAAGACATGAGTGATATAGACACGCTTAAAATAATGACGGGAGAAGATACGGCAACAGCGGAGATAAAACACGGAAAGATATTCGGTTTCCATCCATATTGCAAGCTGTTATTCTCAGCAAACAAGATACCGAAAAGCAGAGATGATAAGACAGATGCTTATTATCGAAGGCTCAGGATCCTGACTGTGAACCAGCGCGCTAAAGAGATCCCGGATCTTGAAGAGAAGCTGGTGGATGATATTCAGTCTTTTATATGGCTGTGTGTTCATGCTCTTCATAGAATGTATGAATCCGGAAAGATTATAGAATCAGATAATAGCACACGCGAGACAGCGCAACTGTATGCGGATACTGATTCGGTTCAGGCTTTCATAACAGACTGCGGGTATATTGTCACCAGGGATCCAGCGGACAGAGTGAACCGAAAAGATCTATATTACGAATATGAGCGCTACTGTGAGGATGAAGGACGGACACAATCGTTATACACTCCAACCGGATTCTATAGCAACCTGAGAGACAAAGGCTGTATTATACGCGAAAATTTCAGAATGCCTGGCACTGGAAATGTCCGGGCTGTGGCTGGAATCAAAAAGGATCTGTCTGAAATAGACATACCATTTAACTGATTTTAACAGGCATTTAACAGGTTTTTAACAGAAAATATCTAAAAACTGTTAAAGAAAAATACAGTGTTTTCAAGGGTTTCACAGATTTTTTAACAGATTTAACAGATTTTTATCTATATTACGCATGAGAGAGAAAAATAGAATACATAGTACGTATACGTAAATATGTATATAAAAGAGATAGCGACTAAAAACTGTTAAAACTGTTAAAACGATGAAAGAATGTAGTGTTTATGCGGGCTGAAGCTTTAACAGATTTTTTCAAAAACTGTTAAAAAGCTGTTAAAATCCGGCAAATATCTGTTAAAAGAACAAGAGAGGAGAAAAAAATGAGCCTAGAGCAGATGTTAAAAGAAAGAGAGAAGAGTAAACAGCATTTATCAGATTATATTGATCTCTTAAGGATCCTGACTGAAGAACCGGGGGCAGAAGTATCTATTCATATCCGGGCAGAATACCCAACTCATAGAGATGAAGACGGAGAAGTGCTAAACACGGCAACACGGAGTTGTCATATTGAGACAATTAATCACCGGAATGATGAAGACATCGAAGCCCTGAAACAAATACTATGCAAGCATACAGAAATAATGAAAGAGAAGAATGCTGGCATCACGACTGAGATGATATCAATGCTTCAGGAAGACACAGATCAGTGATCCGGATAGAAGTAGACACAGCATTGAGGTTTACATAAATCCCCTCTATTCGGTTTATAGTGTCGTTTGTGATAGACCGATGAACCCAGTCAAGGACAACAAACAGCGAGAGATACTAACTGAGAAGATCCCGGAAAGAGGGATATAGGAACTATTAAGGCTGAGAGATTTTCTAAACATAGGCAGAAGCCAAGAAAGGATAAATTATGAGAAGACCATATATGGAAAATGAATCAAGAGTAGAGGAACTGGCGAACCAGCTGCAGCATGTTATTGATAATGTAAAAGGCATGAAGGGTGTTATGGAGTGCCTGAATGAGGAGGACACATTTTATTATGTTTGTTTATCGGTAACTGTAAAACCAGTGGAAGAAGGAACTAAGAGGAAGGATTATCCGAGTTTTAACATGGAATCGCAGTCAAGTATAGTTGTAGAGTTCATAAAAGATCAGATCGAAGAGAATCTACACTATGATATCGAAGAACACTCAGAGTTGTTGAAGCAGATCAATGAGGTGGCTGAGGATGGCATATCATGACACTAAACCATTAACACAGTATGTAACGCTGGCAAGAGCATCTAGATTATCCGGTATCAGTGAATACCATCTAAAAAAAGCAATCAAGAGCGGAGCTTTATTTGCAACGGGTGGCGGAAACCATCACTATAGAATCAATATTGATGATCTTGAGACTTATATGGATGTTATGTACTGGAATGCTGTATATTGCATGAGGTTTCGAGGATGGAAGGACAGGAATTCAAACCCATCACAACACAGACCGAACAGAATGAGGTGTTATCATCCCGGCTGAAGAGAGAACGGACTACCACGAACCGGAAACGAGCCACGGAGCTTCAGGACGTTATAGATCAGGTTGACGCGCTGGCGGAATATCTCCGGGATCTTCAGCGGAGATGGACAGATGGACGGGCGGAGTGAGAGCTATTAAGATATGAGATCCGTATCTGTCTATCAGAAATAGCTTATTGTCAAAGACGCGAGGTAACAATATGAAATGTATTAAGGTTAAAACCGGATATGGAATCAATGATAAGGCAAGTATAGAAGAAATCTATATTATTGACTCACCGCTTCAGAATAATTGGGATCTATTATGTGCAATACAAGGGGCTCAAATCTCGATAAATGACATAATTGATACAGTTTATTGGTGGCGATCCACGACCAAAAACAAAGAAGCAAAGAAAGCAATCGAAAAAGTTATTGATAATCTGTTTTTCTTGGTCAAGAAGTATCAAGATGAGAACGGCACGTTGGAGATCCCGAAAGCATATCAAGAAGAAGGATGATAATGACAATTCGTAATTGACGCTTCAGAGAAAAAACACTATACTATTTACAAGGTAATACCTAAAACAAAAGAAAGGAGAGACATGAACAAAAGAGGGAGAAAGGCAGAAGACGCTGATAATCCCATCAATACAGTGATCAGTGCAAAGCTTTCAAAGGAAGATATCAGCAAGTTGAATCAATGCTGTGAGAAGCTAGGAGTAACCAAGGGAAAGATCATAAGGATGGGAATTGATAAAGTCTATGCTGAGATAAAAGAATAACAGCGGGCTCTGTAGTTTGGCGACTATACCCGCTGTTATCTCCCACGATAACAAGAATCCTGAAAGTCAGAATGATGCTATCACTCTTTATTGTATCATCTTTGTCTTTCAGGTTTCAAGTTATCCCACAATTACAACTGAATACGGAACTGATAATCATTATGTAAAAAGTGAGGTAAACTTATGAACCAAGTCAAAGCACAATCTACTGAGCCCAGGCATTATCTACTTGTTAATGTATCAGTTGAAGAAGCGCAGTCTTCTATCGAAGAATTATCAGAACTCCCAAGAGTACGGAGAATGATTCAGAGCATGGAAACAGCGGACAGTTTCAGAGAGAAGTATGATCAAGGATTATTTTTATCAGAAGCCAAATATCAAGTATCTCGTTTCTATTCCGGAGAAGCTTCAATATATGACACTCTTTTTGAAGTCTATGATCTTGCATTTCAGCGCGGGTATAACAAAGCAAAGAGATCCAGCACGAAGAAGAGAGGTGAAGCTGTATGAAGAAGATGATCCTGAGACTGATCCTGAAGCGCATGGATGTAGTTCAATACTATCGTTTTTGTGAGAAGACACACAGGCCACTAGATTATTATGCAAAATACTTGTGAAAGAATGAGGAAACAATATGAAAGCAGAGCTGAATGAAATCAGAGGAAAGATCCTAGATCTTATAGATCAGGATAATACGATTGAAAACAGTGTGATAATTCTCAGAGGGCTGATAATCGGCATTGACGATATTGTAGACGGCTCCGGAATGATTCTTGAAGCGGATGCGGAGAATCGGACAAATATGATCAGAATACGTCAATTTATGCGGTACTTATCACTCATTCTGTCATATACGACAGACGAGTTAGAGAAGAACACACTTGAAATCGAAAAGCAGATAATGAAGATTCTGTCATGAATATGGAAAGTAGGTGATAATATGGCAAAAAAGAAAAAGCGCGCGGATGGCAGACTTATGAAAAGATTCACGTTTGAAGGAAAACTATACTTTGTATATGCCTATAGTGAAGAAGAACTTGACGAGAAAGTAGCAGAGAAGCGCAGACAACTCAAAGAGCGCAAAGAAGATCATGATGATCCCACGCTTGACGGCTTTCATGATCTATGGACTGAGAACAGACGCGACAGTATAAAGCCCGCGACACTCAGGTGTCAGCACTTCCAGTATTATAGCTGCGCAGATGTTCTTATAAATGGTAAGAGACTGGGAGACTACCGACTGTCAGAGATAAAGCCGGATGATATCAGGAAGGTGCAGAAGGCACTTTTGGAAGATAAGCCGAATAGCAAGTATGCGCGGAAGAACACAGCAGGAACAGTCAATGATAAAATTGCTGTATTGTCTCATATCTTCCACGATGCACAGAATGAGCAATACATCACATATAATCCGTGTTCTCCGGTTAAGCCCCTGAAGAGGACAGAAGAACGTGCAAGAGACACCATACACAGAGCATTGACCATAGAAGAACAGAAAACCTTCTTTGAACATGCAGGACAATCATATTATTATGATGTTTTCCGGATGGCTGTATTGACCGGAATGAGAATCGGAGAGATCGGAGCACTTTACCCATCGGATATCTATGATAATGCTATCCATATAAAGAGGACTATCACAAAGAACGAGATAGGCGGATATGAAATAGGAGAAGACACCAAGACAAGACATGGACAGCGAACCATACCGCTGAATGATCAGATCCGCGAAGTGATAGAACACCAAAAGCAGATAAACAAAATGCTGGATGGTGACAAGATAGTAGGGATCCATGAGCCGATATTTAAGGCACCGGAGCGCGGTCTGTTAATGTCTACACCAGCAGACAGGGAAATAGGACGGATATGTAAGAGAACCGGAATAGAGAAATTCACAGCACACGCATTCAGAGCAACCTTCGCAACGCGGGCAATAGAAGCGGGAATACCACCGAGAACGCTTCAGGAGCTGTTAGGACATGCGGACTTCGGTATCACGATGAACCTTTACGGACATGTCACAGATAACACGCTGGAAGATGCTATGAAAAAAGTAAATATAGCGATATAGTATAATTTGAAAGCGAGGTAATAAGAATGTCGAACTATTATGAAGATCCTGTTTATAAGACACTCGAAAGTATTATCAAGAGTGCAGGAGTAAAAATTGACTATGTGGATGTGATTCCTGATGATGTATATGCAAGAAGTCATTATGAAGGAAACTATATTCAAATGCCAGTCACAGATCCTTTTGATGATGTAGAACATGCGTGTCTAGTTCTCGGACATGAGATGGGGCATATTCTTTCTAGATATGATTCAGATGAACGACTTGAGATCAGGACATATAATGAAGCGGTATGTGATCTGATAGGTGTATATCTGTATAGACTGGCATGTATGAATTATGAGAAGCAGATGGAGACGCTGTTTAGGAGTTAAGCGGAATAGATGATTATGGGCGGGATGATATCTTTCATCTCGCTCTTTTCTATGATAGACTATAGGAGTCATTTATGGAGTCAGTTGGTCTTAAGTAGTAGGAAATATGCAGATAGTAAGAAAAAGTCCCATCTTCCGCATTAAGTTTTAAGGCTTTTCGTGTAGTATCACGGAGAGCCATTTTTATTAGTATTTATGCGGGTTTTCACTTCCTACACTTTGTTCATAGAGTGTCGTCTGATATCATCAAAATATATACGTTTTCACTATTAAAGGAGTCAGAAAGGGAGTCAGAAAAATAGTCAGAAAAACATAGATAAATACTGGGTTTTCCGGATATTGAAGTGTGATTTTTTCTTTGACAGTAAAATGATTTTACCTTAAAATAGTATATAGAACCGAATAGATGCTGTAATACCTGACAGCATTCAGACAAGCCGAACAGGGGGCACAATGAGAATATTCTTGTTGTGCTCTTTTTTATTTGTAAGGATCCGGACATGTCCAAGAAGATCATTATTGATAAGCTGGGCGCGGAGATCGACAGGATCAAGAGAGAGACTATTGTAATTCAGAACTGTTATATGGTACCGAATATGGAAAATGAAGAAATCGTTGAACGCATACAGACCGGACAGGACGTAAAAGAGAATATGCAAAGTCTCTACCAGCAGAATCAAGGCTTTATCCGAAAGATGGCATGTAAGTATAGTCGATGGATGGAATTCGATGACGCAACGCAAGAATGTTACATAGCATTGAATGACGCTGTGAACACGTACAAGCCCTCAGAAGCGACTTTTATATCATGGCTGGGACAATGTATCAAATATCATTTTGATGACGTTATACGCTATCCGGGCGCGTATATTCCGAAGAACCTGAGACGAGAACTGAGCAAATATAATCTGTTCAGGGAGACATACAAAGATCAGAGCGGAGAATATCCTTCTGATGAGGTTGTAAAGGAAATGCTGAATATAGATGATAAGAAGTTGAGCCTATTAAGAACGGCAAAGCTGACAACGAATTGCGTATCAATCTATACACCACTTGAAATGTCAGAGTATCTTACCATATCCGATATTGTACCCACTGAAGATATATATCAGGATATCGATGATAAGTATGATACAGAGCAGAGCAATCGGATAATACATGAAGAACTTGAAAAACTCAGACCGAATGAGCAGACCATAATCAAACAAAGCTTTTGGGATGGAAAGACTTTAGCAGAATCAGGGAGATCTCTGAACATAAGCCGGGAACGTGCGCGACAGATTCAAAAACGAGCATTGACGAAGCTATACAAAGAACTATCACAGATGCAGATCTTCAGAGAAGAAATCGATGAATACAACGGAGCTTATAGAGGCACACTGAAGAGATTCAATCATACAATGACATCAACTCCGGAAACGCTGGCTATAAGGATCACTGAGAGAGAATAAGGATAATGACAGATATCAGGATAATGAAATGTGCTATATGTGGCAAGGAATACCGGAGCACTAAACCAAATAATAAGTATTGTTCTTTATATTGCAGGGATCAGGGCAGACAGATCACCCGGCAGAAGTGGATAGATAATAACCCGGAATACTATAGGAGATACATGCGAGAGTATAGATCACAGAATTGTATTTAGGGTATTAATAGAATGAATTAACTCAAATAATATGTAAAGGAGAGTAAAACAATGGCTACAGAAATTACTTTAACAACGGAAAATAGTCCGGAATTATTACAGTGGGTTGATAGATTTACCGGAGCAGACAGCAGTCCGTATGCGCGAATGAAGCGACAGGAAGAAAAAGACAGAATAGATCGCATGGAGCGAGCACATCAAAGACAAATAGATCTTGAAAGACAAAAGAATGAACATTATCAGGAGCTTTTGTCACATTGTTTTGATGGTGAGCATGAAGAAACTCAGAAGAAGATTGATCGTGAAGTAGCCCAGGCACATGCAGAAGCATATAACAGGATAAATGAGAAGTATTATAAATCCGGGAAGATATCAGGATATGAGAAAAGAAGTGCTGCAGATCCCTTGGATGACGCATGGGCATCTTTTGCGAAGAAGCTGATAGTAAAATAATACCCCGCATACAATCAGACAATGAAGAACAGTAAACACCGGGAATTATACAACGGCGAAGAACGAAGACAATTTGATAAAGCCAAGCGCAGAATTTTATTGACACAAGATATATGCGGGATATGTGGACAACCAGTAGACAAGAGCCTGAGATATCCACATCCCTTAAGCCCTACTATTGATCATATTATTCCGCTCAATAAGGGCGGACACCCTTTTGACATAAACAATCTACAATTAGCACATTTTACTTGTAATAGACAAAAGAGTGATAACTTGATAAACGTGAATAAATCAAGTGTGAAGAAGCAAGAAGTAATTTTATCAAACAGGGTACTACCACAATCATGCGACTGGACACAATACAGAGCTGAAGACCAGTAGTAGGGGGGGGGGAGGATACCCCACCCGGGGGCTTCTGACCTTCACCCGCAGTCAGTCTTAAAT
>Ga0326512_10004073_pt1 | contig 10652 bp, 17 predicted proteins | sample 1_2617_0518_D_FD_203652 | JGI IMG/M metagenome (GOLD analysis project Ga0326512, IMG submission 203652) | Bovine rumen microbial communities from UC Davis, California, United States - 1_2617_0518 | ecosystem: Host-associated > Mammals > Digestive system > Stomach > Rumen | place: USA...
AAGTTTAGAAATTGATTCGCTTTGTTTCATTTGTGTATCTCCTTAAATATTTTGATGATTCAATCATACACGAATTAAATATTTTAGTCAATATTTTTTTTAATTCGTGTATGTTTTTTTTCTACCACGGCACGGAATTGTTGTCGAATCCTTCCATGTCCGATGTATACTGCGGATTCTGCGTATATCCAACATTGGGTGCGTTTGTCTGTGCGTTCTGCGGATTCTGTTTCCCCCATGTAAGCAACTGAACGTCCGACACGATAACCACAACTTTAGAGCCTTTCGAGCCGTCTTTGTTTGTCCATGTCTGCTGTTCAAGGCTTCCGACAACGGCAACCTTTCCGCCCTTTCGGAAATACTGCTTCATGTTTTCTGCCGTCTTCCCGAAAATCGTACAGTCAATAAAACTTGCAGAGCTTACATAATTTCCGTCCGCTTGCTTTCTCGATTTGTTCACGGCAATTGAAAAATTCATCACCGCAGTATTGTTTCCGACATATCGGAATTGATTCTCCGTACCGTCTTTTGTCAATCGTCCGACTAATACAACGTTGTTAATATCTGCCATTTTATACCCCCTTTAAACTTTAAACTTTTTTTTAAAGAAAATATTTATTGCCAATCTTAATCGTTGTAATAAACTTAATTCTCTTATCTGCATTTCCAATTGTTTTTTTTTGCAGAGTTTTGCAATTTACGAAATTGTTTTGCATAACGTCCGTTCATTTTATCTCCCTACCCTACAGAATAGATTTTTCTTATTCTGTAGGGATTTTTTTATTTGGAACGGTTAAAACATACACCATATCAAATATATGGTCAATAGTTTTTAACCGTTCTTTTTCAAGAAACCGCCCCCCATTTTCGTGGGTGATTCCGCTAGTCTTCCCATTCTCTGTTAAGCTCTTCCACTTCTTCAAGTGCGTCCTTGAAGATATGAGCAATATCCGATTCTCTTGCAGTGTCGTAGCAATAGTCGCTTGCATTGTCATCACCTATGACTTGCAGAAGCATATCCGCCAAAGCGTTCTCCCGCCATTCCTTAAAGCCGTATTTCATGGCATTTTCCCGTCTCCAAAGCCAAATCTCCGCCATTGTTTCATGTGAGAGTGGGAACTCGATTTCTGCCATTGCTTTTGAAATTTTTTTAAGTGTTAACATAGTGTTTACCTCGCTTGTTTATTTTGTTTGGCTTGCTTCGCTTGCCTTATGATTACAATATAAACCTATTAACTTTTTCTGTCAATAGGTTTTATGAAAAATATTTTATTTTTTTTATAAAAACCACCCTATTTTCTAGGGCGGTTTTGTCGGAAGTTTTCAGCGGTTAACCGATTCTTTTTCTTGCGGTAGTCTCCACAACGTGCGAGCCGTGAATGTCTCTCAATTGGTTGAGAGTATAGCGTCCTCGGCTTCTGCTTTTCTGCGTTCCACTGAATACCCACGCTTTTTTGCTTCCACTGAACCAAAAGCCGAGTTCTTTCAACTCGTTTCTGTAAACGAAAGAATCGAAGCACCAAATCCACTCCCCGATGATTTCGATTTTCATGCCGTCAAACAGAACGATTTTCTGAATGATTTCGGCAAACTTGTCTTTTGTCCAATCAAAAGGGGCTTCTTCGTTGTCTGCGTTTGAAAAGTTCTTAGCGTTTCCGAGACGTTTGAGAGTGTTCTTATACTCTTCGTTCATCTTCTTGAACTCTTCCTCGGTCGCTTTTCCGTTGAGGTCGGGGTGCAGTCTCATGCACTCTTTGCGATACGCTTTTTTAAGTTCCTCAATCGTCGTGCAGTCTGAAAAATACTTTGTCATTTTGTTTACCTCGTTTGTTGTTTGATGATTTAACTATATAACAAAATAAAAACCATGTCAATTGATTTTTGAAAAAAAATTGGTATAATTTACGACATCACCATTATTTGATTTTTCTCCATATTATTTTGATTTTGCACGGCTTTTTTTGCCGTGTTTTTTTTGTCTTCAATTCTTGTATAGTGTCCTATACAGTCGTAAACCGTTGTTCTGACAACAACGCCCCCATTTTCATGTCAAAAATATCTGACAAAAAAGTCAAAAATTGCGACAAAAATGTCAGATATATCTGACTTTAAAGTCAAATATTATGACAAAAATGTCAGATATATCTGACTTTAAAGTCCGCCTAAATATAAATAAAATAAAAATAAATAAAAAAAGAATGAGAAAGAAATAATAGGCTTCTCTCTTTTTTTCTCTCTCTTTTGAAAATAAAAAAATGAAATGTAATTTTGATTCCAACAATCAAAAAAAAACTAACCACAACAAACAGAACAGAAACGACATGAAAAAAAGTTACTAGGGCTGAATATCTTGACCGCCAAAAAGAAAAAAAAGCAAAGAGTTCCGCTCGTGTTAATAAATGTATAATAGCCGGCTCTGTAGATTCGTTTAGAGCGTTTCAAAACGTGCCGGTCGATACTTTTCTCAAAAAAACGTTTTCAATCGATTCTAGCCCCCTCTACGCTTCGCTATGGGGCTGTTTTTATTCTGTGTTGAAGTGTCTTTTTGGAGATTGTCAGATATCATAAAAAAACGCTTGCTTTCTATTGCACAAAGTCAAATATTTATGATATATTCAAAAAGAATTGTTATGATTCATTTTGACCAACTAAAAATTATTCTAAAAAAATGTTTAGACTGATGAAAAATCAGTCTTTTTTTTTGCTTGCATTTTTTTGATAATTGGTTTTTAATATTTAAAGAATAATTTCTGGGAGGTCGGTATGATTCGACATTACAACACTTTCATCGCAAAAGAAACAAAAAACATAAATTGTGCGGTTATCTTTGAGAATATCCGCTATGGTGTCCAACTGAACAGAAAAAGAAAAAAGTGCTTTTATAGAGGTTTGTATTGGGTCTTCGGGTCGTATGAGCATTATGCTGATTACTTCGACGAATTGACCCCCCGACAAATCCGCACGGCAATAACGAAACTTGAGGACTTGGGCTTTATTTTGAGCGACACAATCTGCGAAAGAAACAAAATCGAGAAGCACCACAAGAAAGTGAAGTGGTACACAGTCAATCCAAAATCAGAACTCTATAAAAAATGTCTCGAAGATGAGAAGAATGAACAGCTCGGACTAGCGTCTTATTCGGAAGGGGATGAGGATTTGGAGAAAGACGAATCCGACAACGAAACGGAAAAAGCCCCCGAAGCCGAAGAGACAGTCTCCGACACGAAAACGGAAGCACCAACGATAGCTCCGCAGGTTGTCGGAATGAATCACACATACACGATTCAACCGAATGTTTCACATGAAACAGTGGAATCCGAAACAATGGAAGCCCCGAACACAAACCCAAACTACGCTAGAGAACTCTTTAAAGCATGGAACGCTATAGGCGGAATGAACAGTGGCGAGATTCGTTTCTTGACGACTTTCGGGGCGACAAGGGTATATCTGAACGGCTTGCACTCTGATGACGTTTTCAAGGCAATCGAAAATTACGGAAAAGTAAAATCGGCTAATGGGTGGTATAAACACAATCTGTCATGGGAATCTTTCGCCAAAAAAATCGAACAGTTTCTGCCGAATAATTTTAAAATAGAAAACTATGTCGATGGCGAGGATTTAAAAAAAATCGAAGAGCAGAGAGAAGCCGAGCAGAGAGCCGAAGAGCAGAAAAAAGCCGAGCAAGAAGCAGAAGAGCAGAAAAAAGCGTGGGAAGCGAAAAGCACGGAAGAAAAAGCGTTCTATCAACTTGTGGGTGAATGGGAGCTTGCTCATTTTTTTGACAAAGAAAGGGTCGTGGAACTTTTGGAGATGTGGAAATCCGTGGAGACGGAAAGAAGCAAAAACGGCTATAAAACGATGATAAAAAATCAGAAATACGGCTTTGAGGGAAAACTGCCGAGCGACTTGTGGGACGGAAGTTTCGAGGAATGGAAGGCGGATTTTTTGGGAGCGAGAAAGACGGAAGCAGAAGCGAAGCCGTTTATGGAGCAGTCGCCCATGTCCATGATAGCCGACACTCTGAAAAGATTGAGGGGAGACACGGAGGAAGAAGCCCCGAAAGAAGAGCCAAAGGAAGAGCAAAAAGAAGCACGGAAAGCAGACGAGGATAGTCAAATGCCTAAGCAAATGGAGGGCGAGAGTTCTGCGGATTATCTTAGACGCTTGGGTGATTGGGTAATGACAAAAAGTGAATTGTAAAAAAAATAAAAAAAAATTATATAAACCTATTGACAGAAAAAGTTAATAGGTTTATATTGTAATCATAAGGCAAGCGAAGCAAGCCAAACTAAAACAAACGAGGTGATTAAAATGACACAGAACAAAAGAAAGGAAATCGAAAGACTTTGGAACTTGTGCAAAGAAACGAACATCATCACGAACGGCACAAAGTTGTGGAACTTTGCAAAGTTTGTTGAATCAGACCTTAACGCAAGACTTTCAAAGGTTGTCTATAAAAGATTGAAAGCGGATGTCGGTTGTTTCAAAATGCACGCTCAAGATAAAAGATTTGCCGAGATTTTGTTGAAGAAACTCGACAGATACTGCAAATAAGCAGAAAAGCCCTAGCCACCGAAAAAGGCTAGGGCGGTTGTGGGGGATAACATGGAAATCAAGACAATAGGCGAGATAGTCGGAGCGAACACAGAAAGCAAGCAATACACGGAAGCCGATGTGTATGCGATAAAGTCGTTGAGACCGAATCAAGAAGTCCGTGGAAAGATGAACGAAAACGGGGTGGTATACAGAAAAGTCGTGTATTGGACGATGCTAAAGGATAGCCCATACACAAGATGTCCTATATGCCTGAAAATGTCGCACGGACAAACAGTGTCGATATTGAGGTATGAGCGACATAAATACGCCTCGCAGATTGACGGAAACGAATTTAAAATTGGCTATGAGGATTGGTATGTATGCCCCAAATGTGAGAATTATTTCAACGACGAAACATTAATGCTGACATTCTGCGGAAAGAAAGAACCGCAGAAAAAAGTTTTTTCAGAAAACGAAATCAAAAAAATATTTTCAGAAAATTAAAGAAAAGTTATTGACAATATTTTTATTGTGGTGTATATTATAAATATAAGGGAACGGCAAGCAAGCCGAGCCAAACAAACTAAATAAACGAGGTGATTAAAATGAAACATGATTATTTTATTGAATGGTTTGACATTCATGTTGGTACTAGATACACAACTTTAACCGACTGTAGTGAAAAAGAATTAAATGACTTTGTGGCTTGTCTGAAAATACAAGCCACACAAATAAAAGTCACAGTTTTGAAATAACGAAAAAGGCTAGGGCGGGTTTAGGGAGATAGAAAAGATGTATGAATCAACAATCAACAGTATCATGGCGGATATCATAAAACCAAAATACGAGAAACTTTCGGAGCAAGAAGAAAAGGAGCTTATTGTCAAGGCGAAGAATGGAGACAAAAAAGCGAAAGAAAGGATATTCGGCTCCATTTTCCGCTATGTTGTCTATATGGCAAAAAATACCATAAAGTCGAAGCACTACGAGCGAGAACAGTTTGAGGACTTGATAATGGAAGGGGCGGAGGCAGTTTGCGAAGCCCTCGATTCTTTCGATTTTGACAAGTTGCAGAAAAAAGGCGGAACTCGTTTTATTACTTTCGCCAATTTGAAGATATGGCAACGTATGGCACGATACGAAGCGAAAAAAGGGCGGTTGTCGGTGTCCGATGAAACTGTGATGAAAAAAAGACGGTTGCTCGGCATGATTCGGTCGGGAAGTGATGAAGAATATGAAGAGATAGCGAAGATGGGCGGAATCAGAAAGACAACGCTGAAACGAATCAATCACGGCCTGCAACCTTATCAAAGTTTGGACGTTATGGAAAAAGACTATCTGATAAAAGCGAACAGCGAAGAAGACGAAATTATAGCCAAAATCGATTTAGAAAATTCATGGGCTTTAATGCGGACGTTGTGTTCTGACTTCGAAATGGCGGTCATGGTGGAGCATTTCGGGCTTTATGGCGGAACCCCGATAGATTACAAGACACTCGCCAAAAAGTATTCATGTACCGTTACAGACTTGGTTAATATTCAGCGTAGGGTCGTCAAACGCATGAAGTGTCGTTTGTTTGGCAAGTCGCAAGCAGAAATTAGGCGGATTTTGAAATAATTTTTTTAGAAAAGTTATTGACACCGAGAAAAAGGCTAAGGAGGAGCAAAATGAATTATCCTACAAAAATTATTCAGTCGTACAAGTTGGGGCTTATATCTAGGGCGGACTTCGTTCAGATGTTCAGAGTTTGGCAAGATGTGGAAATGGCGAGAAAAGCCATTAGAGAAATCGGGAATAAATATTTTTCCGAAAAAACCATTGACAAAAAATGAAAAAAGCCTTATCCTAGAATCATCAGAGAGAAACAAACAAACGAGGTAAACAAAATGAAAGTAACGAATAAGATGAATCTGCCGTTAGCGTTCGTCAATGCGGTGAGCGTGGAGCGACACAACAAGCCGAACACATACAGTGCGACAACCTTAAACAAAGGTATCAAAGAAACGATATTGACCGACAGACATTGGGAAGATTTGGAGACGGAAGCGAGTGACAATGTATGGGCGGTATTCGGGACTGCCGTTCATGCGATTCTCGAACAGTCGAAAGATGACAACTTCCATGAAGAACGTTTCGAGGTTGCCGTGTCTAATTCCAAAGTGTCGGGAATCGTGGATTCTTACGACATGGAAAATCAAACAATCTATGATTGGAAGACGGCAAGCGTTTTTAAAGTCATGAAAGGGGATTTTGAGGACTGGAAAAGGCAAGGACTTACTTATGCATGGCTTTTGAAAAAAAGTGGGCTTGAAGTTAAAAAATGTCGTTTCGTTGCGTTGCTGAAAGACCACTCGAAAAGCAAGGCGAGGACGACTGCGGATTATCCGAAAAGCCCGATTTTCGTGTATGAATTTTCCGTAACTTCCGAGGAATTGGAAGAGACAGAAACAAGGATTCTTGAAAAAGTCAAGGAACTCGAAAAGGCGAAAAACCTCCCCGATGATGAACTCCCCCCTTGCACGAAAGAAGAGAGATGGACGCAAGATGAAAAATGGGCGGTTATGAAAGACGGAAGAAAAACGGCAGTGAGACTGTTTGACGATGAAAACTCCGCTCTGAATCATGCAGAGACACTCGGAAAAGGGCATTATGTTCAGTTTCGGGAAGGTGTCGATAGGAAATGTTTGGACTATTGTCCATGCCGTGAGTTCTGCTCTCATTATAAGAGATTGACGGCAGAATAGTTGACACTTTTTTTCAAAAAAAATGCAAAAAGTTCTTCAAGGTGCTTGACGCTTTTTGCATTTTGTTATATAGTTAAATCATCAAACAACAAACGAGGTATCAAATATGGTTACACTGAAAAAAATCGAAAGGGCTTTGAAAAAAGCAGGAATCAAAACTGACAAGTATGCTAACCGTTGCGAATGGTTGAAGTTGAGAGAGTCGAATGAGAACTTTCGGGAGGATTTCCTCTTCAACCTTGTGAGGGAGCTTGTCTTTGGACACGTCCAAAATTGGGATTTTGCGAACGACTACGCAGAAGAGTGTTTTGAATACGGTTTTTCTGACACATGGTTCAAGGATTTTGATTGGAAAGTGAAAGACGCATATCGAATGTGGGCTGACGAGGAACTCCGATAAAACACGGAAGCGACAGACGGAAAACTACCACCGAAAGGTGGTAGGAAACAAGCGAGGTAGACAAAATGAAAATTGATTACATGAACACTGAACAGTTGTTATTTATGGTAAAGCAAGAAAAAATGCTTTTTGGATATTTGGCGGTTCGTTATCCGACAATTGAGGAATACTTCTACAGCGAGGACAGCAAAAGATTGCGGATAAAACTTGAGAATGGCGATTCTTTTTTTGAAGAAATCTGCATTGAAGATATGTTCGGATTTTCCCCGATAAGCAGTTTGCAAGGGAAAAAAGAGTGGATTTCAAGACTTGATGAAGAGCAGAAAGAAGAGTTTGTCAATTCTCCACTCTATCGTGTAGCGTAAAAAAAATATCGTTAAGATATTTACAAAAATGTTTTAGCGGTATATAATAAATCAACTTTGGCGGTTTCCGAAAGGGCTTCGCAAAATCCAATGACAAACACGCAAGAAGCAAAACCGCCCTTATTTTTAACAAGGGGTATGTCATAAAATGAAAAATGAAGAATACTGCAAAATAAACGGATTAAATTACAATAAAGCGAAAGGATTACAAACAAAGACCCAATACTCATGGGAGGATTGTTTGGATTTGACAAGGACTAACGGGGATTTTGTTGCGTGGAATGTAAAAAAACAGATTTCGATAAATTTCAGAAGTTTCGACAGTATCTGTGATTTTTTGGAATTAAAAAAAGAAGATGTGTATAACGCTTACGTTATGGGGATTGTTGCAGACGGTTGGAACTTCGACAAAACCGAGAATTTTTCAAACAGAATTTACGAAGAAAATGAAAAGTTGAAAAAGGAGATAGCAAGCCTAAAAGATTTCATCGAGAACAATCTGAATAAGGCGATGAGCGATATAAAGGAATTAAGAGAGAAGAGAGAGCGTGCCGAGAATCAAAAAAAACGGGGGTAAAAAAATGATTTTGGAAATCCGAAGAAAAATTGATGATGAAATGCAAACAGTTGAGACTATCGGAGGAAATTTTTATTTTCTTTTTGACGAGAGACTGAAAAGACTTTTTATTAAGATAGACTCGAACGATTCATTCAGTTTACCATGTAAAAATCTTGAATATTCGGTTCATGGAAATATCGTTTTTGCTGAAACAGAATAAAAAAAGATTGACAAAATAAAAAACTTGTCATACAATAAAAGCATAAAAAAAGCCCCATGCACGTTGATTTCGTGGTGGGGCGGTTATAGGAGATATAGTTATGGATTACAGACCTTTCAAAGACACAAGCGAACTGAATTATTGGTTCATTAAGCATTATTGCAAGGGTGCGAAAATGCCGAAAGTGGCAAAGCCCCTTATTTGGTTGAAAGACAAGGATAACGGGGATAAATACCTCATCATCGGATTTTCGGGATTGAAAGACATGGTGTGTGTTGCGTCAAATTGGATTAAGATTGAAAAACTTTTTGACGATTTCACATTCTGCGATGATAAGCCGTGCGGAATGCCGATAAAACCTCCGACAAGTACGGAAGCCCAGAAAAAGCCGTCTGACGGAAGAAAGAAAAGAATCTTCGTTGCCAAGCATAAGCCGTTTTAGAAATCAATGTGGGGGTCGGTTTTCGCGAGTTGTGCTGAAAGCCGTGAAGCATGAAAGCGTGGCAGAGTGCAAGTAGATTGCTTCCCTCACTTGTTTCTTTTCGTTTTTCGTGGTAGGGTGAATATGTACTTCATGTCATAAAAGTATATATCTCCTTATTGAATGATTTGTTATCCCCGATTTCATTTTTTTTGTATTCGGGGATTTTTTTTGAGGTTGAAAAGATGATTGATTTGAAAAGCAGGAAACGAAGCGAAAAAATCGGGGATAAACTCTAAATGGATTTCGAGGAGCAATTATATGAGCGTTTCGAGCGGTTCTGTATCATGGTGGATAGCAACATATCGGAACACGAAGCGTTCATGGAAAGCACGAAAGGGGCGGATTTTCGCACCGTGCTTGCATTAAGAGACAGAATACAAAAAAATAAAAAAATAATGCACTAAAATTAAAAATAACGATATAATCAAAGTATTGAGACATACCAATATAATTACCTTACGTTTGTTTGCCACTGATTTTTCAGTGGCTTTTTTTTGTTTATTTTTTTTACAAAACTTATTGACAATATTTTTATTGTGGTGTATCTTATAACCATAAGGGAACGGCAAGCAAGTCGAACCAAACTAAATAAACGGAGGAAGATAATGCAAATAATGTATAAAGTTAATGGAAGACTTTTTGAATCGGAAAAAGAAGCCAAAGAGTATGAAAACTCTGAAAGAATTGCTTTGATTTCAAAAATCAATCAAATGAAAGATTTTGTTTTGCCAAAGGCTTATAAAAGAACAGTAATCGCAAAAGAAAATTTTTCATTAATTTTCAAGATGTCGAAAAAAAGTATAGTTAAACACGCTAAAGAAATTAGCAATATTATACAGGAAGTCGCTAAATCAAAAATTGCATTGGAAATAAAAATCTGTGAGTATAAAAAAATGCGAGAACAACTAAAAAAAATGTAAAAGTCTTTTGAATGGTTTTGTTGTAAATGTCGCCAAAATCTTCTATAATAGCAAAAAAAAGGAGCGTTTATGGCGACATTCGCAGAACTTTCAGAAACAGAAACCAACGAACATCACAAGAATATATTTTCGATTTTGGCAAGAAGAGAGTCCGCCTCCATGGTAGAGGATTCTCCGCATGAAATCGTTTTGGATTCCTCGGAAATCGAGGACATAAGAAACGAAATGGCTGAAATCGTCAAAGATTCGAGGACGGATACGCAGTCGCTAGACGAGATGAAAAAATCGCTCATGCTGAAAGTTCCGAAAAAACTCGAGCTTCTGACGAAAGACGGATATTATAACGACATTAACGGAATCGGTACGGATATTGACCCTGCCATGTCCACAGAATCATTTACCCCCGTTTCGTTGCAACCGAACG
>Ga0326512_10004074_pt1 | contig 10651 bp, 8 predicted proteins | sample 1_2617_0518_D_FD_203652 | JGI IMG/M metagenome (GOLD analysis project Ga0326512, IMG submission 203652) | Bovine rumen microbial communities from UC Davis, California, United States - 1_2617_0518 | ecosystem: Host-associated > Mammals > Digestive system > Stomach > Rumen | place: USA: California...
AAACTGAGCCTTGCCAAGATTGCAGCCGACGGATTTACACTGTCGTGGAAGAAGATGGATGCAGCCACCAAGTCTAACTGGATTGGCTTGGCAGTAGGTTTGTTGGCACAGGGTGTCTATTGGATTAAGCAATGGGCTGACGCTGCCGCCGATGCCGAACTGGAGCAGCGGAAGATGAATGTAGCCATCGAGGAAATGCACGAAAAGACGGATAGGGAGATTGACGGACTGAACCGGCTGAAAGGCATGATGATCAACGTCAACAATACACAGGAAGACCGTAATAAGCTACTGGCAAAAGCCAACAGCGACTATTCAGCCTACCTAAACTATCTCGGCATTGAACTGAACTCTGTGCAAGACCTTATCAAGAACTACGATGCACTGACCAAGGTGATGCGTCAGCGCTTTGCCTATCAGGAACGCGAGGACTACAAGCGTGAGAAGATGGGTGGCGAGGACGGTTCTCGTATGAAACGCCGTATGGCAGGCTCCGAACTGACCAAACTTGGAAAGGAGTATGGAGTGAATATCGACCTTGACGTGTTGGGCCGCTATGTCAACGGAAAGCAGACTGCCAACGAAAGTTTCCGCGAGTTCCTGGGTGCAGAGCGTCAGGCTCAGTTGGCTGGTGTCAAGTTTGCCAATCTGCAAGCTAAGTGGGTGTCTTACATTACCCGTGCCAGAGAGGAAATCAAAGAGGAAACGGATATCAATAACGCCTTCGCTAACGATATTGGAGACTTTAACTACGACAAGTGGCTGCGCGAACAAGTCAAGGGTGAGTTTAAGATATCGCCCGACAAGAAGGCAGAGCGTGAACGTAAAGATGGTATGCGTAAAGACCTGCGTGACGAACGCGAAAAGGCCAAAGCCATCATCGACAATGTGAAGAACTACTACCAGCGTCAGATTAATGCCGTGACCGATATGGGCAACCTCGGCACCATCGACGAACAGACGCAGAAACAGATGACTGACGGACTGACCGAGCGCATGAATACCGCACTGGCTAACGTCCGCAAAGCTATCGGTGGCACCAAGAACGACTGGGAAGAGTTCAAAAAGTCGATGCGCGAAGACTTGTACGAACCTTTGGGCGACGACGGCAAGAATTTCTCAACCGAACTGCTCGACAAGGTGATGGATAATAACCTCATTGAATTGCGAAAGATGATCCAGACGCTTTCCAAGGCTCTCGGACAAAATGGTTCAGTGCTGCTTGACCAAATCTTGCGCAAGGCTACTGAGAACGAGGGCAAGAATACGACACAGGCAAACAAACTGATGCGAGCCCGCGAGAAGGAACTGCTGGAGCGCAACTATACGGGTAAGGTGGATGTAAACTACCAGAACGTGATGGAACAGTTTGGTATCGGTGGCGTAACATCAGGACAGGCCCTGCAGATACGTGACCTGTCACAGCAAAATGATAAGGATGCCATCAAGAAATTCTTCGACGACCGCACCAAACTCTGGCAGCAGGGCTTTGAGCAGGCTCGCAAGAACATCATCGACCTCTACAGGATTGACATCGAAAAAGAGGGTGGCGTGAACGACCTCATGGAACTGCTCTACGGCAAGGACTACAAGAACACGCTCCAAGGCTCTGCACTGGAAGGTCTGCTGAATATGGATGCTTCGCAGTGGCGCATCTACTACATGAAACTGATTGAATATAACGACCAGTGGATTGACGCTCAGAAGAAAGCCTACGACGAGAACAAAAAGCGCGAGGACTATTTGTTCAGCAATCGTCCCGACGTACTGAGCATCGACACCACCACACAGCAGCTGTCGCAGTTGGAACAGCAGCGCAACTTGTTTGGTCAGGATGCCACCTTTGGCCGTCAGATGGGGATGGTCGATACCATCAGCAACGACCCCGAACTGATGCGCTACGACCTGCTGCAAGCCCGTGCGGAGATGTATTATAATAAAATGTATGAACTGCGCCAGCAAGACCTGATTAGCGAACAGCAGTTGAAGGATGCCCGCGAGCAGATGACGCAGGCACAAATCAACATGCAGCAGAAGCTGATGGAGGCCATTCAGAGCCGCACGCAAACCATACAGAATGCCATTCAGCCCATCACCGACTTTGCCGAGCAGGCTGGCATGAAGTTGGGTGACATGATGTTTAACATGGAGAGCCAGTCGATGACGTGGAACCAGATATGGAAAAACATGCTGCTGGCAATGGGCAAGTCCATCATACAGATGGGACAGCAGTATGCCATTCAGAAACTGCAACGCTCGCTGTTCAACAAACAGGTGGAAGCCGACGAGGAAATGCACCAGGCTTTGCTTACGGCCATAGCCATCGGCGGTGCCATAGCCCGCACTACGGGAGAACTGCAGATTGAGAACGGCGCACTGGTAGCCAAGAAGGTCATCAACGGACAGGAAGTGACCGAGGAAATCTCGCTGGCCACCATCCTGACTGCCCTCGGCATATCGAAGGGCGCTGCCAAGACCATCGGTGCCCTCGGTTGGTTGGGTATTCCGCTCATTGCCGTCATCAGCAGCCTTCTGATGGGCTTGCTCACGTCGGCATTGTCAACAGCTGGTGCAGAGTCCGCTGGTTCGTCTTCCACGTCAACCGCCGCCACCCCCAAGACCAAACTTGTGTCTGGTATGCTGACCTACGACAAGGGTAACGTGCAGCGGTTTATCGGGCAGGACGGCAAGGTTTATACCGCCACCGAGGAACCCGCACCGCGCGACGGACTCATTACCCACCCCATCGCCACTACCGTGCAGGGACAGCTGGCATTGGTAGCCGAGAAAGGCCCAGAAATCGTGATTGGCCGCGAGACCACCAAGGCCATTATGATGAATGAGCCCGAACTCATCCGCTACCTGGCCAACTACCAGCAGCAGGGCGGTCGCCGCCTGTTCGACGGCGGAAACGCCGAAAGTGTGGTCGGCGGTTCTGTCGCCGACAATGCTGGCACCGAGCGCCAAGCCCTCATCAACAGGCTTGACCGCAGCGACGCACTGATGGAGCAGGTGCTCTACTTCCTGCAGAACCCCGTGGCCCCCGAAATCGCTATGTACGACACGGGCGGCAAGAAGGGTCTGCACGCGAAGATGCAGGAGGCTAACAAGTTCATGGCCCGCTACGGCGGATAGCAAAACGGGGACGGTTCCGGCTGTGATAGCACAGCGTTTACAGTGGAACCGTCCTCTATGTGTCCATCATCATGTCCGCTTATCCTCAGCCACTTTTTCTAAATTTGTAACCAGAAATAATAAAGGAATAGACTATGACTCCAGCAGAAAAACAGGAAATCGTTCAAATCATCTACGAGGTGCTGAATGAGATAGGTGCATCGGTGGAGAATCAGGAGGAGGTGCCCACCGTTGAGACCATTACCGACGACGACACCACCATGCCGTTCATTCTCCGTTCGGGCGGTGTGGCACAGGGCTATGTGCAGATCAAGATATCGGACTTGGCCAACGTGGTGGCCTCGAAGATTGACCCCGAAGAGGCATTCCCCGACAAGCTCGATTCGATCACGCAGGCGCAGTTCGAGGCAATCTTCAACGACTGGTAATCATTTCCCATTCTCAATCTTCAACTTTAAATTCTCAATTCGACAGATATGGCACAAGAACAGCAAAAACAAGACAACGAGAAAATCATCTGGGTGATGGGCAACCGCCAAAGTGTCATCATCCCGATGGAGCAGGAGGTGATTCCGCAGGAGGGCGACCCCTACACCGAGGACTTCTACCCTGCTGAGGACGACGTGGTGAAGGTGACGCTGACTGGCGCTTACCGACCCTACATCTACACGCCGGAGGTGGACGGCCACCTGCTCATCCTGACCGACAAAGGCACGCTGCCGAAGGGTCTGTACGGTGTGCAGATAACCGTCGTGGGCAGTAACGGCGAGACGCGACTGCGCTCCTTCTGGGACCATCAGATTGTCGTCACGGAGAAGAACAACAGCGTGCTGAAAGAGTGGGACGAGTTCAAAAACCAAGACGTTCAGGCCCGCGCCGCAGTGTTCTTCTTTGCCAAGGGCGACAAGGGCGATGCACTGACGTGGGATGACCTCATGCCGGAGCAGAAAGCCTCGCTCAAAGGCGAGAAGGGCGACAAAGGCGACAAGGGTGATGCGCTGACGTGGGATGACCTCACGCCGGAGCAGAAAGCCTCGCTCAAAGGTGAGAAGGGTGACAAAGGCGACAAGGGCGATAAGGGCAATGACGGCGCAAGCGGCGGTATGCTCTTCCCTAAGATGGACTTCAACGCAGAGGATGGCATTCTCACAATCACTGGCCTAAAGCAAGAGGTGGAGCGTATCAGCTACGACGAAGAGAACGGAGTTTTGACGATAACATTATAAAACAATAAAGATATGGACGAGACACAGAAAATTCAGTATCAGGTAGGCGAGGCGTGGAAGGGTGCTTACACTTCCGATACCCTCTACAGTTATGCCGCTGTGGTGCAAGACCCCACGGGGCTTAGTGTGTACCGCTCACAGAAAAGCGGCAACGTGGGTCATCCGCTGACCGACACGACGTGGTGGTTCAAGATTATCGACCTCAGTAGCATCAAGAGTGAGAGCGACCGCATTGCGGCTCTCAACACTGCCATTGCCGAGGCAGAAGCCTTGCGTGTGGCTGCAGAAGAGGCACGTGAGCGACAAGCCGCTGCCGACCACGCGGTGGCAAGCGCAGACCATACAACTGCTGGCACAGACCATACCACTGCACAGAGTGACCACACTACGGCTGGTACAGACCATCAGACCGCTTCTGCTGACCACCATCAGGCTACGGCTGACCACACGCAGTACACTACCGACCACGACAAGGAACTGGAACGCGAGCAAGCCGAGACGTTGAGGGAGCAGGCAGAAGCACAGCGGACTATTGCCGAGAACAACCGTGTCGCCGCCGAGACAGAGCGGCACACGCAGTACACCACCGACCACAGCAATGCCGAGAGCGACCATTCTACATACGTGAGCGACCACGCTACCGCCGCTGCTGACCATACGCAGGCTGGCAACGACCATACGGCAAGTGTAGATGCCACGGCGAAGGCCAGCAACGTGAACGCCACCATCGACGGTATGATAGTCACCATTACCGACAAGAACGGCGTATCGACGAGCGTGAACATCGGTTTCGACATCACTAAGACTTACGCATCGGTGTCGGCCATGAACGCTGACGCTGCCAATGTAGAGGAAGGAACCTTCGTAATGATTGCCACCACTGACACGACGAGCGCAGAGAACGCACGTCTCTATGTGCGCAACAGCAATGCGGCTTCTTCCGAGACGCCGTTCACGTTCCTCTGCGACCTCGACCAGGCGGCTACGTCTGCTTGGGCTGATTGGTTTAACAACTACAAGCCTACGATTGAGAGTGACCACACAAGGGCAGAGAACGACCATACGCAGGCTTCTACAGACCACGGTACTGCGTCATCCGACCACACCACGGCTACTGTCGATCATATACAGGCTACGACCGACCACGGTACGGCATCGGCTGACCATACACTTGCGGCCAGTGACCATACTACCGCTGGTACGGATCATACTACAGCTGGTAGTGACCACACGCAAGCGGTATCAGACCACGGTACGGCTACATCTGACCACGAGGCATACGAGCAGGCCATCGGCACTATCAACGGCAAGATGGACGAGATAAGCCAGAGCGACTTCGACGCAATTTTCAACGACTGGTAAAGGTCAAGAATTAGAGAATTGGAGAATAAATAACTAAAATAATACGATTATGTCAAATTTAACAACAAATCAACTTGTTACAAGTATTAAGAATGAGTTGAAGGCAAAGGCTGCGAAAAAGGCAGACTTGAAGAATGGCTCCATCGTGCCCGCCCTCGCCGGCAATCTGGAATCGTGGGCAGGATCTACCCAGAACGCTAACTACACACAGGAGGCCGTGGTTGAGACGACGGGTGGCGACCTGAGCATTGACAGCCGCGTGCCTGCCACTTTGATGTCGATTGCTGCCAAGACGGACTTTGCGGCAACAAAGCTCATCGCAACAGGGTTCAACCTCTTGCGTCGTGCTACGGCTGTGGGGAACGGTTGGTACTTCATGGTGCCTGCACTGCCTTTTGGCACTATCAACACAGCATCGCAGCCAAACGGCGTGCTGTTCACTAACAGTCAGGGCGAGAACCTCCGTCCGACGGTGTATTTCAAGCCATTGGCAAGTGGCGTGCCTACGAGCGTGACCGACGGTACGGCTTGCGCCTACACCGACGCCAGCACGGGCGGCAAGGACTACCGCTTCTTCACCACGTCGCAGGCCGGCTACATCATCGTGAGCGGCATTGACCGCGCTGTCACCTGTGCGCACATCGGCTGGAGTAAGCGTTACGACGACTATATTGCCATTGACAATGTCAATGATGCAGGTTCTGAGGTGGATATTGCCGCAGGTATTCATGCACTGCACTCTTTCGACAGGATGCTGACCGTCGGCAATGTGGCAGATAGGATTGAGCGCACAGGAGACAATCAGATTACATGGCACCGCCTCGTTGACCATGTGCAGCCTACTTGGACGAATACTCCTGTAGAGTCCGAGGGAGAACCTACGGGCGACTACATCCATACCGCCACCATCAGCGGCATGAAGGCCGGTGGTGCCGTCGCCTTCGAGACGCTGAGCATTACCCTGCTCGTCGATGGCACAACCATCAGCTTCACAGACAGCAATGCAACCGTTGAGAGTGACTACGTGAAGTATGAGTTGGCTACCGAGACTACAGGCACGGCATCCGTCAGCAGCTCGTTCACCGTCGAGGATTGGGGCTTGATTATCATTCAGGGTGCCATCGGCAGTGCTTACATCAACATCGCCTACGCACAGGGTATTCCTGACAGCGTGCGCCAGATGTTGAGCAACATCGACAACAAGACCATTCCCGTCATCGCCGAAGCCATGCTTTACCTCTACAACGAGAACAAGGCTTTGCGGGAGTTGCTTGCTGGCAAGGACAACGCCGTGCTGCCATACATCAAGGCACAGACCATCGAGTGTGTTGACAAGATGACGATGGGCGTTCCTGACGTTCTGGTGAGCAGCGCGGAGGGTGCTCCGAGTGCAGCCAACGTGCCCGATAACTGGAACGAGGAGACCATGACCGTATGGAATGGTTGCCCCCGCAAGATTGGTCAGCAGTATGTTGACAAGGTGGGCGGCAAGGTCTATTATGCTATTAAGGTTACAGGCAGCACAGGCGACTGGGTGGTCTTGAATTGATAATTGATAATTGATAATTGAAAATTATAAAGATATGAAACAGATTGAGCAATACAATGACGCTGCCAGTTACAATTCTGCTGGCAAGCCTACCACCGAGAGTCGCGTGGCTAACATCAAGGAGGGTAACGTCTCCAAGTTCGACGGCGTAAACGTGCCGACCACCGATACGCCTATGTTTGGCGATGCCGTATATCTCGATGAGAACGGCAACAAGGTTGCTATCCGCAAGGAGGTGTATAGCCGCAGTCTTGTGCCAGCATCGTGGACGTATAAGGGCGTGTTCCTGGATTATCACAAGGATGGTCGCTGGCGTACATTCCTGGGTAATTACAGCAGTCTGCCTTCGCTGAAATATTGCGACGTTGTGCAGTATCAGCTCAACGCCCCGACACTCGACGGAGCAGAGCATACGCAGACTATCGGACTGTGGCTGAGTAACAATAGTTACGCATCTGCTACGACTATTAGTTTCACCTACACCGCCACCACACTCTCGCAGGTAGTTACTGCCCTCAATGCTGCTATCGACGCAAAGAAGGCGGAGGTGAGTTTCAATCAAGACGTGTGGGCATACCTTGCTGATGACAACAACAACAAGGTTGGCACCGATGCGGATGCTACGAAGATCATCGTGCAGATTGACACTTGGAATGATTACCGTCAGTACCAGGTACAGGGCGGCACGCTGATTATCTGGCGCGATATGCCCGCAAGCGACAACTATCGCAAGGTAAACGGCAAGAGCACCAACTATCGCGGACTGATGAACTTCAAGGGCGCAGCATCTTACTGGAGCACCAACGGACGTACACTTAGTGCTAACGTAGCCGTGCATAGCGAAGCAGGTAATACGGACCCGATGAAACTCTCCGAGTTCCAATCCTCGCAGTACGCTGCCAACATCCGTGCTTACTACAAGACTTACGATGCATATCTGCGTGGCGAGTTCGGCATACAGCCGCTGATGAAGGTAGGCGCATTTGCACTGCCTGATGGCGAAGCGTTGACGGCCAAGTACGGTCCGATGATGGCTCCCACAAAGGCAGGTTCGACAAAGGCAAAATACCCTGCACTGAACTGGGGTTACAACCAAGGAGGACATCTGTGGGATGTCACGGAAGGTGTACTAATGATGGAAGACAGCAACCTCGCTGTCATCAACGCTACGCAGACCAAAGCTGGTAAGGTGATGCTTGCTAATTCCTCGCACAGGTGGTTCGCCCAGAGGTACAGCGTCGGCAGCGCCTTGTTTTTCAACGGTGCGACCCGCACCCTCAACACCACCACCGTCAGCGGCGCGAGTCAGGTTGGGGCCATCGCGCTTTTATAAAAATTAAAAATAAAAGGTCTTCGCCTATCCGCAAGGTAGGCGAAGCCTTTAAAAAAATTTCAAAAAATGGATTATAGCCAAATCCGCGACTACGGAGACTACTTAGAGTATTGCGCCGAGCAAGCGGCATACAAAGCAGAAAGAGAATATGAGCAACAAAGCCAAGAACTCGAAGGAGAGCATTCTCTGTGATGCGAAGGAACTGATGAAACTCTACGACCGCGTGACGTGGCATCTGCCGAAGGCACGACGCGAGCACAGCGCGGTGCGGCGGTTTGAGGATGCGGGCTATGCCATCATCCACTACTGCACCATCGCTATGGAGCTGAGGAGCGAGAACGAGCAGCAGAGCAAGCGCGAATACGTGGAGCATCTTATCGGTTCGTTTGGCGAGATGCTGGCAGCCTTCGATATTCTTATGGACATGAAGGATATGACTCAGAAGAAGAGCGATGCTGACAGTAAACATGAGATGTATCTATTCTCCGACTCCGCAAAGCTCGCCATAGCCAGACTGCTGGAACGCATAGAAACGGGAGCGAAGAAATGGCGCAACTCTATCAGATAATCAAACTCTATTGCGTCAGGACGTAGGAAGGGGTCGGGCAGTAATGCCAAGAAGTCCGCGTCAGAACAAGATAGTAAAAGGGAGCACGGGTGTCATTCACACCATCATCAAATGTTGCTCGGATGCTCGAACAGGTGGTTCGCCCAGAGGTACAACGTCAACAACGCCTTGAATTTCAACGGTACGAACCGCAACCTCAACAACAACAACGTCAACAACGCGAATCAGGTTGGGGCCATCGCGAATTTATTAGAAAAAGTTATTACGCAAAGATGAGTTTGACTGAAGAAGAAAGGTTTGTCAATCTATACAGACTGATGAAGAAGACACGCAAGAATAAGCGCAGGGGCAAGGACTCCGCGGAGTTCGAGGCGAACTGAGCACCGCTGCTGGTGCGTGCCATGGACGACCGCGACGACCGCACGCTGCGTATCCTTCACAACTACGCCTTTCTCACACCACGTCCACGCTGGCGGGAAATCTTCGCCACAGAGTTCGGAGGCCGTATGATAGACACAGAAGTCTGCGAGGTTGTAATACCAGAAGCCGACAAGATGCTGTCTTCCTTTACCTTCAACAATCGCAAAGGTATGGGTAGTCAGGCGGCTATTAACCAGCTGATAGAACACATCTTTGAGGTGACGGAGTGTTACACCAGGCCTGCACGGATTGTCAAGATAGACTTCAGCGGTTACTTCCCCAATGCCGTATGGCTGATAGCGGAGAAGTGCATCGACGAGGTGATAGGCCGCACGGAGCTGGACGGGGAAACGAAGGCGTATCTGAAATGGTTGACGATGATCAGCATCCACTGCAACCCTGCCGATCATTGCGAATTGCGCACCGCTCCGTATCTTTGGCGAGAGCACATTGCACCAGAGAAATCTATCCGCACCAAGCCGGAGGGTGTCGGTGCCGCCATCGGCAGACTGATATGGCAGACGGCAATGGGGCTGTACATTAACGACGAGATACTATGGCTGACGGAAGAATGCGGCGTCACGCTCGTATGCTTTGTCGATGACATCGTGTTCGTTGTGCCAGAGGAGCGCCACCAATACCTCCTGTCGCTGCTTCCCGAACTGCGCCGCAGGTTGGCGAAGAAGGGCGTGACGCTGAACGAGAAGAAATTCTACGACCAACCCTACTATCATGGTTGTGAGTTCCTGGGTAGTCATATCCGTCCGAATCGCATACACCTCAATAACAAGACCTACGACAACGCCATCAGGAGCATCGGGCAACTGAACGACAGTAGGCACAAGGACATAGGCGCGATGGTGGATGTATTCAATAGTTATAGCGGTTTATTAAAGAACCGCACCGACTATAAGCGATTGCTGGAACTGAGAGACAAGCTATCGCCAGAATGGTGGCAGTGGTTAGAGTGGGACAGCAATCGGAAATGTATCACATACAAACAAGGCTATTCGCCTAACGAGAGATTAAACATAAAGTATCACTTAAATTTAAAGCAT
>Ga0326512_10004077_pt1 | contig 10646 bp, 5 predicted proteins | sample 1_2617_0518_D_FD_203652 | JGI IMG/M metagenome (GOLD analysis project Ga0326512, IMG submission 203652) | Bovine rumen microbial communities from UC Davis, California, United States - 1_2617_0518 | ecosystem: Host-associated > Mammals > Digestive system > Stomach > Rumen | place: USA: California...
TGTTTAGCAAGGGCACAGGCGGCGATACCGGTGGCAGCGGCGATATGGAGTAATCTGTCGGAGGAAGAGCATGGAACTATTAATAAGGAAGGAGGTAAGCTATGACGAAGAAAGAGACCCTCAAGTGGATCGTACAGATCATCGCGAGTATCGCATCGGCTATTCTAACGGCCCTCGGAGCAACAAGCTGCATGGGTTAATGACAAAAGAAAAGACTTCCCGCTGATTGGGAAGTCTTTTTGTATTAGTGTCTATGGACTGCTTATCTATTACCTGGGATGAGATTCTCCTTAACCTTGTCCTGTGTTTGTTGTCATAATCGTAAATTTTTAAATTGTTAATACTATTTTTATTTTTTATTTTTATGTTCTTTTGTCCTTTCGACACTGCAAAATTATGAAGTATTTCAGCTGATTCCAAGTTTTTTCTTGTATTTCGCTCCCACTTATAGCGACGTTTGCCCGAATAGGCGACAACCAGTTTTAGCCCCCCTCAAAATTTGTCGCCTCATGGTATCGGTTACCCCCAAAAAGACAAATCTCACCCGAAAAACAAACGAGGTCAACCTATATACACTTAATAATGTTCGCGCAAATGACGAAAACGTTTACGAGAAATAATTGAGATAAATCAATGGTTTTTCGTTTTTTATTTGTACCTTTGCAGCAAATTTACTTTTCAATTATTTAATAATAACTACTAAAATTTATTAAAAACGTATGAACAAAACAATGAAACTGTTGAGCAAACTGTGTCTATTGGCAGCGTTCTTCGTATTGGCTCCACCAGAGCTGATGGCGCAGACGATTGCTAAAGGACAGGTTTTCGACTCTAACAATGAGGCCGTCATCGGTGCAACAGTAGTTGAAAAGGGAAATCCCAAGAACGCTGCTGTTACAGACTTCGACGGAAACTTTACGTTGAAGCTTCAGAAAGCGAAGCAAGTTGTTATTTCTTACATCGGCATGGTGACTCAGGAAGTTGCTGCTTCTGAGAACATGAAGGTCATCTTGAAGGATGACAATGCTGCTCTTGACGAAGTCGTTGTCGTTGGTTACACCAGCAAGGCTCGTAAAGACCTTACCGGATCTGTGGGATCTGTAAGTGGTGCGAAACTAGCTATCGTACCTGTATCATCAGCAGCAGAGGCCCTTCAGGGTAAGATTGCCGGTGTACAGATTACAACCACCGACGGTCAGCCAGGTGCAGACATCAACATCCGCGTACGTGGTGCGACCTCTGTAACACAGTCTAACGAACCTCTTTATATCGTAGACGGATTCCAGGTAGCAAACATCAATGATATTCCTCCTACGGATATCGCTTCTATCGACGTATTGAAGGATGCTTCTCTCACCGCCATCTATGGTGCGAAGGGTGGTAATGGTGTTGTAGTGGTAACAACCAAGTCAGCTCAGTCTGGTAAGGTACAGGTTACCTTCAATGGTCGTCTGAGCGTTTCAAGTCTTACCCGTTCTATGGATATCATGAATACCGGACAGTTCGTTGACTTCCACTATGACCGCGCTGCAGCCAGTGGTACACGTTCTAACTGGTCACGTCCTTTCCGTGGTAACTTCGGTAACCCATGGGATAACAACCTGTACTACTATCAAGATACCAACGACTGGCAGGATGAGGTTCTGGGCAACAAGCCAATGAGCTACTCTGCAAACGTAACAGTAGGTGGTGGTAACGAGTCTACTCGCTTCAACCTCTCACTGACACAGTCGGAAGACGTAGGTATCATTCTCGGTTCTGGTGTACGCCGTACAAACATAAACTTCAAGTTGAACACCAAGATTACAAAGAATCTGGATTTGACCTATAACTCTAAGCTCACATATCGTCGTGACGAGGGTGCAGGTGGTGCAAACATCGGTTCTGGTGGTCTGGTAGACCGCGTGCTGCGTTACCAGCCTACAGCCGGTCTGCGTTCATGGGGTTCTTATTCTAGCATGGAATCCGTTGCTGATGCTGAACTGTTCAACCTGACCAACCCTGTATCCGACATCCAGACAAACACCCAGAAGAAACATGGTTATACTCTTTCTAACCAGTTTGCCCTGCAGTGGACCCCAATAAAAGGTCTGCGTCTGCGTTCAGATGTTAACTACACCATTTCTTTCCGCGACACTGAGCGCTACTGGGGATGGCTGACATCAGAAGGTCAGAAAGCTGTTCACCAGCAGAAGCCTGTAGCTGCACTGACCAAACGTACAGCAGAGTCTTACACTTGGACCAACACTGCTTCTTACGATATGAGTCTGAAGGATATTCACAACTTCTCATTCCTTCTCGGACAGGAAATATATCATAGCCAGTATAAGGAGAACAAGCAGACTGCTCACCTCTTCGATAGAGATATCGATGCACAGACAGCTCTGAACAACATGGCACTCGGTGAACCATATTCTTCTTCTGGTGACACATACACACTTCGTTCAACACCTAACCGGACGGCTTCATTCTTTGGACAGTTGTCATACAACTACGATCACAAGTATCTGCTCTCTGGTACACTCCGTGCCGACGGTAGTACAAAGTTCGCCCCCGGCAACCAGTGGGGTTGGTTCCCATCAATCTCTGGCGCATGGGTTATCAACAGAGAGGACTTCCTGAAGGATGTCAAGTGGATTGACCAGTTGAAGATTCGTGCCTCTTTCGGTCTTGCTGGTAACAACAACATCAGCGACGACCTCTGGCGTTATCTCTATACAACAAACAACTATGGTGGTCCTGGCTTCGGAGAAAGCACTACAAACGGAGAACTGTACTACGGCACTCCTGGCAGCTATCCAAACAAGGACATCAAGTGGGAGACAACTATCACCCGCAACATTGCTGCCGACATCTCACTCTGGGGTGGACGTCTGAGCATCACACCGGAAATATATTGGAACACCACACGTGACCTGCTCTACTCTTCTATTATTCCGACTGTTTCTGGTTATACAAGACAGATGCAGAACATCGGTAAGGTGCAGAACAATGGTTGGGAGTTGACAATTAACGGTGATATCCTTCGCGGTAAGGACTATGTGTTGAGCGCAAACTTCACACTTGGTCACAACAAGATGACTATCAAGGAATTGAGTTCTACCGACAATATCATTTACGAGAAGGCAAGTGCCTGGAAGTCTAAGGACGAGCAAGACTATCTGCTTCAGGTCGGTGGTGAGCTAGGTCTGATGTACGGTTATGTTTACGATGGTCTCTACACTTGGGACGAGTTCACATATCCTGAGACTAGCAGCTATCTGGCAACTCCTCGCGGCAAGGGTTCTGTAAATGGAATCCACGTAGGTGGTACTATCACCGACGGTTATGAAAGCAATAATGGTAACGGTGTCATTGCTTCTAACAACTCTGGATATTCTACTCTCGTAGGTAAGATCAGACTGAAGGACCTCAATGGTGACGGACAGATTGACCAGAACGATAAACAGGTTATCGGTCGCACCACACCAAAGTGGCAGGGAGGTTTCGGACTGTCAGGACAGTGGAAGAACTTTGACTTCACAGCCAACTTCGTTTATATGATCGACTTCGACGTATATAATGCTACAGCATACGCTTTGTCCAGCAACTCTGGAAACCAGAACACCTTCCAGAACGTCTATTCGAAGTTCGCAGATAACCGTTGGCGCTATACCGCTCCTAACGGATATGTTTACAACGATGTAGACCTCTCAGGCGAGTGTCTCTATAAGAACACCTATATCGACTATGCACCAACAACATACTATCGTGCACTGAATCAGAACACAACTCACTGGAACCCAGCTGACCTTACTACCAATGTCATGATGGATGCTTTCGTTGAGGACGGTTCATTCATTCGCTGTTCAGATGTTACCATCGGCTACAATCTGCCGAAGAGCATCCTGAAGAGTCTATATTTAAATAAGGTGCGTGTGTATGCATCTGCATCCAACCTCTTTATCCTGACCAACTACTCTGGTTACGATCCTGAGGTAGACGTGCAGTCAGGTCTGACTCCATCAATGGACTACAACCGTTATCCACGAGCCCGTACCTTCTCTTGCGGTGTCAACGTAACATTCTAATGAAAACTAAAAGAACAGAAACGATATGAAAATCAACAAGATATTTATTAGTGGAGTGGCCTTGCTGTCGCTGACGGCCTGCAACGACTACCTCGACGTTGAACCTGCTACCAACGTAGCCGACGTTGATAAAGTCTACAGCACCGAATCCGGCATCACCACGGCCCTTAACGGTGTCTATGCCCAGATTGAGTCTGACGAGACTTTCGGCAACAAGTTGTATACCACTTTCCTGCTGAACAGTGACGTAGACTTTACGGCTAATGCCAACGAGACAGCACAAGGCACACAGCCTCGTCGCTTCGACGTGCGCTCAGATGCCGGTGATGTAGAAAAGCTCTGGAACAACCTCTATAGTGGTGTAGAGACAGCCAACGAGTTTATATATAACCTTCAGAACAGTTCTCTGTATAAGGAAGGTACTACTACTGAGGCTATACAGACAGCCGGTGGTATTGAAACCCGCACAATCCCTGCAGTAACCAATCTTACACAGATGATGGGTGAGGCAAAGGTGATGCGTGCTATGTTCTATCACGAACTGCTATGGTACTATGGTGATATCCCATTCACACTGAAGGCAACTTTCCAGACAGACAATCTGCTGCCACCAGTAACAAAGCGTCAGGAGGTTAGTGATTCACTCATCAATGACTTGAAGCACGCTGCAGAATATATGAAAAGTGACAAGGATGCTACCCTTGGTGCTCCCGAGCATATCTCCAAGGAAGCTGCTTATGCAATGATTGCACGTCTGGCTCTCCAGGCAGGCGGATACTCACTGAACCACAACGAGGGAGATGCATCAAACTACACGATGACACGTCCTGCAAACTATAAGGAATACTATCAGATTGCTCGCGACTACACAAAGAAGATTATCGATGCAGGTGGTCACAGCTTGAGTAAGGACTACGCTCAAGTATTTATCGACGAGTGTAACTTCCTGGCAACCTCTGGCGACGATCCAATCTTTGAGATTCCATTCGCTATGGGTGCAAACAGCAGCTGGGGTTATCAGCAGGGACCTGCCAGTAGCGTAGATACAGGTGTTGACACTAACTATGCTAACTCTGAGTGGGGTGAGACAAAGGGTAACTCACAGACTTCTTATTTCTACCGCTACCAGTTTGCAGAGAACGACCAGCGCCGCGACTATGTATGCGGTATGTGGGGATATGGTGCACAGGGTCAGCCGAACATGCGTATCTGCGGTTCATCAATCTACACCATCTACAACAATAAGTGGTCTAAGCTTTGGAGCAACACCCGCTTTGGCAAGAGTACAACATCTGCCACAGGTATCAACTTTGCTTACATCCGCTACGCTGACGTGCTGCTGATGTTTGCCGAGGCTGAGAACGAGTTGAACGGTGGTCCTACAGCAGCTGCCCAGGCAGCAGTAAAGCAGGTCCGTGACCGTGCTTTCCGTGGACAGCCAAACTACGGTGAGATGGTTAACGACTATATTGCAGCTGCAAGTTCTAAGGAAGACTTCCTTAAACTGGTGCTCAACGAGCGCAAGTTTGAGTTCGCAGGTGAAAATATGCGTTGGAAGGATCTGGTACGTAACAACAAGTATGCTGAGACATTGTTCTACACATTCATGACCTACCTGGCAGTAGCTGAGGATATGGGTGGTAGCACAAGCTATATGGACATGGTTGAGGAGTACGAGGGTATTGAGTATAGTCAGCTGTATAATGTTTACTACTATTACACATATGTAAACAACTACAACGGATCAGGCGTTAACAATCTCTGCCACGCTTACTTCCCCAACAACAGCCTGCCAATGGTTTACATCGTTAATCCTTACAGCACAGCCCAACTGCCTGCCGAGGATCCTCAGGCTTACCTCGATGCTAACGGCATCAACGCAAAGGCTATCCCACTGAGAGACATCACTGGTCTTAGCGCTTCAAGCGACAAGGTACAGTGGTATACAACCAATGGCGACAGCAACAGCCCTGACTGGTCTAACGACGGTACACCAAGAGGCCAGGTGCTCTACTCTCTCTTTGGCTACATCCGCGGTGATGAGATGACAGGTGGACTCCGCGTTGTCAACAATGGTTCAGTAATGCCATTAAACGTAAACATCGACAACCCTCAGAGTACAGTGAACAGTCTCCCGGCAGTACGTTATATTCTGCCTTACCCAGAGGAGGCTATCGCACGCTCCAGCGGTGCTTACAGAAACTACTACGGATATTAATGAGTAACATTTATATCACAAAAGAAAAGAACAAAGTAATATGAAAAAAATATTTTTATTGACATTGGCACTATTGTCTACCCTGTCGTTCTACTCTTGTAAGGACGACGAAGTGATAGGCACTGACGAGCCTAACCGTCTGTTCCGTCCTATGTTCCGTACTACCGACAACACAGGTAAGAGCGGCGATCCTTTCCTCTGTGCCATTGAGGATTACAACGATATCCACATGTACTGGTATCTTGTAGACGACGCTGTGGCATACGAGGTAAAGTGGGCTGCATTCTCTTGGATCTCTAGTGGTGAGCAGGGATGGGTTGAGTGCGATACTCACGTAAATGACAAGACTCTTGATGGTAACGTAGTAATTTCTGATCCAAAGAAGTTCGACCTTCTTCTGAAGAATTGTCCATATAGTACAAAGTATGGTTTTGCTATCCGTGCACTTCACTCTTTCGACCCAAGCATTTACTCACTATATGATGGTGAACAGGGTGTATATAATGTGCTTAACACACCTGATGCAGACTGGAAGAACGATCCAATGAACTCCAAGTGGAACGGCTATGGCACGCTGCGCCAGTGGGCTGACTACTATGCAATGGAGACACAGGGACGTGACTGGGTACCATTCGTTGCTCAGGTATCAGAAATCACTAAGACCACTATGCATGTGACACTTAACCGTAGCATTGCCTCATACAAGGATGATGAAAAGGCTAAGATGCGTGCTCGCTGGAACTTCCTTGATGCAGACTCTACTGTTGTAAAGGTCGACTATCTTACCGTAACAGCATCTTCAGCTAATCCTGATGCCGTTGTTCCATCAAAGTGGCAGAAGTATCAGATTCCAGCATCAGCATGGAAGGATAATAAAGTTGAGTTCGACATTGACGGTCTTCAGGAGAACGCCATCTATACCATCGACGTATGGGATGAAACCATCCCCATTGCTATCGATGCATGCTACAACTCTCTGTTGAAGCGTACTAAGGGTGATCCCGAAGCTCCAATCCTAATCAAGCATATTGTTTGGGAAAAGGACTCTGTTGGTGGCGATAAGGAACAAGGAATTGCTCCTGACGCTGTCTATGACATCTCACAGTATAATGCCATGAAGCTGGATGAAACGCTGAACAATTATATCCAAGGTAACATGGCCGAGAATCAGGTATTCTACCTGGAGGGTGGAAAGAACTATTATGTTACATCTAATATTTCTATCTACAAGGGCTTTACACTCCGTACAAATCCTGAAGATCTGAAGCAGGGTAAGCGTGCTAAGTTCTTCCTTGGTGGATTGTACAAGAGCGGTGCAAATGTAAGTACTTGCAACTTCATGATTGGCCGTACACCGGTATCTGGTGAGAACTCTGCAATCCCCATCGACGTTGACTCTGTACGTTTCATGGACCTCGACGTAGAAGTTCCATTGGCAGGTAACTATGGAACTGCTCAGGAACAGACAGCTAATGCCAGTGGTAACTACTTCATGAACATGTATTCTAACGGTATGGGTATCAACGTAACCCTGCTCGAGTGGAACAACTGTACATTCCAAGGCCTTGTACGTGGATTCTTCCGCATTCAGGGTTCTAACGATTTCAATATCGCTCACATCAAGATGATTGACTGCGTACACTATAACTGTGGATATTTCGCACAGAATGGTAGTGGTTACAACTACATTCATGCAGACCATAACGGTAAACCGAAGTCTAACATTCTGGAGGATATCGAGATTAGCGGTTGTGTATTCTACGACAGCCCAAAGGGAAGCCTTATCACCGATGCTAACCGTAATGTCAAGTGGGATGCCAGTGTGAAATGGAACATCAATGTTCACCACAACACCTTTGTAAACTTCAACACCCGTGCTAACACAGCTATCATGAACACCCGCTACAATCCTGGTGGATCATATCTTGCCTTCCATGACAATATCATTATCAACACCAGAGATGAGGCCGATGTAAACCGTAACATGGGTTCTGGTGGTTGGGATACCCGTAACATCCAGGGTGGCGACGGCTCAGGTAAGGTAACATTCGACATCTACAACAACTGGACAACCAACGATCCATATCACAAGAAGGGTCAACCTCAGGGTAATGCATTCAATGCTACCTCAAATGCTCCTGGTAAGTGGATAAAGGATGGTAATGCCACCTATTTGGCTGGTACCGACGAGCTGGCATGGCATCTGGATGAGAGCCTGAAGGCTACTGACCTTATGGTTAATCCAAACCCACAGCATCATGTAGGTGAGAAGCCAACAGGACTTGATCACCATACTGATACAGGCATCGACGGCCTTTACTTCAAGGGTACAGATGCTGTACGCAACTCTGAGATCTACAAGAGCGGTGCAGGTGCTCCTATGCTCCGTAACGGTAAATAATATGTTTAATCACTAAAGAATAATGATTATGAAAGCTTTAAGATATTTAATCGTACTGGTAGTCTTGGCAGCAATGTCTGGCACGTTCATCAGCTGCGACAGGGAAAACGATATCACAGGTAATCCTGTAGTAGATCCCAACGAAGAGGTGAACGGCAAAAAGATGTACTGGATTGACTTCCAATTGAGCAATCCAGGAAGTCTGAGTCAGGCCGCACAGGATCGTTTTATCGAGTTGCGCGACACCACAATCTATGGTGAAAAGGGTATCAAGATCATTGAGCACCCAATGTATGTCACCAAGGAGTATGCCATGGACAATTTCAACAAGGTTGTAGCCCTTCCTAACTCGGAGAGCGACCTCGTTCAGAAAGTCATGAAGCCTACATCTGTTTTTGGCGGTGCTAACGTTCGCGATTTCGTAGTGACGATGAGTCTTTCTACAGACAGTATGAAGACCACCATTGCTACACACGATTTCCGCGCAGCTGACGTATTGAACTAAACATTTGATATGTACATAAAACCAGGGCGGACCTATAGTGGTCCGCCCTAGTTTTTCACAAATAATGGATATGAGGAAATACATCATAAGCATTCTGTTGCTTAGCTTAACTACTGTGGCAATGGCTCAGGAGACCCACTACCATAAAGGTCTTAGGACTCAGGAAGAAAACAGCAAGTATGGTGGTGTGGGATCAGAACCGAACTTTAATGGCGGAGGGACCTATTGGTCAAGAGCTCGCAATGTTGACGATATTGCTATTACTAAGGAGACCAAAGAAGACTCTATTGCCCGACAGGAAGAGTTCAAGAGACTTTGCCAACTGGCATACGACGCATTCAATGCAAGCGATGCCGTCAAGACTGTTGTATTCGGTGATAGCGCCTTAATGACACGTTATCACACAGCAGAACTATATATCAACATGGCTATATCGTATGAAAAGCTGGGAAACGATAAAGACGCAGCCTGGGCATACCGTAAAGCAATAGATTCCGGATATCCTGGCTCTGCAGCTATTTACAAAGGTTTCAAGAAGCGTTTGAAAGAACGCAAAGTCGAAGCTAAACGCAAGAAGAAAGGAGATAAAAAAAACTGATATGAAAAGAATACTCACTTTACTTATCCTGATGGAAGGCTGGTTGTTTGCCATCGCCCAGGAGAAAAACTACGACTTTGTAGTGGCTGAAGACGGGACAGGCAACTTCAAGACCGTTCAGGAAGCAATAAATGCAGTGCCTGATTACCGTAAGGCCGGTGCTACGCGAATCCTGATACGCAAGGGAGTGTATAAGGAGAAAATCATTATCGCCGGAAGTAAACAGGGCGTACATCTTATCGGTGAAGACGGAGCAGTGCTTACCTACGACGACTACGCAAATAAACCGAACATCTTCGGAGAGAACAAGGGTACAAGCGGTTCTGGCAGCATCTATATCTTCGGCCCAGACTTCATGGCGGAGAACATCACATTCCAAAACTCATCAGGTCCTGTAGGACAGGCCGTAGCATGTCACGTTGCAGGTGACAGGGCTGTGTTCCGCAAATGCCGTTTCCTTGGATTTCAGGATACTCTCTACACCTTCGGCGAGAATACCAGGGAGTATTATGAGGACTGTTATATAGAGGGAACGGTAGATTTTATCTTCGGCAAAGCCACATGCGTGTTCAACCGCTGTGAGTTGCGCAGCAAGAGGAGCGGAGGATTTCTTACAGCTCCCGCAACTCCCCAGGGATGCAAGTACGGATATGTGTTCTATGACTGCAAGATTACTGCCGACGAGGGTGTAGAGGATTGCAGCGTATACCTGTCACGTCCCTGGAGGCCATACGCCAAGGCTGTATTTATCCGTTGTGAGATGGGACGCCACATCAAGCCTGAGGGCTGGAACAACTGGGGCAAGGCTCAGAACGAGCTCACAGCATACTACGCAGAATATCAGAGTTCTGGGA
>Ga0326512_10004079_pt1 | contig 10643 bp, 25 predicted proteins | sample 1_2617_0518_D_FD_203652 | JGI IMG/M metagenome (GOLD analysis project Ga0326512, IMG submission 203652) | Bovine rumen microbial communities from UC Davis, California, United States - 1_2617_0518 | ecosystem: Host-associated > Mammals > Digestive system > Stomach > Rumen | place: USA...
GTCTTCCTTTGGGTATCCCCAAAATGCTCAATAGGGGGATATGCTCACTCTCCCAAGCTCGTCAACTGTGTAGCGTTTCTCTGTCTGCTCTCCGTGTCTAGCTTGGTGACACTCTCTGCAAAGGCATACAAGATTGTCCAGATTGAGAGCTATAGCCGGATTGTTGATGTTGTCCTGTGTCAGCTCGGTTATGTGGTGTACTTCCTCAGCAGGTGTGATCTTGTTTCTCTTCAGACAGTCCACACACAGCCTTGCATCTCTCTGCATCGCTTGCTCTCGGACACGTTGCCATGCTTTGCTTTTGTAGAAACGCTCTGCCCATGGTTTCATTTGTACCGCCTCTGCATGTACAGCTTTCTCCATCGCTTGTAATCAATGCAGTAGTGTGGTGCGTCACAGGTCAGTCGCTTCACACATTCCGCACATGGACAGACTGACTCCTTGTCTAGCTTGCGCATTGTTTCCTTATAGGTCTGCTCGTCAGACAAATCGATAACATCTTCATCCATGCGTGTATACCTATTGGTGTGGTGGCTGACCGCAGGAGATGTCTCATTGAGGGAATATGTCAAAGAAAAGGAGAAAGATAATCAGCCAGTCACCACTAAAAAAGGCGGCTGTCCCGCTCACCGTCTTTTTTACGAATACATTATATTTCTGAATCAATAGAGTCTGCGACTCTTTCGTACGTGCGTATGCATACAGCAATTTCTCTGTCTACCTTTTTCTTGAGCCATGACATGCTATAACCGAGATCGTCAGCTATTTCTTGGTAGCTCTTGCCTTCCCGGTAATGCATGTTCAGCACGCTCTTTTCAAGGTCTCGCATGTACTCAAGTACTTCATCTACGTAGCTCAATCGGTCTACCAGTCTCACAATTTCTTTCTCTATGAAGTCTTTGCGCTCACCGTACAAGATTACTCTGTTTACTGGTGTGCCGTTGCCTTTGCCTTCTGAGCTTATCTGGACCGCTCGCACTCCTTGCATCTTGTAGATGATTTCGGTTAGCTCCTGTTTGCGCTCGTCAAGCTGTTTGCGTATCAGCGGATAGTTTTCAAGGTCACACTTGAAGCTCCGTACTGCCTCGTTCATTTGATTCCCTTCAGAGCCTCGTTTAGAGCCTGTTTAGCGTCTTTCTTGCCGCCAGCATATCCTTTATCGTATGCCGTCTTGATTCGCCTCAGAAGCTCATCAGCGAGGTCATCTATGCTCATTTCAGAATATCCCGGTACAGTGATGCGTGCCTTTCTCTGATTGATGTAGTCAAGCATTGCAGTCTCGGCAATCATGTAAGAGCCGTTTATCTCCCGGCATGCGAGTCTTCCGTTTCTGCACGCTGAGTAGATCGTTGCATAGCTCAATCCGAAATGCTCAGACGCTTGCTTCGGAGTGTAATGCTTTTCATTGTTTATCGTTGTTTCCATGTTCCTCCTTTCCAAACGAGTACACATACATTCCGCTGACTGTGTCTAATCGTTTTTTGATCGCTTTGCCTTTTGCCAATTTGCGTGCAATCCTTTCGCTCAGCTCCGCTCTGACTAATTCTTCTATCTGCTTCTCGTCTGTGTTCCACACCATCCCCGGAGACAGGTAGATTTCTTCGTCATGCAATATGTCCGGCTGTTTCATCTTCTTTCTGCTGAGTGCATCAATAGCCATGCACAGAGCTTCATTGTAATCATCTGCCATGTCCGACAGAGTGCGGAGCATAAACAGGTGGCTCAGTAGCTCAATGGCTTCGTCATTTGTCATCTTCATCCATCCTCTCTGCCCACGAGCAATACCCGTCGCTGTGCATTACTCGTTTATCGTGCCAACATTCGTACCATCCGTCTTCCTTGTCAATCAGCTTGGCATATTCACAGTCTTTGCACCTTATGACTGGCTCAGCATCTACGGTTGGTTGGTTACAAATTCGTCTCCAAAGTGCCTTTGCACTCAGCCCACCATCTGACACGGTTTTCAACAGAGAGATATCTTCAATGTCAATCAGTCTCATCTTTCAACCTCGCAAATGAGCAGAAGTCTTTGCTCTCGGTTCTTATCTTGCTCCACAAGCAGTAGTGCTTGTCTGTGTCCACTCGGCTCTGCTCCCAGTACACGCAGTCTGCGCAGTGCGTAAGATTCTTACCGCTCCAGTCTTCTTTCAGGCTCTCTGCCGTGAGCTTGCCCATTTCGTATGCAAGCTTTAGTGATGTCCAAAATCTCCGGCAGACTGTGTAATCATTGCATATGCGGTCATATACGATTGACCCTGTGCTGTTTAGAGCGTCTGCAAGTAACTGCATTTCGGCTTTGCTGTCGGTCATATCCTTTTCACCTTGGTCAGCACCTCATAGGCTCGGAGCTGTTCTGAGAGCTGAAGTATCAGAGTAAACTGCTGACTGTTAAGCTCCTCCGCTTTTTTCAGCTTCTCCTCAAGCTCCTTGATTCGTTCCGCATCCGTCATGCTCGGCATCCTCCTCCAGTTTCGCAAGCTCAGCCTCAAGCTCATGCATTTTCTTTTCACACGCTTTGGCATGAAGCAAATTGCCCTGCCTCATTGATTCTCTCCGCAGTGCGTCCAGATTGGCGATTCTCAGAGTGTAATCTGCACGCTTACTCTCCCAATACTGCTGTGTCAAAATGGAAGCACCTCCTCCTCTTCTTCCGGGAATGCCTCTGTGACCTCGTCAGAGCCATTCTGAGAGCTGTTTTGCGTCCGGCTGACAATCTCTACACGCTCAACAGTTTGCGTCTGTAATCGCCTAGAAACACCGTCCTCGTCCCACTGCTCCATTCGGGCATAGCCTTGCAGATACAGACCAAAGCCTTTTTTTGCGTACTGCGCAAGAAATTCTGCCTGTGCATTCCATGCAGTCCATGTAAACCAGTCTGCACTGTCATTGTTGTTGTTCACTGCGATAGAGAACCGGCAGTATGATTTGCCGTTCTGCGTTTTCTTCAGCTCAACATCTTTGCCGAGCCGTCCCATCATGATTACAAGATTAACTCCTCTGTATGCCATTTTTCTTCCTCCGTTCTTCTGTTTCGGCAATGTAGAATGTCTCATGCCTCTTGTGCGTCTCGTTGTCCACCTCGGTCATTACTTGACCTGTGCTGACTCTTATGCAGATCGTGTAATCGCCTGTGAGCATCCTCAGCTCATTCTCAAGTGCTTTAATGCCGTACCGCTTTACAAGAAGCGGAGGCAGAGACACGTTGCCATATTTACACAACGTGTCTACTATCCACCGTCCCAATTTCATAGCTTGTCCATCAGCTCCTTGAGAGCGTCCAAATCAGTCTGTGGTGCTTCTGTATCCGGCTCAATTGGCTCGGTCATGTACTTTGGTACGCTCTTCCCAGATTGCTCCACTGTGTCTGTCCACCTACCTGCGTTTAACCATGATGCCGGATATGGTATGTACTGCCTCTGTTCACCAGTCCATTTTGACCACTGGAGCTGATTGTATCTGCGGAGACCGTCTAAGATAGCTTGCTCCGTCTCTGCATTGACTGCCTTGCGGTTATAGATCGCCTCAGCGTTTGCTTTGCCCACCTTTCTTGGGTATTCATCCCAAAATTCAGAAAAGGAAATAGGCATATATCTTTTAATATTCTTTTTATTTTCCTTTTCTTTTTCTTTTTTATTTTCTTTTTCAAGGTTGACTTTGCTTGCGTCTGCTTGCGTTTGCTTGGCTGTGCTTGGCTCTGCTTCGCTTTGCTTGATTGTGCTTGCGTCTGCTTGCATTTGCTTCAGCTTGCTTGCGTTTGCTTCGGCTTGCTTGGCTATGCTTGCTTCTGCTTCAGCTTGCTTGGCTCTGCTTGCAAGACCTCCCTTTTTCCCGGCTATGGCTTTACTCTGGTACTTTGCGTACTGCTTGTCCATGTCTGCCTTTACGCAGTCAAACGTGATCGCAAGGACAATGTCATCCGTCTGCGGTACTTTCTCCGTCTGCGCATACTGGAGCATCATTCTGACCAGTTTGCCCATCTGCTCATCACTGAGCTTGGCAAACTTCTCAGCGTACTCCGTATACATCACAAATGCGTTTCTATTCATTCAAAATGTACCGTCCGTACCTCTTGCCCTTTTTTGTGGTTACCATTTCGGTCTCAATATCGTAGCCTCTCTCTCTGAGGCTGTGGATTACTGCGGAGAGCCTCACAATGTTCAGCTTTCTGAATGCCTCAGCATTGGTTACTCCTCCTGTTTCTCTGATGTATGCAATGACTCTGTCTTCCTGTGTCAGTTCTTTATAAAGCATATTTTCTCCCTTTCTAGATGTCCAATGACATCTGCGTTTGATATGTTGCTGTCCATTGCTCTGCCATTGCCTTGGCTACTCCCCGGAATGTCTTGCTCCGTATCTTTGCTGTCCTCGGATCGTTCCATGCAAGGATTTTTCCATTCTCGTCAACTGCATGCAGTGCGCTTGCTCCTAGGCTGTGACCATTTTTGTCAATGTATCCCATGTCTACGATTTCTGTTGGTGATAGCTTTGGTAGATTTTTCAGCCATAGGCATGTTGCCTTTCTTGCGTGATGACCAAACCAGTACGGCTGAATGATTTGGTCTGGATGTCGGTAATGTGTGCAAGGATATCCAACAGGATTCTCCACAGCAATGCGCTCACATTTTGCGTTGATGAATTTCATGAAGAATGCAAATGCCTCATCACGGTCTTTGTATCTCTGCCGTGCCTTGTCTCCGTATTTTTCGATGTTAAACCATGAATTCCCGGTCACTGTCAGATACGTGCAAGGTGGATGAGCTATCAAGATATCCCACTGTCCGCTTTGTGTGTGTGTGTGTGTGTCAGCGGTCATGAACGTACAGTCACCGTTGATAATCGGCAGAACATCGCCTTGTATGTGCCACTCCGGATGACCACCGCTACACTCTTGCAGGTCTGCGCTAAATGCCCTGTGTCCAAGTGATCTAAACGCTTTGCACACTTCCTGTGATTCTTCGCAAGCTACCAGTACATTCATAAATAACTCTTTCCGTACCGCTCCATGAATTCCTCACGGCTGTGCGTTTTTTCGTACGCTTGCTGTCCGAGTCGCTTGAGATAGCGCAGTATCTCGCCACCTTCGGCAGTGCTGTGTATGTACTCATGCACATCTGGACTGAGCCATACCCACAGACCATCTTCGTCACATTTGTGTCTGTATGCTACACCGTTGAAGATGTGATGCAAGACGAGGTCAGTGGTGCGGTCTTCGTTAAAGAATGAACACCGCTCATCTTGCAGTATGCTTGCATGACGCTCAATACGTTTCTTTCGCACTTGCTACCGTCTCCCGGAAGTCAATCATTTTCTGTGCTTGCTGAGCTGTCAGAGCTTTTATGTTGTCTTTCTTCAAGCGTCCAAGCATCTCGCTCAGCTCGTCCGGGTTGTACAATATCTGAAGCTTTTCTATCTGCTCCTGTGTGCAATTGTTGCTGTACTCCTTAGATGCGTCTTTGTCTGGATCATCTCCAGTGACTAAGTGGTACATCATCATCAGTGCGTATTTCTGCGCATAGGTCTGCGCTTTGCCTGTGGCTTTGTCACCTGCATCGATGCCGTCACCGTAGCAAGGTATGTCAATGTACTCAGATGGATTATCAACATTGACGAATCTGTAAATCAGCTTCAGCCGGAGAAAGAAATTAGCTCTGTCTCCGTTCATAACAATCTGATTGCTGACCTCCTCACTTGAGACCGGGAAAGACTTGACTCCGTACTTGGCTTCCAATGGTCTCAGCACTCGTTTGACATCAGCCTCAGAAACGGCTTTGTATGAGTACTTGCCTGTGCCAATGGTGAAGTTTTTTGCGACTGTCTCAGCCTCTTGCTCAATAGCTGACAATCTTTGCCAGAGATTCATAGCCTTCAGCTCCGTCATCGTTCTTCTCCTCCTTTTCCAGTTCTATCTGATTCCGTGCCACTTCAAGCACCAGTGTGTTGATAAGCTCATAGCCATAGCGTTTGATGTATGGCGCAAGCTGTTTGAGATGGATTGAGAATGCTCCGCAGATTGTTCCGCTGTTTCTTACATCCACATCTCTTGCGAGCATCTTGACACTGTATGTGTCATCATTTGCGATAAGCTCAACCAACAGATTAATCATGGCTGACGTTTTGCATGCATGTTTCATAGCTATCCCTTTCTAGATCAAAGCCAAATGCCTTGAATTCATTGAGGAGTCTTTCTGCGTCCACTCCTCTATCTGTGCAGATATCGAACAGCTCAAGAGCAAGCTCTACCTCCGCACACCGTTCGTCATAATCTTGGTTTGGCAGGTACTCAAATGTTTCTGCCATGTTTCTCAGCTCTTCATCGCTGAGCGTTTCCAGATAGTTCATACGAATCTGAAAAAAGCGAGGAATGCATAAACGCTGAGACCTATCCACATTGCATAGGTCAGCAAAGTCTCAATGTTTTTCACACAATTTCTCCTTTTCTTTGCTAAGATTTGTGTGGCTCTCATCAGCCACTGAGCGCATGACTTTCGACCGTTCTGCGCTCTTTTCGTTTGCAATCTCCAGTACGATCATGCACAGCCGGATTTTGCACGCTTTCGGAATGTCCATAATTTCCTCCTTTTGTGCATTCTCATGCTACACATTGCCCAAAAAAATTACTGCTTTTCCTTGGCTGTTTCGATGTTGTCAACAGAAATGCCTGTGCCTTTTGCAAGCGCAACAACATCATCTGCGGTCATTGTTGCTCTGCCCTGCCGGACATTGATGAGATGCTGTTTGTTGATACCACATGTCTCGGCAAGCTGTTCTGTGTTCATTGACATGAATGCACACAATGTAGCGACATTGAGCTTAATGTTTTCCATCTGTTCACCTCCTTGCTCCTTTGTACACCATCATTGCACCAATTTGGTGCTGTGTCAATGGTGAAATTACACTGACATTGCACAAGCGAGATTGCACAATGTATAATGTGGTTGGAAAAGGAGAAACACTATGAACCGCAAAATGAGGAGGCAAATCTTAGGAGATGCCATGCGTAAGGAGCGTGTCATCAGACGAGTATCTCAGCAAAGAATCGCAGACCATCTCGGTCTTGCCAAGACCACTATCTCCGCTTATGAATTGGGCAAAGTCTCTCCGGCAATTGACACGCTTGACGAGTATTGCGCATTCCTTGGAGTTGATTACTTGGAGCTTCTCCGGGAGGTCACTGAGGAAGTGAGACGGCTAGACATATGAAAGCCGTCATATACGCTCGTTTTAGCTCCTCCAGTCAACGAGAGGAGAGCATTGAAGGACAAGTACGGGAATGCCGGAAATACGCTCAGAAGCTCGGCTATGAGGTCATACGCACATACGAAGACAGAGCCATGACTGGACGCACTGACAAGCGTCCGGCATTTCAGAAGATGATTGCTGACAGTGCCAAGCATGCCTTTGATGCGGTCATCTGTTGGAAGACTGACCGATTTGCTCGCAATCGCTATGACTCCGCACTGTACAAGCGCAAGCTCAAGCTCAATGGTGTCAAAGTCTTATACGCTATGGAGAGCATCCCGGATGGCGCACAGGGAATAATCATGGAGAGCGTCATGGAAGGATTCGCTGAGTACTACAGTGCCAATTTGAGCGAGAATGTGAAGCGAGGCAATCTAGACAGTGCATTACAGCACAAGACTCTCGGAGTGCGCTTATTAGGCTTGAAAACAGCCTCAGATGGCACATATGAAATTGACGAAGAGACAGCACCAGTGGTGCGCAGAATCTTTGCGGAGTATGACAGTGGCAAGCCTATGGCTGACATATGCCGTGATCTAAACAATGACGGCTTCCGTACTAGCATGGGCAATCTGTTCAACAAGAGCAGTCTTGGGCGCATCCTACACAATGAGAAGTATGTTGGTGTCTACCACTTTGCTGACATCCGGGAAGAAAACATCATCCCGGCTATCATCAGCAAAGACCAGTTTGAGCGTGTCCAGAGCAGAATGAAACACAAGGCTCATGCGCCTAAGGCAAAGGCAGTGCGGTTTTTGCTGACTGGCAAGCTCTTTTGCGGTCACTGTGGCTCTGCGATGACTGGTGAGAGCGCACGGAGCAAAAACAAAGAGACCTACTACTATTACACCTGCGTCCAAAGGAAAGCACACGCATGCAACAAAAAGCGAGTCAGAAAAGACAGCATTGAGAAGCTCATTATTGAGGAGCTGTACAGACGAGTCCATGATGATGACTACATAAATGAAATCGCAGACCTGTGCATGGAGCAACAGGCTGACCACAGCGAGCTTGACGATCTGGAGCGCAGAAAAAAAGAGACAGACCGCAAGCTCAGCAACATGCGCAGAGCCATTGAGGAAGGCATCATCACCAAGACAACAAAAGAGGCTGTTTTAGAGCTAGAAGACCAAGCATGGCAGATTGACCAAGCTATAGCGGAAATGCGTCTCAAACAGCCTAATTTGAGCCGTGAGGAGGTATTGGAGCTTTTGTATGCTCTCCGGGATGGAGAGATTGAGGATGACCGATACACAGAAGCTCTGATAGACACGTTTCTAAACAGCGTCTATTTGTACGATGATGGAACGTGCGTGACACATATGCAGTTTACGCAACAGGAAGCAGTGACGCTTGAATACACAGAAAGTGTTCGTCAAGCGTCAACTGCCGTCTGCCAATGTGTACGTGAGCGAACACAGTTTGGAATCGTCACGGAAATAAGAAAAGGAGCTGTTGCTTAGCTCCTTTTTCATTTGTACTCCTTTGCTGTATCGTACACATCTGCATCACACCATCCGTCTGCTCCTGTCCACTGGTCAAACGGCTGACTGCCTCTGCGTCTCTGGATCAATGCACAGCTTATCAGACTCACGCTGAATGCCTTGCAGTCCTTTTCACGCTCATACTTGGTCAATCTCTGCCACTGCTTCTCAGCATCCCGGAGAGCGTCTGCCTTGCATCCGTGATAGGTGATAAACACATCACTGCCTCTATCGTCTATCACTGCCCATCTGAGCATTTTGCTTGTCGGCTCATCTGCTTCCAGTGCTTTGGCATCGGTCTCGGCTACTCTCTCAATCAGTTCACAGACGAATTCTGAACACTTGTGTGTACCGTTAATCCACTGGTTGACGATGCGTGTTGATACCCCTGCGTACACGCTCAGCTCTCTCTGATTGAGTCCGAGCGTGCTCTGTACGAATCTCAGCCTGTCTGCTGTTGTGTTCCAAGGTAACCGCATTTCTACCTCCTCAAGCTGTTCCTTCAGCTCTTCCTCCGGCTTGTCCCATTCCTGTGCGAGTCTCTGCACTTCCTCCTCGCTGATGGCTGTGTCTGTGGATGTTCCCCACAGTTCTTCAAATTCCGGCTTTACTCTGTACTGTTTCATTCCTTTTCTCCTCCTGTGTGCCTCCGCTTGATGGTGGGAGGCTGACCATGTCCGGCTTAGAGACCGCAGTACCGTGTGAGGTAAGCTCTTGCGCTTGTGAGCTGTCCGTCTACTGACTGCTCTCCTCTGAGCATTGCTGTCAGCAGTTTCTGCGGATTGGCTTTAGCCAGTGCTTTCTCATAAGCCACTGTGCTTCTGCCTGTATTGCAGTACCAAGCGAGAGCGTTGTATGCGTCCACCTGTGAGCGTTTCTGCTCTGGTGTTTCGTAGAAGAACTCTGCTGTTCTCCAGATGTTGTAGAGCGTGTCGGTGATGTGTGTCATGTGGGATGACCTCCTTACGATGTCAATATACCACCTCACGGAGGTACTTGTCAAATACTTTTTTGAGGTATTTATAAGAGCAATAAAAAAAAGAGGCATTTAGCCTCTCATCCTTATTTATGGTGTTCGATAATCGTATTTTGCATCTCGTCTCTCACGGCTTTTAGATCGTCTACATCATTTCCGTCAATGCTGTGGTTGATGAGCGCATTCAAGCATTTGAGTATCAGCCTGTCCGTTTCCGTGCGCTCGTCTCTGCCTTTTTCCAGTTTGGTGATTCTTCGCTCATGGTCATCGATTTCATTAAACGGCTTCATTGCCATTTTGCCAAAGCCTATGATGGCTGTGATGCCTCCGATAATCCAGAGCAGGTAAGCAACAGAAATATTGATGTCCATTTCAGCCTAATCCATTCCAGTAGTTACTTGAGCTTACGTTGAGGATTGTGCCGAGGCAGGTAGCCACAGCCGTGATTGTTGCGCTCACCATGCTTGCGTGCTCCCATCCCCAAATCTTACCGAGAGCTATGACCAGTGTAGCCAAAGCCGGAAGCCATACAGTACAGATTCTTTTGAGAAGGTCATAAGTTTCGTTTTTCAGTTTCATATCTACTCTCCTCTCAGCGTTTTCAGAGCCGTCTCAAGCTCTCTGGACGCTTTGCCGATGATGTACAGCAATCCGTCTACTTTCTTCTCTAGATCGCTTGTATCGCTGTCTGAGAGGCTCACCCACTCCTCTGTGCATGCCATCCATCCGTCTTGGAGCTGTAGCCACATGTAGCCATCTCTCTGGACGAATCCATACACATCGTATGTCTCGCCTCGCATCGCCTGTTTTTTGATTGCTCCGCTTAGAGTCGGAGCTTCCCGGATGTTGAGATTATTAACAAGCACCGTTGCCTGTGTATACACTGTCATGCTCTTTCCCCATCCTTTCCAGCGGAATGCTCCGCAGATGTCTAGCGGTATGTT
>Ga0326512_10004080_pt1 | contig 10643 bp, 8 predicted proteins | sample 1_2617_0518_D_FD_203652 | JGI IMG/M metagenome (GOLD analysis project Ga0326512, IMG submission 203652) | Bovine rumen microbial communities from UC Davis, California, United States - 1_2617_0518 | ecosystem: Host-associated > Mammals > Digestive system > Stomach > Rumen | place: USA: California...
TTATACCAGTATTAAAAGTAGGATAAATGCGTTAATCAAAGACGCAAACAAACATTACAGTGATAAAGAAAAACAGCGTAAAGCCCTTAACAAACATATGTATAAGGAGCTTGGATGGTATCCTACCATAGAAAACTTTACAAAGATAATAATGGCTCACCTAGAGACGTTGATGGCAATGATGTATGATGTCATCACAGCAACTGATGGTAGAACCCTTGAAAGTCTTGGTATAGACTGTGGAGATAGCGGGGCTGTTGATGTTAACAAGAAAACTGATATTGTAGCACCATTCCCAAGGCTAACATCACTTGTTACTGATTCAGATGGCTATACAAAGAGTGAGGATGCTTGGGCTGGTGAATTTGTCAATGGTGTCGGTTTCAGAGAGGTTGACATGGTAAATGGTCTGTTTAATGGTGTTGAAAAACTTAAAGGTATTGATCTTACTATACAGAGAACCATAGATAGTATAAATGCAGAGGATGATGGTATAAAAGAGGTTATACCTATGCCACTTACAAGTTATGATTATCTCATAACAAAGAATCCATATGGCAGTGATGCAATGGATGATATAAAATCGCTGGCTGGAAAGATCTGTATGAGAATGTTCGGAATATTATCTCTGAACCATTTTAGGGCAGAACAGAATAGTGAGTGGTTATCAATTGCAGCAAAGCTTGGCACTGTTGAGGCACATAACTTCTTGCACCTAAACAGAATTGTCAACTCAGATATAATGTACGCTATAGGAGAAAATGGTACATTGAAGAATGGAGAAGATATATTGAGAATTGTTACTGGTAACTCAAGTGGAACACCTTGGGAAGGCGGTAACAGCGGCAATGCGTCCCTATTCGACAGTGGCGACTCTTTCTGGCTTGAAAGATACTCTACCAAAACTTTTGGCATATACCCAGTTAATGGATTGACATTCAGCGAAATAGGGGAAATGGCTAAAAATACTAAAACCCCTATAGAAAACAACGATGTTGTTGTACTTGATCCATTTTCATCAGCAGATGAGAATTTTGATAAAATCTTGAAGAATGAAGTTTGTAAAACAATAATTAATACTGTTGATTTTACAACTGATTACCAGACCATATGGAATTCATTCGGTAACGCACAATCAAATGTCTCAGAGGATTATAATAGCATTATTGAGGGTAATAAGAGCTTGAAAGTGAAGGATGAAACAACAGTTCCAGACGGTTTTATACGTGCTGGTAATAAGTCATTCAACAATAAAGTTGATGCGTCAAAGCTAATCAACAGAAAAAGAGATCTTAAGGAAAAATTCATCGAGAAACATGCCATACCGTTTGCAAAAAAAGAAGATGTGATGTATGCTGGTTTTGAGATGGAGGATGACACAAAATATTTGTTTGATGGTTCAACATATAAAGAAGAAATGGTCAAAAGGAGTATAAATAGTTATACATTGACTGAATGTTTTGGATATTCTCTTAATAATAAAAAATACGAACCGGATGAAACAAAGAGCCTTTTCACTAGTGATGGTGTGAATAATTTCTCTTCTGAGCAACTTGCTGCATTCTTTGTGCTTGGCATAGATTCTATCAACTATAGTACACTTAGTACACAGTTGAATACATCAACATATATGTACATGCCTAATATAGCGGCTCTACAGATCGGTGCTGCTATTAAGATGTATTATCATAATACAGGGGTAAGTCTTACTAGTGCTATAAACAGTAGCCTTTCTAATAAGGTATCATATCCAAAAGATTTTGACAGAATATTCCAGAACATTTCAAGCATGAGTCCTTATCTGAAGATTGGCTTTGCTAAACACTTTACCAATTGGGCTAAAAATAACTCTAATAGATTGTGTGAACTTAAGGTAGAAATTGGACATGAGACACATGGTGAAGTTAGGGGTAATGTAAATGTAGTTATAGACAAGATTTATTATAAAAACATTAAAGACCAATATGAGAAAGCGTTTGATGGTAAGAATGGAAATAGGTTACTATTTAACCAGGAATCAAACAACATCAAGGCTTTAACAAATGATCTATTCTCACTTATATGTGTTGTTAGGCTTAGTATAAGTGCAGGTAATATAACTGTTGGTAGTGATGGTAAAGATAATAATCCAATTAAAAAATATACATATAAAATAGATGAGAGTGTAGCTAAGACTTATCTTGATGCGTTTATGAAAACTGTCAGAGAGAAGCACGGAATCACCGTAGAAGAAGAAAACGGAGGTCCTACAACCATTGCAGGTGATCCTTCACAGACAACTGTTGACATGAAGATCGAACTTTATAGGTATCTAAAGCAATTACACGACAAATGGGTTAACACATCGAAACTGGATGACTGGAAGTTTCATAAATTCTTCACTAGAAAAGATGAAAAAAGAGAGAATGCAATAGGAAACAATTTCTATTTCATTGATTCTTTCTATAATAAGATTGGTGATAAGCTTCTTATAAACCCTTCAATCTTGTCTAACGTGATGCATCTTACTATGTCGTCCATTGATACCAACGTGATGTTGTATAATTTTATGGCACAGGTATTTGCTGAACATAGATGTATGATGAAAACAGTACAGAACTTTAAGGATCTAGCAAACGGAATAGATAATCTGTTTGTACCAGTTCCATACACTTCTGTTGGTGAAGCCAAGGTTTTCCCGGATCTTGTTGTTGTATACACATATGAACCTTCAAGAAACCTTAATGTCACAAATTCTGAATACGCTAATGATGGATTTATGCTCAACGACGAGTATGATACTCCATTACCGATTAAATCAAGAGGTGATTCCGATAATTGTTATAAGATACCAGCATTTGGAGTATCATACGGAAGACAATATCAGAGTTATTTCAAAGATGTTAATGTGAATATGTCACGTCCGGTTATAACTCAACAGGCGATAATAGCAAAGTCTAATATTATTGAAGCTAGTAGAGGTAACGGTGTGTTCAAAGGCGTGGCAGCACAGGATTTATACGACATCTATTCAAATCAGTCATACACGTGTACGTTTGAAATGATGGGTTGTGCATATGTGCAGCCATTGATGTATTTTGTGTTACTTAACATACCGTTCTTCAAGGGTTCTTACCTCATATCTAAGGTAAGACACAGAATGAGACCAGGAGATATGTCAACAGAGGTTACTGGCGTTAGAATGAGCAAATACTGCAATAGGATGGTAACAGACATGTTCCCAGACCAGGAAGACCATACATATGAGGGTGGTACATATGAGGAGAATATTAAACACTATTTGGCAGACACCACAAATGATTGTCCGTATAAGGTGTATCCGATAGTTAACGACATTAATGAACTAAGCGGTACTGACAAACAGAAATCGAAAGAATTGATGGATATGGTTGCATCAATAGTCTTTAATGGAAGTTGTTCTAATAATAGTATCAAGATTGCTTCTGCTGGTATAGTCGGTAACATGAAGCAAGAAACTGGAGACTTTAGTCATACTAAAGTTGTGACAGATAGCGATGGTTTTCCTGCTGGTGGACTTTGTGGGTGGAATGACAGATATTATAATTTAACGAATCTTATAAACAACACGCCGTCACAATATGGTCAGAAGGATAGAAAAAAGACTGGAGAATCACCAAATAGTCTGGATTGGTATAGACAGAAGCTGATAGAGAAAGGTATATCATATCAGATCACTTTCCTTTCAAATACAATGAGCAGTTCATTGAAGTCTGGGATGCTTAGTGCAGGAAGTCCGGAAGCAGCAGCAAAACTGTTTAGGGATTCATATGAGAAAGGAAGTGAAACAGCCAAGAGACAGAATAACGCAAGAGAATATTACAATGCGTATGATGGAACTGATATAAGTTCTAAGAGGTCTGAAAGCAAGGTCAATAATGATTATCCTAAGTTATTCTTCGACGCTATCCAGAAGTCTATCAATTCTACAAAGAAATACGGTGGTGAGTTAAAGCCTAAGTATACTGGTAGTTATGTTACAATAACAGCTGATAATGGAGGCGAGAAATTGGCAGTGTTATTTGATATTATACTTAATTCAGAGGAATATTACTCACATGTTAAGGAATTGTACTGGTTGGTAAATAATTCTCCTGGTGAACTTCCTAGGGCTTTGATAGTTACTCCATCAGAAAAAGTTCATTCTAGGGAAATTTTGATAGGTAGCAGCAGTGGCACGGTTCAAGGTTTAGGTAATGCAAATAAAGTATCTTGGCGTGACGGCAAATTTAAGGATAATGAATGTCATGAGAGGCTGTTGCAGAGTTTAGGTAAAAAATATCACTCTAATATTAAACTTCTATATAAAGAATGCCCACAGTTCTCACTTATGGAACAGAAAATTTTGGATAAATACGTTCCTACGAACTGTTACTCATTATATTCTGGAGGTGCTGGTGTTGCAACACCTTCTGGTATAGAGCCAATACTGTCTGGCGGTGTTTTAAAAATTGGTGATTTCAATATAACAAATGCAATAAATTATGCGAAGGATCATCTTGTACAACCTACAGGGCATAGTCAGTGTGCTAGTCACGTTGAAGCTGCAATTGCAGCTGGTGGACTTGAAAGAATGTCATGCGATGAGAATGGTCATGGAAAAGCCGCAACAAACTTGCATTACTATGGCATACTTAATGCTCATGGGTGGAATTTGGAGTATAGTGGATATTGCACAAAGAACAGTAGAAACACTAATTATGACATAAAACCTGGAGATGTAGCAATAATAGGCTACAATGTTAACGAGGTTACAAATAGCAAATATCACGCTTGTATATATGATGGTAAAGTGTGGTATTCTGACTTTAACCAAGGTCAAAGAATGTCTCCTTATGGTAGAGATGACCAATATGTTGATGGTAAACTACCATACTTCATTTACAGGTACACTGGTAAGAAATAATCGCTAAAGTTTGTTTTTTTAACTTTTTTTATATATCTTTGCATTATGAAAATACTTGGATATATAATAACTGACAGGAAAATGAACGACATAGAGGGCTTTGTAGAGCAGGTCAAGGACTACACCGAGGCTGATCCCACAAAGCCTATACTTATCGTTGGTTGGGATAATGCAAGACTACACAGAGGGTACAGATCGATTCTTGAGAAGGAGTTAGGATCTGGTGTGTTCTGGACTTTCAAGAAGAGTGAAAGTCGTTCTGAATTTGAACAAGATCTTAACAAATTTTATAAGTATATTTATGATAATATATTAAATAATATTAATTATTATTATATAGATATACTTACTTTAGGATATAATAAATTAAAAAAGTTATATAGTATTTTTAATTCTAGCAAAAGAAAAAATATTTATATAAGTGATGGTATCTTGTACACAATGTACAAGGGTAATGTTTTAGGAGTATCCCTCGACGTACTTGAGTACTGTGGGATAAAGCGTGACAAGGTTCTTGCCTTGTTATCCTCTAATCCAGGTAATAGAATATATGATAATTCATCCAAGTGGATGATCAAACTTGGAAAATACCTGGGTAATAAGAAGTACGCAGTTCCGTACTTTATATCAACATAATAATAAAAATGAGTACAAATGGTATTATAATTGGAACATTCGTTAGGAAAAATAGAATTTTGTCTTTTCTTGAGACACTAAGGGCTGGATATGGGATAAAACTTGATAAGGTGTTTGTATATGAAATAGACACCAATAAGTTGGAGTATCTTGTCACGTTCAAGACATTTGATAAAGACAAGTTCATAAAGAAAATCAATAATGCCACTGTAATGCACGTCAAAAACGGTTGCCTGTTCTCAATAAACGCACTTAATAAACTTATCGACCAGGAGAAAGGTGACGATAAACCTAATAACGAATATCTGATCGATTGGGAGAAATACAAGGACAAACTTATTATCCTCACTGGAGGTGAGCTTTCAATCTCAAAACTCACTAAAATAGAGGATAAGTCAGTATTTTTCAACTAATCAGATATTTATAGTAAATAATTTACAATATGGGACGTTTTATAATTAAACATATTAACAGTATGAAGCCACAGAAAACTGTGTCTTCATCGGAAAATAACATCAACGAAAATAAGAGCGTTATGACAACCGAAGAGAAGATTGCAATGGCACAGGCAGCATTGGCAGGAGAAAACCAGGCAGTTCCTGTTAAGAGAGTTAAGAAGGACAAGGGACTTATCGAGAGAACTGAGAGTTCCAAGACCATACTTACTGAAGACAATAAAGAGCTTTTGAACGACTAATACAAAATGACTAACATTAAGTACCTTAAAGAGAATAATCTATACGAGGCACACCAGCACTTCATGCAGTTGTGCGAGAATTATCCATTCGAAATGGATGAAGCAGGAGAGGATGATCCAAACGCACAGCAAGATCCTAATATGATGGGTGGTGGTGATCCTAATGCTATGGGTGGCGACACAATGGGGGGCGGTGCTCCTGGAGGTGACCCAAACGCTATGGGTGGTGACCCTAATATGATGGGTGGCGATCCAAATGCTATGGGTGGACAGGATATGGGTGCTGACCCTAATGCAATGGGACAGCCAATGCCAGATGCATCTGACCCTATGGGTGATGATATGGGTGGAGAAGATCCATTTGCTGACCAAAGAACTGGTGATATGGGTGATGATGAAGCCTCTGACGGCGAAACTATCGACATTGATGGTCTAACAAAGGCTGAGGAGAAACTTAATGCTAAACAAAACCAGATTGGTCGTGATTTGTCTAAGGTAGACACAAAGATTTCTGATCTCATTGATAAGATTGCTGGATTACAGTCAGCACTTGACAGTAATAGTTCAGAACTTGAGAATCTTAAGGCTGAATTTGAGAAGAGAAATCCTACACAGACAGAGAAGCTTGATATTCGTGGCGCACTTGATTCATATCCATTCAATGTAAGACCAGACGATTTCTGGGCAAACAAGATGAAGGAGAGGGGTAACTACGAGGTGTATGCCGACAACGACAAGTCAACTGAAGACCAATATACTATTACTGACGAGGATGTAGAGGATCTGCCAAGTGATATTTCAAAGACATTCAGTATAGCAGACGACGACATTCAGACACTTGAAAAGATGTTCAAACTGTAATGAAGAAGATTATTATTAAAGAGGGAAAATTCAAGAAGTTGATCAAGGAAGGTGGTTATGGGAATGACGACCTAAGTAACTTGTATGATTCAATGAGTGAATACTTGAGTGAGCTTCGTTCTGCTATTGGTGAACATTATTCTATGGTTAGCAATATGCGGGAGAAGCCTAACAACTATGTCGTTGAAATAGACGGTTATTTGGATGAGATATCTGAGATCATGAAAGAATGGAAAGAAGAACTTGATTTCTCTATGGAAGAGGATGATATTGTTTAATCTATATTTCCCCAACAGTTAAAAATAATAAAAAATTGTTGGGGAAAAATTTGTTTTTTTAACATTTTTTATATATCTTTGCATTAGAAAACTTTAAGCATGCACATAGGCATGCATCAATAATATTTTTAAACATTTTATACAATGAACGAAAAGAGATTTAGCGCAAACATTAGCGCAGAAGATGTCGAGAGACAGTATGCCGAAGAGCATACACCACAGGCTAAGCCTAAGAAGACTCAGTTTGACACCAAGAATTATTTACAGGCAAGATTGGGTGAAAAGGAGACTTCAAAATCACTTACAATTAGATTGTTGCCTATCACTCCCGATAGTACAACAGCATTCCAGAAAATTCATATGCACACAGTACGTGTAAACAAAGAGATTTCAGCCAGCGGTTGGAAGACTTTCGTGTGTCCTACAAAGAACAAGAAAGACGGAAAACTAATGGGTGACAAATGTCCGTTCTGTGAACTTTCAACCAAGGCACGTGAACTTAAGAGTCAGGCACTTGATGAACCTACAAAGAAAAAGTATGGTGATATCGAGTTTCTTAATAGGGCTAAGGACATGTGGATTGTTCGCTGTATCGAGCGTGGTCACGAGGAAGACGGAGTGAAATTCTGGATGTTCCCAGACAACAGACAGGGTAAGGGTGTATATGATCAGATCATGGGTCTTGCTGAGACTAGGAGAGAGTCTGCAAAGGCTAAGGGTAATGATTACAGTATCTTTGACCTAAACAACGGATTAGACCTTATCGTTAAGTTAAAGAAGGGTACTGACGGTAAGACTGCAATTCAGATTCTTGACGGAGGATTCCCATGCCCACTTAGTGATGATTTCGAACTTGGTGAGAAGTGGATTCACGATGAAAAGAAATGGTACGAAGTTTACACTGTTAAGTCATATGATTATATGTCAATCGTTGCAGAAGGTGGAGTACCAGTATTCAGTACCGAGGAAAAGAGATACATCAACAAGGTTGAAGCTGACAAGATCAAGGAAGAGGCTGATAAGCAAAGAATGGAGGAAGCTCTAACAGAACAGGCTAGGGATTACTCTGAGATCACAGCACCTGCTGAGGCTGTCACTGTAGTTGACGGTAGTAAATTCGACACATCAGAAGAGTCAGAGGATGGATTACCGTTCTAAAATAACTTTGTAAATGTTATGAATATAGATGAGTAGCAAACTTTATTTTAAGTTTGGATGTATGAATTCTGCTAAGAGTATGCTCCTGCTAACAACGGCGCATAACCTCGAAGAGAATGGACTAGAGATAATGGTGCTAAAGCCGTCTGCTGATACCAGGGACGGTGATGGCATCATTAGATCAAGAGTCGGCATAGAAAGGAAATGTACAAACGTCGATGAGGATGTTAATCTATATAAGGCAATAAAAGAGTACAGGAATTTTCTTGCATCACAATTCATTGAACTTAAGTGGGTACTTGTTGATGAGTGCCAGTTCCTAACTGAGGAACAAATAGGTCAGTTATCGGATGTGGTTGATTTTCTTGATATCAATGTAATGTGCTATGGTTTGAGGACTGATTTTCAATCAAAGCTTTTCCCGGCTTCAAAGAGGCTGTTTGAGCTTGCTGATGACATTGAGGAAATTAAATCAACATGCTCTTGCGGAGATAGGAAGACATCAATAAACGCAAGATTCGATGCGGACGGAAACATCATTACAGAGGGAGACCAAGTTGTAATAGGTGGAAACGACATGTATAAAGCATTATGCAGAAAATGTTGGAAGAATAAAATAAGAGATAAAAAAATATCAGAGCAACAATGAAACAGCCTATAAAGAAAAAGGAATTCAAGAGACCTAGCATTGCTAGTATCAAGGAAAAACTCAATTTAACAATGAAGTCAAACGCTGATTTGGTTAAGTCAGCAGCAGATAAGCCAATGGATTTTATACCGCTTCCAGAGGCATTCTCAGATGCGATCAAACTACCAGGAATACCTAAGGGTTATCTTACAATTGTTACCGGATGGTCAAACACTGGTAAGTCAACTATTAAGAACTGTCTTATAGCTTCTTGTATCAATAACGGAATACTTCCAGTTATATATGAGACTGAGAATAACTTTGACTTCAAATATGCAATAGATTGCGGAATGAAAGCAACACCAGTGTATGGTGACGTTGAGGTTGAACATGTAGATTATGAGACTGGAGAAGTTACATACACAACAGAAAACAGGATCATCAATTATGAAGGTGATTTTATTTATTACGATAATAAGATTCTCGCAGATGTTTACGGCGAAAACGATTACTCCACTGGAAAGAAGTTGAAAGTAAAGCGTAAGCAAGCAGTTCTTGAGGATATTGCATATTCAATAACTGATATTTTGGATGCACAGGATAGGGGTGACATCCAACAGCCAATCTGCTTCATTTGGGACTCAATTGGTTCTATACAGTCATTCAAGTCCCTTGAGAGCAAGACTGGTAATAACATGTTCGACGCTGGTGCTATATCACAGGCGTTCCAGGACATTATTAATAACAGAATACCATCATCCAAGAAAGTTAGTGAGCCATATACCAACACATTCTTCTGTGTAAACAAGATATGGAATGACTCAATGAACTCAATGGGCGGTGTCCCTTCAATAGAGCTTAAGGGCGGTAAGACGTTTTTCTATGGTGCAAGACTTATCATTCACCTTGGAGGAATCGGTAAGGCTGCTACGAAGAAACTTGATGCAACGGCAAAGGGTAGCAAATATCAGTATGGTATCACTACCAAGGTAAGGACAACAAAAAATCAGTTACCAACACCTTGGAACGTTACCTACGAGGGAGAAATGTCATGTGTACATAATGGACTCTTAAGCCCGGACAGACTTGAGGAATACAAGAAGACTTATATGAAGGAGATTCTTGCAAGACTTGAGGAGAATGGAGGAAAGAACATTACCGAGGATGATGTTCAATTTGCGGAGGAAGAAACAGATGAATAAACTGAAGACCCCCTACGAATTATTCGGTATCGAGTGTGGTAAAGGCTGGGAAAGCCTTTATCAACCGATACTTGATAAGGTAGAGGAAATTAACAAGGAAAATCCAGACAACCCAATAGAAGTGCTCCAGGTAAAGGAGAAATTCGGACAACTTATTATACACCTAAGTAAATATACACCAGAACTAACAGAAATGTGTATAGATGCATCTGAAAAGTCAAATAATATATGTGAGGAATGTGGGAAATATTCAGAGCCT
>Ga0326512_10004081_pt1 | contig 10643 bp, 4 predicted proteins | sample 1_2617_0518_D_FD_203652 | JGI IMG/M metagenome (GOLD analysis project Ga0326512, IMG submission 203652) | Bovine rumen microbial communities from UC Davis, California, United States - 1_2617_0518 | ecosystem: Host-associated > Mammals > Digestive system > Stomach > Rumen | place: USA: California...
GGTGAATGAGGTTTTATGATTATTGTTGCAACGTTGCAAAGATAAGATTTTTTTTTGACATTTGCCAATATTTGAGAATTTTTACTCCGGATTGATTTTGAGTTTCGTCCTGATGGTTCCGTGTTGTGTCTGTACTTCAATGAGATAGATGGATGCGGCGTAATCTTGCAAAGACAATTCCATGCGCTTGCAAGGCTCGGTTGACCTTTCTGCCAAGCATTGCCCAAGCAGGTCGAACAACCTGAGGCAAATGATGCCTTCGGCTTCGATGAAGACTTTGTCATGGGCTGGGTTGGGATAGACGGCAAAGGGCAAGGTTGGGTTGTCGTCGATGTCGAAGAATCCGGCGTGGATGATGATTTGTTGCTCGGTATAGCCGCAGCCGTTCCAAGCCCGTGCTTTCAAGATCGCCGTGCCTGGCAAGGTAATCCAAAGGGAGCATTGGGTTCCCGTTGTGTCCATAATCCATTCTGGGCCTTCAAGAATCCATTCGTAATGTGTAGCAAACGACACGGAATCAATGAAGTAGTTGTATTGTCCCAAAATGATGTCCGTCGATACGTAAACCTCTTGCAATCCCACGATTTCTGGAATCGTGTCAGGGAAAGGCAAAACGGAGAGGTCCATCCTGACCAAAGAATCACAGCCTCCTGGGGTTACAAACTGCTGCTCATAGTGACCCGATTCAGTGTATTCTTGCCCATTCCACCACAGACTGCCACAGGCCACGGTGTCGATTTCCACCTCCAAGACATCGGAGAACGAAAGGTGCAACGTGACGATGCTGTCGCAGCCTTCTGGCGTGACGAAGTCTTGTACATAATCTCCAGGCTCGCTGTAGGTTGTGCTGTTCCAAGTATAGTGGTCGCAGACCTCCATCGACCATTCGTGGTAGAGTGGCCCGATGATGGAGAGGTGGAGCGTGACGATGCTGTCGCAGCCCAAAGGCGAGATGAAAGATTGCTGATAATCACCGCTTTCGTAATAGGTTTCATCGTTCCATGTAAAGTGGTTGCATTGTGCCTGCCAAATGTCGTGAGTGACGGTACCCCCAATGCTGACCTCAATCTGATAAAGCGTGTCGCAGCCTGTTTCCGATTCGACAAGTTGCTCATAATGACCGCTTTCTGTGTAGGTGGTTCCATGGAAAGTGTAAGTTTCACATCCTGAGCCTGAGATGCTGACTTCGATGGCTCCACTTGGGTTGTAAGGCAAACCTTCGGGCGTGATGTAATAGGCTTGTTGCAGAAAGTTGTTGTAGGGACGGTGCTCGGTGTTGTAGTGGTCGGTGAAGACGGTCGCTGTGTTAAAACAGAATGTCGGGATGGTGAGGTCTTCGTTCACGTTGGTGACATGGTACATGTATTGGTTCCACACTTTGCGGGCGGCTCTCCAGGGATCAGTAGCCGATTTGAAGATCTTCAGCATGGTGTTGGCCTGTAGTTCTCCTCCGGTCTTTCCCATCACGATGATTTCGGCACTGCCGTCGTTGTCGCAGTCGACGACAATAGGCACGTGCATGATAGAGATTTGGCCGCAGTCGATGGTGGAAAGTTGCACTGGCTGTGTTCCACTGACATCGTAGATTCTCAGGTGGCTGTTGTCGGAAAATACCAGCTCGTTTTTGCCATCGTTGTTGAAATCGAAGAGTGTGGCTGTGTTGGAGTAGGAATCCTCATTGATGAACAGTGACCATAGTAGGCTGAAACTGTTGCTGTTGGGGCCGAATCGATAGGCACGAAGCCCCTTGTCGCTTTCATGGCAGCAGTTGATGAGGATTTCCATGAAGCCGTCGTTGTCGAAGTCGGCGATCAGCGGGATGCTCTTGCCCGTGAAAGTGGTGCTGAGTTTTATGGGGCTGCTTGTTCGGTCTGAGAACACGTCCCATACATAGAAAGATACGGTGCCTGTTGAGCCTTCGGTGTCACGATTGCTGATGAGCAGGTCGGGATGGCCATCGAGGTTAAAATCGGCAACCTGCACATGTCCATCGGCGATAATGTTATCAGGGGGTGTGATGCTTTTTGTCAGTGTGGCGTGGTTGCCAGCCGTACCATTGCGGTTGGCAATGACGACATCGTATATCTCGTTGCCTAAGACGAGTTCTTGTCGTGTGTCGCCGCATATATTGAATGCAATCGGGCAGGAGAGCTTGTTGTGGTTAGTGTGGCTGTTGTGCGAATACGAGTCGGCTTGGTTGTTGCCGCCTTGGGCGGTGGCGAGGTGTATGCCGGTTTCGGCATCGAAGATCTTGTTGCGCACATAGATTTCAGGGAAGCCGTCGCCATTGAAGTCGGCGAAGCCGATGCTGACGGAGAAATCGTTGTTGCCCGTGTTGTAGGTCTCGTTGGAAACCCATACGGGATTGTTAGGATTGGCTGCTGCAATGTCGTAGGCATATAGTTTACGGTCTTTGCAGGCGGTCACAATCAGCCCTTTACGGTTGGGCAACTTGACTAAGCCGAAAGGTCCGTTGCCGTGCGCCCAAACCATGCTTTCCACCGTAATTTGGGCCTTCAAAGCCTTGCTTCGTCCGTCATACACATTCATAGTCTTGGCCGCAGTTTGGCTTGCGCTGTTGCCTTCCATGTCGAAACATACGATTTCGGGGATGCCGTCGTCGTCGAGGTCGCCCACAAGTGGGTTGATGCGGCAATAGATGTTGTCGCTTGATGCCCATTCTTCGCGAATGCCCCATTCGAAGCCCTCTAAGGGAAGGTTGCAATCGCTTTCGATAATGTTGTCGGGAATGGTGGGTTCGGGTAGAGGAATTTCGCAGCTTTGGCTCCATACGGGACGCACGGCATACGATGCCGACTTGTCGTGGGCCACTAAGATGCCGGCGGTGTAGGAGGTCGGCCCGAAACTGATAGTCCAGGCTTTATCGCTGGAGCATTCCGTGCTGGTCCAATAGGAGTCGCTGTTCAAGGAAGAGCCTCCGTTGTTGTTGAAGACGGTTTCGATGAACGGCAATGCAGCAAAAAGTTTTGAGAGTTGTCCCGCCGATGGGATGTGCCAGCCGTGGTCAAGGTCAACATGTGATGAAGCGTATTGGGTGGCAGTGCCCATGGCTTCGCGCATGTGACGGGTGGCATCGTAGCCGCAATGCACACCGTGCAACGTCATATATTGGTTGTTTTCGTTGTAGTTGTCGAGGTCGGGGAGGTCGTTGGCAAGTCCCCATTGGTAATCGCTCGACAAATCGTCCATGGCCGCTAACCAATAGGAATTGTCGTCAGGATTGACGTAAAACACTACACCTTGTTGCCCATCAGGTGCGGTGACGACTTCGCCAATCGTTGGAGGTTGTGCTTGCACGGTGAAGGATTTGACGGCTCTTACGCCAATCTCATATTGCCCGATGTAGTTCCATTTCGGATAGTTGGCCACGCTGCCCGTCTGACTCACAACGATGGCGTGGGCCGGGCCTCTTTCGGTTGAAGTCCAATACCAACGCGGATGGTCGAAAATGAACATTGTCCCTTGGACGGCGGCAAGCGAATTGTTGACCTCGTTAATGTAGGCCATCAGCCAGCGCAATTGTCCGGCGGCGGGCAGATACCAGCCGTTGTTGAAATCGACGCTCCAAGCGGCAGGATACCAATCAGCTCCATGTGCGTTTCTGATGGTTTCAGTGTTGCTATAGCCGTCAAGGTCGTAGATGGCTTCTCTTGAATACTCGAAATTGTCTAATCCTGGAATGTCGAACATTTCATAATAATGGTCAGAAGCCACCCAATGCGTGCTGACGGCTTGACATTCCAAACTGACCGCCCAGCCATGACCGCTTTCGTTCACATAAAACACGATGCCTTCGGCAGTTCTTCCCGATGACGGGAAATCGGCTGCACTAATGGTGCTACCGTCGGTGCAAAGTATGTCGCCGATTTTCACGCTTTGGCTGAACATGAATGCAGGCCAAAGCCATACGGCTAATATGATGATGTAAAATCGTGGTTTCATTTCGGATTGATTTTGAGTTTCGTCCTGATGGTTCCGAATTGTGTCTGTATCTCAACGAGATAGATAGATTCAGCGTAATCTTGCAGAGACAGTTCCATGCGTTCGCAAGGCTCTGTCGACCTTTCTGCCAAGCATTGCCCAAGCAGGTCGAAAACTCTGACACAAATGATGCCCTCGGCCTCGATGAAGACTTTGTCATGCGCTGGGTTGGGATAGACGGCAAAGGGCAAGGTAGGGTTGTCGTCGACATCGAAGAAACCCGCATGGATGATGATTTGTTGCTCGGTATAGCCGCAACCGTTCCAAGCCCTGGCTTTCAAGGTTGCCGTGCCAGGCAAGGTGACCCAAAGGGAGCATTGGGTTCCCGCGGTGTCCATGATCCAGTCGGGGCCTTCAAGAATCCATTCGTAATGCGTGGCAAACGTCACGGAATCAATGAAGTAGTTGTATTGTCCCAAAATGATGTCCGTCGAAACGTAAACCTCTTGCAATCCCACGATTTCTGGAATCGTGTCAGGGAAAGGCAAAACGGCAAGCTCCATCCTGACCAAAGAATCACAGCCGCCAGGGGTTACAAACTGCTGCTCATAGTGGCCCGATTCAGTGTATTCTTGCCCATTCCACCACAGACTGCCACAGGCCACGGTGTCGATTTCCACCTCCAAGACATCGGAGAAGGCAAGGTGAAGCGTGACGATGCTGTCGCATCCTTCTGGCGTGACGAATTCCTGTACATAATCGCCCGGCTCGCTGTAGGTTGTGCCGTTCCAAGTGTAATGGTCGCAGACCTCCATCGACCATTCATGGTAGAGCGGCCCGATGATGGAGAGGTGGAGCGTGACGATGCTGTCGCAGCCCATTGGCGAGATGAAAGATTGCTGATAGTCACCGCTTTCGTAATAGGTTTCATCGTTCCAAGTGAAGTGTTTGCATTGTGCCTGCCAAATGTCGTGAGTAACGGTTCCCCCAATGCTGACCTCAATCTGATAAAGCGTGTCGCAGCCTGTTTCCGATTCGACAAGTTGCTCATAAAGACCGCTTTCTGTGTAGGTGGTTCCATGAAAAGTGTAAGTCTCACATCCTGAGCCTGAAATGCTGACTTCGATGATGCCGCCTGGGTTATAAGGTTCGCCGTATTGGTTGATGTAGCTCGCCTGTTGCAGAAAATTGTTGTAGGGTCGGCGTATGGTGCCGTCGGGGGCGGTGAAAACGGTGGCTTTGTCAAAGCAGTAGGCAGGTATGGTCAGGTCTTCGTTCACGTTGGTGACATGGTACATGTATTGGTTCCAAACCTTTCTGGCAGAAGCCCAATTCCCGAAATTGCCGAAAACATGGATGCCGCCATGTCCCAAGAGGTTCCCTGTTTGGTCGAGCAGACCTGTAGTGACTATTTCAGCAGCCCCATCGCCGTTTATGTCGGCCACAATCGGATACTCGCTGCCTGTTCCAGCACCCATCATCCGGGAGTAAAGGTTGTAAGGGCAAACGGTGTCGTTGCCTGTGACATGGCTCTTGCCGCTACCATTGATGATGCGTAGGTTTTCGCTGTCGCGGTAGACGAGTTCCATGATGTTGTCTTGGTTGAAGTCGAAAAGTGTGATGCCCGTTTGTCCTGAAGTGTCGTTGTGTGGCTGCCGCCAAATGGTGGTGAGGCCGTTTTGTGCGGTGTAGCGCCAACAGTACAGGTACATGGGATTTGAATTTTGTTTCTCAAGGAAGACGATTTCGGGGTGTGGGTCGTCGTCAATGTTGCCGATGAGGGGATAGCCAGTGCAAAGGCATTGGACGGTATTTTGGAAAAGGATTTGCCCATTAGAAGGTTTGTAGGCATACATGTAGCAAGTTCCAAAAGTGTGGTCGTCGGTGTCGTCGCGCACGACAAGCACTTCACATTCTCCGTCAAGGTCGAAATCGGCAAGGCTGGTGTGGCCATCCTGCGAATAACCACTTGGCGGCGTGACGGTCAAGGCTTCTGTGATGGAGTTTAAGGCGGGATTGGTTCGGCTGTTGATGTTGACGTTGTAGATGGTGTTGCCGCAAATCAGCTCCTGCCTAACGTCGCCCAAAACGTTGCTGGCCAACGACATGGCAAAGTAACAGAGATGGTAGTTGACCACACCGTATGCCGCGCCTCTGTAACCGAGACCTTTGTTGCCGTTTTCCGGACCAGAGCAAAGCCATTTCAGTGTGGCCGCATCGAAGATGTCGCTGCCAGCGTATACTTCGGGATAGCCGTCACCGTTGAAGTCGGCGAGCGAGACCATACCGTCGCACAAAGTGGCGCGGTCTGATACGTTGAGCAGTGTGCCGTTGATTGTGTAGGCTCGGATTTTCTTGTCGTAGCCGTGGACAAAAATCGCGCCTTGCATTGTGCCGTCGGGCCGCGGATACTTGCCAATGGCGTATGGGCCGTTGGAGTTGTAGATGGAGTCTTGGATGTTGAAACGGTATTGCAAGGATAGGTCGAGGCCGCTGTAAATGTCCAATGTGTTGGTGCGATAGTTGTTGCCATTGTAATGTGAAATCACGAGGTCGGTCACGCCGTTGTCGTCAATGTCGCCAGCCATGACGGGAGCGTATGAACATATAGTGTTGTCGGAGGTCGAGAAAAGCAAGTTCACGTTCCATGCGTTGCCTTCAAAAGGTAGGTTGCAATCCGATTCGATGATGTTGTCGGGCAAAGTCGGTTCAGGGAGAGGCGGGTTGAATAAGTTGATGTTGCGCACGGCACGGACGTGGTAATTCTGACCCTTGTCCCTAAGTATGAAGCCTCCCGCCCTGACAATGGCCGAAGGCTTGAAAGACACAGCGAAGGCTTCGTTGGCGTTGGCCTCCGAACTCGACCAATACTCGGCTTGTGCCATTATGCTTCCGTAGCTTTGCAGCTCGTTTTCAATGAAAGGCAAGGCACCGAAGAGCTTCGACAGCTGTCCAGCGGTAGGAAGATACCATCCGTGTCCATAGTCGACCACGTTGGCGGCTGTGTTCATGCCGTTTTGGTGGTCTCTGATGATGCCTGTGTTGGCTAAGCCGTCGGTCTCGTTGAGCAGCATCCCGAAAGGTGACGGGCAGGTTTGGTTGTCTAATCCTGGCACATCGCCATTGCCCCACGAAATAGAGGTTGAGGCGTCGTTCAAAGCCACTATCCAGCCTTCAGTTTGGTCGGGAGAGATGTAAAACAGAATGCCTTGACTGCCGTCGTCGTTGGTGATAAGGTCGCCGATATGGTAGGTTGCGGGTACAGGGTTGGGTATGTTGAAGTCTATGATTTGGCGCACGGCGATGCCGTTGGGCGGATAGTTGACGTGATTGTCTTTTACATAGTCGCCGATGCTGCCGCCCGTGTTCATGTCGTAGGCGTGGTAACTGGAACACTCGGTTGATGACCACCAGTAGTAATTGCCTTCAAGCGGAAACTGCGTCCCACCCACAACTTGCAGCGAGGCGTTGATTTCGGGGTAATAGGAAAACATGTAGCGTAGTTGTGCCGCACTGGGCAGATACCATCCATTGTCGTAATCGACGACCCAAGCGGCAGGGAAGTTGGTTGAGTTGCTTGTGTTTCGGATGATGCCGGTGTTTTGGCTTCCATCGAGGTTGTGCATGGCGGCTCGGGCATTCTCGTAGTTGACCAAGTTTTGGATGTCGTAGCCATAATAGTTTGAACTGCTCCATTTTATGGAAGAGGATTGGTTTTGGAGCGCAACCGCCCAGCCGTGCGTATCGTTATCATCCACATAAAACACGATGCCCCATGCTGTTCTTCCCGATGACGGGAAATCGGCTGCGCTGACCGTGCTCCCGTCGGTGCAAAGGATGTCGCCAATGCGGACAGTTTGGCCGAAGCTGACCATGGAGAATAATAGGAAACCGATGAGCAAAAGGGTGTTTTTCATGTTATTTCCTTTCTGTAAGTAATTGTTCAAAATTTAACTGCAATATCTTTTGACTTCGTGACACGGGACTTCGAGACTTCGGGACAAGCAAATTCCTCGTAGTCTCGCAGTCCCATAGTCTCGTGTCCAATATGTAAATTAAATTTGCTCATCTACTTATCTTCTATGTGATGATGTATTCGAATTTCTTCTTGAGTTTGTCGCGACACAAGTAAAGCACTATATAATAAGGTATCAGTGTGACGATGCTGATGAGTGCCGAAATGCCTTCGCCCAAGCCGAAACCGAGGCAAATGAAAAGCACTGCCAACAGCAAAATGATGGGGACGAGGTAGGCCAGCACCGCCGCCATGTTGCCCTGACCGATGGCCATTGTCACGTTGATTTTTTGCATCAAGGCGAAATCGCGGTCTTTGGGTCGGGGCACGATGAGGGTCTTTTCGGCTTGCTCGCCCATGCCGCAGGCACTCTTGGCGTGACAGGCCGCGCAGGCACTTTGTGCCAATATCTTGATTTCCAGTTCATCGTCGGTGATTTTCGTGACGATGCCTTCGTGGGAGATGGTTTCGTTTGCGTTGTTCATAATGCCGCAAAAATACGATTTTTGTGGGTTGATTGCAACAAATCCTGTATTTTTGCGGCGTTAAATCCTTGTTATGTCGGATAAGAACAAAAAGAACGACGGAAAGCAGGCAAGTTGGGCGCAAGCCAAAATCCAAGCCTTGAAGGATTGGTACCACCGCGACGAGAATTTCCTGCGGATGGTCCGTTTTCCTGGCACCAAGGTGCCGCTGTTGGACGTGCTCATCGACTTCGTCAAGCTGTTCACCAAGGGGCGCACCATGGACCGTGCCGCAGGCGTGGCCTTCAACTTCTTCTTGGCCTTGTTTCCGCTGATTTTGTTCTTCTTCACGTTGATTCCCTACATCCCGATACCGCACCTCTATGAACGTGTGATGTTGGCGTTGGATGACTTTCTTATCCCTTCTGGGACAATGGATTACGTGAAAGAGACCATCGACAACATCATGAACCAGCCACACGATGGCTTGCTCTCGTTGAGCATTTTCCTCTGCTTGATTTTCGGATCAAGTGGCATCGTGGCTATCTTCAACGGCTTCCGTAATGTGTATGCCAACATTGTGATTGAAAAAGGCCTGACGTTGAGAGGCTGGCTCGTCCAACGGACGTTCGCCGTCCTCATGCTCATCATCATCGGTGCGTTGATTGTGGTTTCGGTGGTGCTGATTTCGTTGGGCGGCACAGCGTTGAAATATTTGGTTACGCACGAAATCATTGAGGGTGGATCGTTTACTTTTTTCCTTTTCAGCGTGTTGCGGTGGGTCATTGGCGTGTTTGCCCTTTGCTTCGGCATCGCGTTGCTTTACTATTTCGGCAATGTCACCGTCAATGAGCATTACCGCATTGAGCGCAAAAGGAAGGGTTCAAACGGCGAGACGCTCTATCGCAACTTCGTGATTTTCAGTCCTGGTACGATTCTGGCCACCACACTGTTCGTTTTGGGCACGGTTGCGTTCAATACCTATATCTCCAATTTCTCGCGCTACAATGTGCTTTATGGCTCCATCGGTACTCTCATCATCCTCCTGCTTTGGATTTGGCTTGTCGCCATCCTGATTTTGGCGGGCAACGACCTGAATTCCGGCATTCGTCGCAATGCGGACAAGCTGAGTGCAGGCGAGGACAATATCCGCCGCCGCGAAGTCGTCATCGAGGATTTGAAAAGGCACATTCGCGCCTATCAGAAGTCAAACGAAGTGCTGATGGAGAAGATTAGCGGGGCGAAGAAAACCATCGACGAACAGCAGGTGTTGATTCAGAATTTGGAGGGACAAGTGAAGAACAACGAATTGATTATCAGGGCATATACACGTTTTGTGGAGTATGAGCGGAAAAAAGCCGCTGCGCCGTATGAAATCCAAGACCCCTCGCTGCTTCAAACAGAGAAAAACAAAGCATAACACATCATGGGCATCGTAGCGCGACAGAGTATCAAGGGCACCATCGCTACCTATATTGGGGTGGCCGTGGGCATCGTCACCACCTTTTTCATCCAGACGAAAGCCCTTCAGCCTGAGCAGATTGGCCTGATAGATGTGTTGCTGCAATGTGCGCTGTTGTTTTCAGGTTTGGCGCAACTTGGCACCAATTCTTCGGCAATGCGCTATTACCCCTTTTTCAAGGATGAAAAGCACCGCGACCACGGCTTCTTCGGCTGGACATTGTTAGTGCCTTTGATAGGCTTTACCATCTTTTTGATGGCGTTTTTCACTTTCAAGCCCTTGATCGTGAGGTTTTTTTCGAAGGATTCGGGGATGTTTGGCGAATATGTCAACTTCGTCATTCCTTTGGCCTTTTTCATGCTCTACATCTCTGTTTTTGAAACGAATAGCAACCTCTTGTTGCGCATTGTTTTGCCCAAGTTCATCCGTGAGGTGGGTTTGCGTGTAGGCACTTTGGCCATCTATTTGCTGTATTTTTACAAGGTTATTGATTTTGACGGTGTAGTGGTTTCATTCTGTGTGTTATACGGTTTGGCTACTTTAATCAATGTTGTCTATCTTCTCACGCTGAAACGGGTTTCGTTCAAGATTGAGCGGAATTACATCGACCCGAAGTTGAAGCGCGATTTCCTGTTCTACACCTTATTTATGATTACTGCGGCTTTGGCAGGGAATATCATCCCGATGCTGAGCAAGTTCTTCCTTGCGGGCATCATGGGCTTCCGTTTGGCGGGTGTGTTCACCATTGCAACCAATATTG
>Ga0326512_10004082_pt1 | contig 10642 bp, 7 predicted proteins | sample 1_2617_0518_D_FD_203652 | JGI IMG/M metagenome (GOLD analysis project Ga0326512, IMG submission 203652) | Bovine rumen microbial communities from UC Davis, California, United States - 1_2617_0518 | ecosystem: Host-associated > Mammals > Digestive system > Stomach > Rumen | place: USA: California...
AACTCTCTCCTTTGTCAAGTCCATTTCTTGTCCGATTTCATCTAACGTCATTTCTTTTCCATCATATAGTCCGAAATACAGTGAAAGTATTCTTATCTCACGTTTTTTAAGTGTTTTCATTAATTCGGAAATCGTGGCCTCCCTACTTTGAAGGTTTGTAAGTTCCTCTTCAAATTCCTCATTTACTATTTTAGAAGAATAATCATATTCAACCTTTTTACAATTGTCAAAAACGTGTGCTTCTGCATTTACTTCTTCTACGTTTCCAAGATATCTGTTTATGCATTCTTGAATTGAGTTTCTAATCCACCATACAGCATATGAAATGAATTTAACACCCTTGGTTTCATCAAACTTCTCAGCCGCTTTAATAAGCCCTATATTTCCCTCAGAAATCAAGTCTGAAAACGGTACGCCACTTTTACGATACTGTTTGGCGTAATTAACAACGAATTTTAAATTAGCATTAACTAACTTATCTAAAGCGGATTTGTCACCTTTTCTAATTTTAACTGCCAATTCTTTTTCTTCCCTTGAAGAAAGTGGCCTATATTTCTTAATATCTTCAAAATAAGCATCAATTTCATCCAATTTCTCGAACGTTTGTGTTCTCTTCATCTATCCATAATCCATATTCTTTTATTTTAGTTCAATTTTTGAAACATTGTTCTTTAAATCTTTTACTACTACAATATTTTGGTCGTGCCAATCTGAAAGCATTTCATTATGACAAATATGAAGTATAAAGTCGTAATTTTTAATTATTCTCTTATATAATTCATGTAAATTATCGTAATTTGATACTGCTACTGGGGCTGTAACCTCGTCCAAAACCAAACAATTACTATGGCTCAACGAGCTGGCTGTAGCCAAAGCACTTCTAATAGCAAGTGCAGATGCTGTCATTTCAAATCCAGAAGCCCCGGTTCCTAAATCAATCGCAACTCCATCCCTTATCAAGTCCATGCACACCTTACCATCATCTGAAATCGACAATTTAACCTCAAAGTCACACAAACCGTCAAGAATACGTGCAATCTCATTATTAATGATTGGCAATGCCCTCTTAAGCACAATCTTTACGATACCATTCTTTCCTACTAATTGTTGATAAATAGTCCAGTTTCTGATAATTTTCTCTTCTTCTAACAATTTTGTTACAAGTTCCTTACGTTTTGTGACTTCCTTTTCGTAATTCTTGATATTATTGTTATGACTTTCAATTTCCTTGATAAGTTGTTCCTTTATATTTGTTTCAGCCTTAATTGTCTCATCAAGATTTCTTATCTTAATATCAATCTCATTATTATACTTGATATTATCCTTATTTGTCTCAATTTCTGTCTTTTGTCTTTCTAAATCGGCAATTTTAAGTTTCAAATTCTCAATATTAGACTTTATGGCTGTCATTCTAAGTTCAAGTTCACCTTTTTTCCTCAGATTTTCCTTTTGAATATCCATATCTGAGACGAGTTTGTTCAATTTATCGATTTCAGCCTGTGTTCTGTCGATTTCGGCCTTATTCTTCTTTCCTTCCTCGATAAGTTTATTTTCTTCTTGTTTATTCTTATCAATAAAGCCGTTCTGTTCATCAAGTTCAATAGGGTGTCCGCATGTTGGGCATACTTTATCCTCAATTAACTTCTCAATACGTTTTGTATCGTTTCTTAATTGGACTATTTTAACTTTTATTTCAATATTCTTGTCTGAATATGTCTTTTGTTCGTTTTTCTTCTTCTCAATTGTTTCTTTTGTTGAAGTATACTCACTCTCATCAAACTTAGCATCCTTTACTACTTTATAATCCTCTTTTAACTTAGTCATTTGAGCACGATAGTTGGCAAGTTCCGTATTATTAGTGGCTAATTTAGTTTCTATCGTAGTAACATCAAGTTTGATTAATTCTTCCTTTATTTCCTTACGATTCGTAAGTACTTTTACCTTCTCATTATTAAGATTATTGATTTTTTCATTGGAAACATTTAACTTTTCCTGCGACTTTACTATTTCATCTTTACTATTCTTAATAAGGGTGTCATAATCGGTCATTTCACTCTCAATGGTTGCCTTATTGTATGTATTCGAAAGTAATGTAGGTGAAATTTTCTTTTTCCACAAATCCTTTGCTATTTCCTCTTTCTTTTCAATAGTAAGCAAGCCAAGCCAACGAGAAAATAGTTTTCCCTTATCAGTTTGACCCATATCAAGCAAATCTGCAAGTGTCTTTGAAGTTGCTGAAATTACAAGATTATAATCTTCAACGCTTCCGACTGATTCACGAATGATATTGTTTGTTTCAGCACCGGTTTCTCCCTCACAGTTCTCAATCAATTCATAATCACCATTAAGTAACTTGAAATACTCAATTTTCTGTTTTGATTTACTCTTTTTTGTCCTCTTTTCCAAAGCAGGACGTGTAACTGTTCTTCTGATTACATAATCAACACCATCAATCTCAATTCCTGCCTCTACGACAACCTCTGTTTCCTCCGGATGGTATACATTAAATACACTATCAAGGTTTGGAGACTTATGGGCCTTTCCAAATAATGCAAATCTGAGCAAATCTATTGCAAAAGTTGTTTTGCCACTCTGATTTTCAGGTTCTCCATTCAATAATACAAGTCCATGAAGTTTTGTAAAGTCAAAATAGTTATCCTTACCGTATGAAAGGTAATTACTCCACTTTACATATTTAAATTTATATAGTTTATACTTTGAATATTGGTCAAAATCAACGAAGGCGTTAACCTGTGCATCAATAGTCTTAATATCCTCAATATCAACGTCCTTTGTTTCCCTAATATCAAGCATTTCCTTCATTAATTCAATTTGGAAATTAGGGTCTTGTACATTCTCTATGACATCTGAAGTCAGAGAAATCCTATTACCATCAGTATCAACGGTAATAGGTATAAAATTAACCTCAACATTCTTCAACGGAACACCATATTTCTCAGATATTTCCTTTCTAAGAGACTCTTTCTTTTGTTCGTTGAAGTCGATTTGAAGCATTTTCAAATCAAATACTAATTTATCTGTTGGATTTACATTAATCATATTTTATTTTGTCTTTAATGTCCTTCTTATCTTCTTAACTGGTTCGCCGTTTGTTTCAATAGACACAGGTTCAACCACTGGTTTCTCCACAAGTCTTGTTTCTTCTTCCGTTGGTTCTGTTTGTCTGTCTTCAGTAGTCTGTGGTACAATGTCTTGTTCATTATTTATTTCCTCTTCTTTGATTTTTTTAGGTCTTCCGACTTTTTTCTTATTTTCGTCTGTCTTGGTAGACTCTATATTTGCTTTTTTAGCAAGTTTCTTGTTTAAATCACCATATTTGTCGAGGTTATATTTCTCCATAATGGCATCAGACATGTATTCCTTAACATCTAACCCATTAGCAGAGCAAAAATCCTCTAAGCCATAGAAAACACGGTCTATTATTTCAATTTCAACTGTCATTTCTATTCCCTTTAAATCAATATCTTATGCAAATATACTATATTTTTATAAAAACACAAAATGAATTAGTGTAAAGTTGCTAATTCATAGTCATTTATTTTTTTAGCCTTTGTTAAAAATGATAAAATACCCTTATTTCCGTATTTTTCATAAATTAATGAAGCATCATACCCATTTGGACACTCAATAAGCCTTATACGACCATTTAATTCGGTATTTTCCAATAATTTATATATCTTTTTAGCATTATACAACGCATCATCATCACAAAACACGTTAATAAGGCTATGTGAATACTTAACAAGCCTATCATAGAGTAAATAATCCTTATCCAACGTTTTTCCAAGTAAAGGTATTGAATTAGGCACAACAATATGGTCAAATGGACCTTCTACCAGCGTAATAGGTTCATACCAATTGATTTTTCCCTCATTAAAAATGAATTTTGTCTTCTCAGCCTTTGGATTCTTGTATCTGACCTTGTTTTTACCCGTATAATCACGTCCAACCCAATAATTAAGTCCATCAAAACTGTCATAAGACGGTATAATTATTCTATTTCTGAGGGAAAAATGTACATTTTCATCATCACCGATATATCCAATGTTAAAACGTTTGATTATATTATTGGTAATACCACGTTTTGAAAGATATTCAATTGCATCTTTGGCATTTATGTCATTTTCTCTTATCGGTTTGAAGCCATCAGGAAGAAAAAACTCGTTTTCCTCTGAAAATTCATCTGGTATGTTACCACTTCCATCGAATAATTCATATTTTCTCGCCTCACGATAGTCATATACAATCTGTCTGAACTCATCTAAGACTGGTTTAGAGGCATATTTCTTGAACAATGATACAAGTGTACCCTTTGTACCGTTTGTGTCCTTACAACGCCAACAATGATACCCTCCACAACCTCTAACTGCAAGGTCTATGGTTACTTCAAGGTTGTATTTATTATCTGCCTTTACACCTTTTTCAGCAGCACACTCAGGACAATTGAATGAATACCATTCACCAGAATGTTTACCATAACTACCGAGAAACGTATAAATCAAATTCAGTATGCTTTCTTCCATTTACACTCTATTTGTCTGCAAATATACTAAAAACATACTGAATATCCAAATTTTTTTATAAAAAAATTAGGTAGTACCTATATATCTGTTGTTCCCAATTACCTATATTCTTTGGAACTATTATATTTAATATTTAATATGCTTTGTATCCATATCATATTGAACATTTTTAAATCTTTTCACAAGTTTTTCGTACTCTTGTTCGTTAATTTGTCTGAATTTTTCTAATGATATTGATACTTCATCTATATCAAATTCACTATCAAACACATAATTTGCACTGTCAATTTTTCTCATTGAACCAAACTCTACATAAATATTTTGATTTTCTAAGTACACGTCAAATGCCCCATATAAAGTCCCGTTAAGTTCAATTGTTATAATGTCTTTTAAATAAGGTTCTAAAATTTTGTAATTATTTTCGAATACATCTTTATTTAAAATCCTTCTTAACATCTGATATTTTCGCTCAAGTAATTGTAAACTTACTATTTGTGAGTGTGAGTCAAACGCAGTTAATACGTCAATAATGATTTCTTTATCATTATTTTCATAAGAGTTTTCATTTAATACTCTCCTAACAGATTCAGAAATCATTCGTCTAAGTTCACTTTCTTTCAATCTAAATGTTTTCTTCATATTCTTGTATTTATACTATCTTATTTGTCTTTAATATAAATATTGAAATCTTATTAAACACTCAATGACAACAGATATATAGTTTCCAAAAATTAACTACATTTCATTCAAAAGTAATTGTTTTACTAAAAGTCTGTCCACAGAAACTTACCGTATATTCAATGCGGTTTTTCTTACTCGTACAACATACAATTTCCGGTCCTTTCTTTCCATATTTACACTTACTGACATATCCAAGAACACACATAAGGCTATCGCTTGCATCAAAATTCTCATCTTTTAGTTCTTGTTTTTTATTATATTCCCACTTAATATTCGGGAATTTCTCCGAAATATAATTCCATAGTATGTATTTCTTGGCACAATCAAATGGATAAGCACCAAACAACACTAATTCGTTCTTCCTAATAGATTTCTGAATCTTCTTATATGGATATGGTTCTCCATGCTTATCATATTTCCTAATTGCCATAAGTGAAGGACAACCGTATTTTCTTGCATCATATGAAGAGATATAATCTGGTATTACACCAAGTATATCTTTAACGGACTGTGAAATCATTCCGTTAAATCTCATTAAAGTTGCCGCAGTTTCAGAATTGTTACTACTTATAAGAGGTTCTTCAATGATAACATCCGTAATATAATATTTCATATATTTGTCCTTTAACTTTTGCTTGAATAAATCACTTTTAAGAAATAACGACTTCGTTCCCTTTATCTTAGAGGGAATTTTAAGTCTTAAATGGCTTATTTCTAAAATTTTAATTGTTCCATCATCGTCAAGGCTTGCCACCGTAGAACCTATACAACGTGTTGAAACATCTAAACCTAATATTATTCTCTTTTTCTTCAGGTCCTGGTCCATGTTAACTAAAAAAATTAATTATAAGCTATAAAATGAAAATATAAAAAATATTTTCATTTATCAATAAATATGCTATGTATACAAGGACCTAGGTCCAAATAAGAAACTTTTAACTAAAATTAACTTTGTTTTAACGAAAAAATGTAGTATATTTGCCAAAAATATAAATTATGATACGTAAAATTATACACATTGCCGACATTCATATACCAAACACTACAACTTCAGACAGGCCGTTTGGCGAAATGTTAAAACAACTTGCAGGTGAATTAATGCTTGAAACAAAAGGTTTCAAAAAAGAAGAAATAAGAATTGTAATTGTTGGTGACATATTTGAGAAAAAAATTAAAGCCGACAACGAATCAAAAGATTTATTTCATGAATTTATGAATTATATCAATGCTATCGGAAAAACAATCATAGTTGCCGGTAATCATGATATGCTTGAAAATAATCAAGATAGAATGGATTCAATCTCACCTACATTTTCAATTAAGGGTGTATATCCCAATATAACCTATGCTGATAGGGTTCTGAACTATAAAAGTGGATATATCAAGGATGATAATATTATATGGGTTCTTTATTCAATGTTTGATAAATTTATGAAACCTAACATAGATGGACTAAAAGAAAAGAATCCAGATTGTAAACTAATAGGATTATATCATGGTGATGTGGCCGGTGCTGTAACTGATATAGGTCGAATGTCAGAAAAGGGTATTGATACAAATGATTTCAAAGAATGTGACTGTGTTATGGCCGGACATATACATAAGTTTCAGACAATCAAGAAAAACGGTGTTCCAATTGTATATGCAGGCTCTGTATTCCAATGCAACAGCGGAGAAAACACAACTGGTCATGGTTTTGTAATATGGGATGTAGAAACAATGAAATATAGTCTACATGAAGTAACAAATCCATACAAAACATATAAATTTGAAATATCTTCATATGAAGACGTGAAAAATGATGATGAAATTCTAATTAATTTATAAGGAGAAAGTTATTTTTGACTTTCTCCTTTTTGTACTATTCTTTTATATACTACAGCAAACGGGTCACTTGCATTTCTTATTCTAATAAAGCCATATCGGTCATTAATATCCATGCTTGGCGATGCTTCCAATATAAGTTTATTATTGGTTATCTTATATTTTACAAAATCACAATTCAATTTCACAGTCACATATGCATGTTTTGGCGAAACTTCAAAATCATATTCCTTTACACCACCTTCATGTTCAAAAATGATTTCTTCTGAAGGTTCTTCTACACTTTTTTTCCTACCCCTTTTTGTTAATTCAACAATTGGTTCGTTTAAGCCGTATATTTTAAGGTAAGCACCCATATTTTCGTTAATTTCTTTTTCATTGATTACAGTGTTACTTGCCTTTCTTGTAGTAAATTTAGTCACTCTTCTCAAAGGTGTTGTTGTGTTCAATGACGGAACATCAGTTTTTATATTCACATCATCATATGTAACTATAATTTTTGATGTTTTACTAACATCATTATCATGTGCAAGAACGATTTCATAGAATTGACCGTTTTCTTTAAAAACACGTCCATAACTGGTAATTTTCAATTTATCTTCACCTGTTTTTTCAATTTTTATACCTCTGTCATTCTGTATAACCTTATCTTCGTCATTAGTCACTTTAACAGGTTTATATTCCTTAAATGACTTAATAAAGTATTTTTTATTACCGCCAATAACAGATACATCGATGTTCTTTTCATCTTTTTCAAAATTCAATGATGTAAAATTTATTACAGATGGGTTGGTTCCTATACTACACTCAGCACCATTCTGTTTAACATTTACAACGACTTCACCATCATCACCGATAATTTTATTATGGTGTATAATAATATAGCCGTTTCTTTCAGTGATATCAAAATTTTCTTTTACTGTAATTGTAAACGTATTATCGGTAAGAATAATATCAAACCAATCATCATTATCCGTTTCATATCTGAAACCTCCACCTTTGGATTTTCCATCAATTAAAACAGTAAATTTGTCTTGATTAGAAATGTCTCCGGCATCCCAATTAGCCGGAAAAACAAGACATGTTTTATCAACCGATATTGTTCTATTCAGCATAAGCAAATCCTTCCAATACAAGTATAGCAGTAGATGGAATAACTTGCATAAGATATTTTACGATAACATCCATAAAATATTCCTTATACAAATTATTATCTAAATTATTTGTAATTTTAATGTATTTTCTGTTAATATAATATGTCGTATCAGAAGAATTAACAAGATTCTTAACCTTGTCATTATCTCCCACATCACTGATATTGAACGTTAAAGCCTCTGCCTTTGTTTTCCATTCTTCATCAAGAAGATATTCATCAATGGCATATTTGAATGGTCTCTCCATATATTGCTTAAATTCGTCACCACTATCATATGTACCATACCCAACATGGGGATTATTTCCAGTGTTTAATGATATGATACTATCAAGGTATTTTGCTCTTTTTGTATCTTCATTATTTACATCACTCATGTCAATATTATCCCATGACTCTGGTAGATGTGGCATGTATTTACCATTATAATCTTCATTTAGCACAAGAACAAAGAAATGTGATAAGTTAGGCGGCAATGTATTAACATATTCACTATAACTTGAAAGGTTTACCACATAATATATATCCTTATCATGTAATGAATTAGGGTCAATATCCAACAAATCACTAAAATCACTTACAACGTGAAGATATGATAAAGTTTCAGTATATTCTTTTGAATTTGGATTATTCTCAGCCCATCCACCTCGGCTTTCAAATATAAAATCACCATCGTATATTCTTCTTTGGTCATAATATGGCACGATGACATGATTATTACCTAGGAAAATATCCTTTATAGGAACACCGGAATAAGCATCATCATAAAGTTTAGAATAATTCTTGTAATAATTGATATTCTCTATTTCATCATATTTTTCATCTGTATAGTCCATTGGGATTGTTTGATAATATGTTTCAGTAATTGTATAATCACTTTCACCGAAACCAAACATGCCCATTACCATGTCGATGGAATGTTTAGTACCTTTTGTATTGAAAATACAGTTTGAAGACAACAACAACCTTTTCATGAAATCAATATCTGATTTCTGAGCACTGATATTATTACTGTTTACTGCATCAAACCATTTATATTCATTTTCTTCAATAAATGATGAGGTAATTTTTTCATCTCTCAAATCCATTTGAGGATAATAGTTCTTAAATTTCTTTTTACCTTCAGTATCAAGTTTATTATAAGACGTTTGACCAATAATATCACCGGTTTCTTCATCATAGTAAGCAAGTTCATATTTACCTTGCTCAGTAGAACTAAGGTTATCCCACGTTTTCTTATCTATTACATATCCAGTATCTTTTCCAATATATCCTTGGTCAGTATCGATGAAATTTGGAATTGTAGACGTTACATCCCATCCCATTAATTCAAGTCTATCTGAAATTTCAGCATCAGGTTGATTAGCAAAGCCGTCATAGGTGTTGTTTGAAACATATTTTATTCCATCTACTTTGTGCTTGAGGTCATCAAATGCACGGCCATAGACACGAAGTAATTTCATTATTTGATTACCTCCGTCTATATTATCTTGTTCATCACCTTCATTATATTCCCTTGTATATGTCCAGTCAAAGTTCTTGATTGATTCATGCGTCATATTCCTATAAAGGTTATCACACCACAATTCATCAAAAACACTTGCCATGTCAATCAAACTTGACACATAGTCAATATATGTCTGTGATGATATGTCAATTATGCCATATTCATATTTTTTATCATCTACTTTCAATTCTACGGCTGTTGACGGCCACGTATAATCACGATAGACGTATTTATGGTCTAATTCACCTTCGATTGCCGTCAAAAAAGAATTTTTATATAATGGTTTTGAATCAAGTGTTAAAAGTTGCTTCTCAAACCCATCTATTTCATTAAAATAGTTATCAAGAAGTTCCTTTTTTGGTTTAATGTCACAATTAGGTATATTATCTATTATATACAACGGAACTATTTCATAATTAATAACATATGCTTCAATTATTTTTTCACCATTGATAGTAATTGCATAAACAGGATTTCCGTCATATGGTAGCCAATTTTCCGGTATACAGCCGCCAGACAAATAATCGTTTGAGGTTGTAACTGTGTATGATTTGATATTTAAGTCATTAAAAGTGTATTTTTCGTATGATTCACACAAGAAACGGTCAACGTTGTATTCTTCCTTTTCCTTTTCACTGAGGGTATGTACAAAATCAACTTCAAAAGGATTATTCAACATCTTATAACCGGATAATTCTTTGTACTGATTGTTATCTAAATAAGTTACAGTCTCAGTTGATAATGTAATCCTTGCAGGAAACCATTTAATAATGTTGGTTACAGAGGATTTGACAAGTTCTACAGCAGAGCCATAATAAGCAAAGTCACGTATATCATTACTTGACGTATTGACTTTTACTATATTTACATCTTCTTTACTGTTTTTTACGTCTTCGTAATCCCAATGGGCTACCCACTTGCCGTAGTTATGTT
>Ga0326512_10004083_pt1 | contig 10639 bp, 7 predicted proteins | sample 1_2617_0518_D_FD_203652 | JGI IMG/M metagenome (GOLD analysis project Ga0326512, IMG submission 203652) | Bovine rumen microbial communities from UC Davis, California, United States - 1_2617_0518 | ecosystem: Host-associated > Mammals > Digestive system > Stomach > Rumen | place: USA: California...
GACAGTATTGTTCTCAATAGTCAAATAAGCTTTATTGCTGACTCTTTTGCCACTGAAAATTCTCACAACATTAAATATGCAACATATCTTGGAACAAAGTGGGCTGTTAAATCCATTGACGTTCAATTTCCTAGATTAGTTTTAACCTTAGGAGGTGTATACAATGAAAAACAGCCGACTTGCTGTTCAAGATAAGTTAGAAAAAATATTAGGAAGTAAAAATGTATACTTCCAACCACCAGATAAATCAATGATAAAGTATCCATGTATAGTTTATTCATTAAACGACGTGCCAACAAAGCATGCAGATGATAAAAAATACATAAGTACTTATCAATATTCAATAACATTAATCGATTATAACCCTGATAACGACTTTGTCGACGAACTTATGAAACTAAAATACATTAAATTCGACAGGCATTTTTCAACTCAGGGTTTAAATCATTATGTTTTTACATTAAACTATAAACAAGAAAAGGAGAATAATTAATTATGTCATTTTTAATGGATTGGGATAAAGCTGGTGCACATTTTTATGAAACCGGTATTTCAAGAGGAGTTCTTTATCCAATTGACAATACAAAATCAGCAGAAGAAAAAAACAAGTACGGTAAGGGTGTAGAATGGAATGGTTTAACATCTGTTAGTGAATCACCAGAAGGTGCTGAAGTTTCCGCAATTTATGCTGACAATATGAAGTATTTAAACTTAATGTCTGCAGAAGACTTCAAGGGTACTATCGAGGCATATACTTATCCAGATGAGTTTGCTGAGTGTGATGGTTCTGCAGAACTTCTTAAAGGAATTAAGATTGGTCAGCAACCAAGAAAGATCTTTGGTCTTTGCTATAGAACCGAAATTGGTACTGATGAAACTTCCGAGAAGGGTTATAAGTTACACTTAGTTTATAACTGTTTAGCTTCACCATCAGAGAGAAGTTATGAAACAATCAATGACTCTCCAGAGGCTATTACATTCTCTTGGGAATTCTCAACTACACCAGTTACTGTTAAGGGTCATAAGGCAACTGCAGTAGTTACTATCGATACTACAGCATTAGATTCAGATAAACTACCTTTATTAGAATCAGTTTTATATGGTACTGATGATAGTCAAACAATTTCAACAATTTCTGCTAAGATTGAAGCATATACAGGACAGCCAATGTTACTATTACCAGATGAAATTGTAAAATTATTATCGGCTTAAAAAATATTTTTATAAGATTGCCCCATTCCAAAGAGGTTTGGGGCTTCTTTTTACTAAAACAATCAAAATGGAAAAAATTAAAGGAGAAACAAAATTATGTTAAAGAAGACAATTAAGTATGTAGATTACAATGGAGTAGAAAGAGAGGAAGATTTCTACTTCGATTTATCAAAGGCAGAGATTACAGAAATGGAATTAAGCCAAGATGGAGGTATGTCCAATCTTATTCAAAAGATTGTTAATACAAAAGACATGCCAAGTTTAATTAAGATTTTCAAGCAATTAATTTTAAAGTCGTATGGTGAGAAATCTGCAGATGGTAGAAGATTTATTAAATCTGAGCAGCTATCAACAGAATTTACACAAACACCTGCTTACTCAGAATTATTCATGGAATTAGCAACTGATGAGAAGGCTGCTGCAGATTTCATTAATGCTATCGTTCCACAAGAGGTTTCTGAAAAGTCTAAGGAATTAGCTGCTAAGAATTAATTTAGAAAACAATAGGAGGCACTAATAATGCTTACTATAACTATAAAAGGTAAAGAGTTATATAACTCTAGTACTAGAGAATTTATTCAAGTTAAAGATACAACTTTAACATTGGAGCATTCTTTAGTATCAATTTCCAAGTGGGAAGGTAAGTGGCATAAGCCATTTATTTCAAAGGATACAAAAACGCGTGAAGAAACTATTGATTACATTAGATGCATGACAATCACTCAGAACGTCGATCCTAATGTGTATTTAGCCCTTAGCGAAAATAATGTAAAAGAAATAAACGATTACATCGATGACCCAATGACGGCGACATGGTTTACTGAAGCTAAAAACCCAAATGCTCCATCTCCACCTAGACGCTCTAGTGAGCAAATTACATCAGAGTTGATTTACTATTGGATGGTGGCACTGCAAATACCTTTTGAATGTCAAAGATGGCATTTGAATAGACTATTGGTTTTAGTTAGAATCTGTAACATAAAGAATCAGCCATCTAAGAAAGCTAGCAAACACGATGTGATGAGCAGAAATGCTGCATTGAATGCTGCTAGAAGAAAGAAATTAGGTACATCGGGATAATCAGAGCATGGAGGTCCTATGTCAGATAATATTAAAATTACTTCAGACAGTGATTTTTCTAAAACTATTACTTTCTTGAAACGTTCAAGAAGAAATGCTCGTGTTGGTGAACAAGCAGATGAAATAGGGCATCAATGTGTGAAAGAATTAAAAAAGGTAACGCCCAAAGATTCTGGCTTAACCGCGGAATCTTGGGATTACCAAATTACTATAAACGGGAAAATAACAAGTATTACTTTTATTAATACAAACATTCAAAATGGATTGAATGTAGCATTACTATTAGAGTTTGGTCATGGTACTCCTTCTGGCCAATGGGTCGAAGGGCAAAATTATATCGAACCAGTAATGCAAAAAGTATACTTAGATACTATAAATAGAAAATGGAAGGAGTTAACAAGACTATGAGTACGTTAGTTGATGAACGAGTTGTCGAAATGCGATTTGACAATAGAGATTTTGAAAAGAATACTAGACAAAGTATGTCGACAATTCAAAAATTAAAATCTTCTCTAAATTTCTCAGGGGTTGCTAACTCTGTTAACCAGAGTGTTAACTCCATTGATATGAATCCTCTTATTGCAGGATTAGAAAAAACAAAAGATACTTTCTCTGCATGGGAAATCTTTGCTATAACTGCTATTTCTAATATTTCCAATAGACTAGTTAATTTAGGTATAAACACTGCAAAGGCATTTAGTGTAGATAAAATTTCTTCAGGATGGCAACAATTCGGAGAAGTTACTAGAGCTACAGGTACAATGATTGCCCAATTGACATCTAGAGGTGTGTCCGAAAAAGATGCCATTAATCAAGTTAATGACGCTATGGAAAAATTTAGTTGGTATTCTGACATAACTTCATTTAGTACTGAACAAATGACGGATGCCGCAGCTAAATTCATAAGTAAGGGAAAAGACTTAAAAGAAACTTTTCAAATAATAAGTGCTATAGGTAATTTAGGAGCCTCTGCTGGTAAGAGTGCCAAGGATGTAGCTCCTTTATTCGAACTGGTTGCAAAAACTGGCGACAGGGTAATGACTCCATTATATGATTCGATGTATCACAGTGGAATAATGACAGAAGAGTTTACCAATAAATTATTGGAGGCAGCCGTCGCAGAAGGAGCGCTTACAAAAGAAGTTGACACATTTGATAACTCTGTATCTTATGTATACGATAATGCGAATACTCATTTAAAGATAACTGCTGAAAATATTCGTGAAAGTATTTCACAAGGTTGGTTATCTTCTAAAGTATTCTTTGGTGCATTAAATGATTATGGTTCTTCTGTAGAAAAGATTTACAAACTAAACCAACAAATGCAAGAGGCAGAAGACTTAGCAGGAACTAACAAAGAAGTATCGGGATACGACGCAATTAAAAAATTTAAGGAAGATACAGATGCTGCCGTTGAAGCTGCTCAAAAAGCATTGGAAGTAGCAAAAGCCCTTGGTGATGAAGAAAAGATAGTTAATGCTGAAACTCAATTATCTGCAGCATTAGCAGATCAATTTTCAGCTAAATGGACAGATGCTGCAACAGAAGCTAGAACTTTTTCTGAAGCAGTAGACGCAGTTAAAGATGCTGTAAAAACAGAATGGAGCAATATATTTAAGCTAATAATTGGTGATTATAAGGAAGCAACAGAAGTATGGTCCGAATTTTCGTCTAGATTATATGATATGTTTGCCGCTCCAATAAAAAGAATCCGTAAACTTATACAATCTGATAATTTTGTAGGAATACAAAAAAGTTTATTTGGCGGAATAAGTGATGAGGATAAAGCAGCTAAAGTACCATTAGGCGCTATTTGGAATATAATGGATGCCATTCAAAAATTTATAGATACAGTCAGACAAGCTTGGCATGAAGTATTCCCATTCAATACATCTGTTAGTAAACTTGCAGAAAAGTTTAGAATATTTACTTTGAACCTCGAAGCAACGAAAGAAGTTACTAATGGAATTAAAGGAACGTTCAAAGGAATATTCTCTATATTTAAATTAGGTATAAAGATACTTCAAGGCGTAAAGAAAGCAATTGAGCCAGTATTCAAAGCAATACTTGGGGATTCTGGAAACTTAATTGGTTTTCTTGGAAAAATTGGAGAAAAATTCTCTACACTTGTTGACAAAACAGATATTTTTGTTAGAGTTGGTAGAAAAGTATCTCAAGTATTTACAACTATAATAGATACATTAAAAGAACTTAAAATTGTAGAAAAAGTATACAATATATTTAAAGATTTCTTTGAGCAATTTAAGGTAAGTGAAGAAGCTTCAAAATTCTTATCTTCCCTAAAGAGTACAGCAAACACTGTATTTGAATTTTTACTAAACTCTTTGAAGAATGTTTTAACTTTCTTCGGAAACTATATAATACCTGCCATTGCAAAATCTTTACCATATTTAGTAGGATTACTTGGTATTGTAGTTAAAGGAATAACAATAGCAGTTAAATGGACTGTAGACTCCCTTGGCAAATTATTCGACTTTATTAAGAATAATGAAACAATTCAAAATGGATGGACTAAATTCATTGAATTTATGAAATCGATTCCTGAAAAATTGAAATCAGTAAAACCATTCTTTGATAAAATGGGTAAATCAATTGGCGATTTCTTTACAGCTTTATGGGAAGGAATTAAGAAACTAGGAAGTACTATAGCTAATTTCTTTAAATTAAATACTATAGGTGAGCTATTCGCTATGATTGGCGAAAAGATAGCCTATGGATTCAGCAAGATAGTTGAAGGTATACGTTCCTTATCCTCTTCAGATACTGATAGTGCAGTATCTGGAATAAAAGAAAAATTAAGTCCATTGCAACCATTATTCAAGGGTCTTATAGACTTATTTAAAGGTGTATGGACAGTATTAAAAGCATTATTACCATTAATTGGAACCATATTAAGTGCTGTTGGAAATTTACTAACTCAAATAGGTAATTCTATTACGAAGACATTTAACCAAAAGATAGATGAAAACGGTGGTTTTAATTTATGGTATTTAATTAATGGAGGTATAGGTCTTCTTATAGCTAAAGGCTTATACGATTTAGTATACTTATTTAACGGCATAACCTCTGCTATAGCTAATACAATAGACGCCTTAGGCGGAGTTATGAGAGCGAAAGCAGTAATTATGTGGGCAGAAGCAGTTAAAACTGTTGCCCTAGCAATTTTAATGTTAGTTGGTTCAATTTTAATAATTACATTGATTGATCCACAAAAACTAAAGATTGCAGTTAATACATTAATAAGTATAATGGGAACTATGGCTCTTATTATTACTATAATGGGCCATTTCCTTAAGACAAGTTATAAACAAACTACCATATTCCCTCAAATTTCTAAGAAGGGATTTAAAGGTGGCGCAATGCGAAGCTCCGGTGAGAATTTCATGGGAGTCGGAAGCATGATTTTGTCATTTGGTTTATCAATTTTAGCATTAGTTGCAGCATTAAAGATTATTGATTCTATTGACCCAGATAAAATAGGTAAAGATTTACTTATTTTAGGTGCTCTTATGGCATTCCTTGCAGTTGCAATTGGTTTGATGGTGTATATTTCTAATTTAGGAAAAGAAGCTAAAAAGGGAATGAAAGGCATCAAAGGAATTTTAGGTTTCTCACTTGGAATATTGATATTAACGAAACCAATGCAAACAATTGGAAATATGGATACTGATAAACTAGTCAAAGCATTAGTTTCAATAGCTGTTTTAATGTTAGCATACGCAAGAGCAGTAAAAATAACTAATGACATCAAAGCTAAGTCAATGTCCAAAATGGCAGTTGCAGCAGCAGGTATAGCAGCAATGATAGCACCAGTTGACATGCTTGGCAAACTTGATACTGTTAAACTTATTCAGGGTGTTGGGGCTATATCAATCTTAATGATGATGTTTGGCGCTATGGCAGCATTATCTGCAGAATTCAAAATGGGAAATGCTTTAGCATTAGTTGGTGTAATATTTGTGCTTGCTAATGTAATTAAATCTATTGCAGAATTATTAGCAGGTCCATTATCTAATATTAGCGATTCGGCAATAAGAAATTATTCCATAATTGCAGGTTCTTTATTTATATTTATGGGAATTTTGTTGTTCTCATTTGACAAAATTAAGAAAAAAACAGATGTAATTAAACCTAAAGATACCAATGAAACATTAAAAAAAGTAGGATTATTTGCTGCAGTATTATTAGCTCTTGCTGGTGTAGCAGCACTTTTAATGCATACTGCAAAAATAATAAACACTGTAGATTGGTCTGCTTTTGCTTCTGGTATAGGATTGTTCGCAGTAGTAATAGGTGCAACTTTTGGTATTGTTGAGTATGCAAAGAGAACTTACATCAGCAATGATACTGTTAAGAATTTAGCAACTATAAGTATTATATTGGTTTCTTTAACTGTTGTAATGTTTGGAATAGGATTCTTAGCAAAATCTATGGGTTCTCTTGGAGAAAATTCTGTCAAAGTAATAGGATTAGTACTTGCTTCATTAGCAGTAGTCTTGGTTGCTGTATTTGGTTTAGCAGCATTAGTAAAAGGAACAAATGATAAAACATTTAAGGGCATTTTAGCAATGTCTGCATTATTCGGAGCTATCACTTTAATGGTAATAGGGTTAGCCGCAGCTGTTAAAATAATAAATAGCTCAAACATTGATGGCATTGGAATGCTTATGGTTGTAGCTACCACAGTAGTTGCTGCATTTGCAATGTTCGCCATTGCAGCAATATTTAAAAAGAAGATAGAAGACTGCGCGGCAGCAATGACCACATTATCTCTTGCATTTGTAATGTTTGGTGTAGGTGCTTTAGCATTTGCGGCAGCAGCATATCTAATGCAGAGTAATGTATTAGGCATTGTATTAGTTGCCGGAGCCATGATTTCATTAGCAGTAGCTGCAAAGATACTTGGTTCAGCATCTCCAACATTACTAACTATAGCAGTTGCATTTGCAGCAATGGGTATAGCAGTATTAGCAGTTGGAGCAGCAATGTATTTGATAATTCTTTCTTTAGAAAAGATGCTACCAATGTTAGATGAACTTGCCGCCAAAGGTGAGTCATTAAAAACTGTAGTAGAATCAGTTGTACAAGGAATTGTAGAAGGTATTGCTAATGCATTACCAACTATTACTGAAAAAGTCATAACTTCTCTTGATATTTTATTAAGTTGGATAAAACAAAAATTTGGTGAATTATTAGATTGGTTCATGAACTTGGATTTGAGCAAGGTTCAAAAAGTAATAGACAAACTTGTCGAGTTATTATTTACAATTGTAAATACTGTGTTAGAGGCTTTACATAAGAACATCGGAACAATAATTAAGAAAGTAATTGAAATAATTTTATCAGCAATATATGCACTAATAGAAAAATTACCAGATATTGCACAAGCATTGTTTGATTTAGTAATAGGTCTTATCGATGCATTTGGCCAAGCATTAGCAGATAATGCGGAACGTTTAAGAGAATCAATTGTAAACTTTGCTAAAAATATGTGGCAAGCTTTCTTGAATTTCTTCGGAATACATTCCCCATCCAAAGAAACCGAAAATGCTGGCGGTAATATTATACAAGGTTTAATAAACGGTATTGCAAAAGGAATAGGTTCTGTAGTAAAAGTTGTATTACAATTAGGCAATAAGATGCTAAAAGGATTACTTACAATGCCTAATAAGTTCCTTAAAGCAGGTATTGAATTATTTAAAGGTTTCTTAAACGGATTAAAATCTGTAGCTGGTGCTATTATAGATTTTGTTAAATGGGTAATAGACACGGTAAAAAGTTTCTTCTGCGGTGGCGACAATAAAGATGAATTTAAGGATGCCGGAAGAGAAGCAATGATTAGCTATAAAGATGGCATGGAACATGTTGATTCTGATGTCAATGAGACTGCAAAAAGTGTAATACGTGACGTAGTAAATGAACTTTCTAAAACAGACTATTTCAAAACAATTGGTGAAGAAATTGTAAGAAATATTGCTTTAGGTATAGAATCAGAATCTATAACTATATCTGAGGCATTAAGTTCTATGTTATGGGATGCAATAGAAGAAACATCAGATTCGATGGAAGAACTTCAAGATGCTATGGGTGGTTCTAATCTTGATAAATTTGTTAGTTCTTTCTCTGAAACAATTTTTGGTGGTTTAGCAACAGGAATGAATGCAATGAATGCTACATTTTTTGAACCAATAAATGATAGCATTAATGCTGCAATTGAGATATTTAGATCGGCTCGACCAAATTTAGAAAACGAAGCTAAGAAATTAGCGTCAGTTATTGACTCTGTTCAGCTTGTTCAAGATGCAGGCGACAATGTTATTGTGCAACGTATACAAGACATAAGTAAACTAGCTTCTACTGCTATGAATAGATGCTCTGATATAGTATCTACAGGTTTCGATATGGTTACGAAGGTTGTTGATACTGGCTTAAGTGCAATAAATTCGCTTCTTGAAACTGCTGCAACAGCTTTATCATATTTATTAGACTCTATATTTCAAATAATTACTACTGCATTCGACGGACTTAAAGGTGTTTTAACTAAAGGATACAATTGGTTATCAGACGCAATATCTAGTTTGAGAGAGATAATCGACTATGCACTTCAGCTCGATGATGAAGAAACAACAATCAGTGTTGTAATGGACATTTCTGATGTTGAGGAAAAAACCGATAAGATTTCGGATATGTTACAAAATACTAAAACTTTAGATATTGCTACTTCAACTTCAAATGCCCAGAAAGCATCGTCTGAAATAAATGCATCGAAACAAGCATCTGAGCAAGTTTCTAATACCACCACTCAACTTGGTACAGAAGATGAGCATGGCGGAGTATATAATATAACATTTAATATTACAGGAAACGATCCTAAAGCAATTGCTGATGAGGTATCTAAACGTTTCCAACAATCTACATCAAGGAGGAATTCTGCTTATGGGCGTGGTAACATTTAACGGAAAATCGACTGAAGATTTAGATTTAATTGTTCAGTTTATTCCTTCTTACACTTTCCCTGAACGAGAGTACCAAACTGTCAATATACCCGGAAGGAATGGCGATTTGGTACTTGACAAGGGTTCTTTTAGAAATACGGAACGAACATACTCTTTTGCAAAAGTATTTCAAAATGGAGAAAATTTTATAGATCAAGCTAATAAAATTGTAGCATGGTTACATTCTGCAAAAGGGTATGCAGTTCTATCTGACACATATGAACCCGAATACTATCGAATGGCTTTATACCGTTCTGGTGGTGAAATGAGCAATTTCTACGATAAAGCAACTGTATTGGACGTAACTTTTGAGTGTAAACCTCAACGTTATTTAGTAAAAGGCGATGATCCTATTTCTATTACGACCAATAAACAAAAAATTCCTAGTAAAACAGCATATGATGCTAATCCAATTATAACTTTCACAGTTCAAGCAAATACGACAGCGACAATAACTATTTCTGGTTGTTCTATAACAGTTGGCGAATTTGATGCAGACACAACTGTTACTGTAGATTGTGAAAACAAAGAATGCTATTCTGGTAATACATTGTACAATAGAAAATTAAAATTATTAAACAATAAATTTCCAGTATTACCTGGAAACCAAGAAGCTGTAGTAGAATTTGAGAATGCTACAAACATAACAATTAAACCAAGGTGGTGGACTTTATAATGATAATTTTGTATGAATCAGATGAGAAAGAGTTCACCTCTCTTGGTATTGGTGTTCTTACTGATGCTATAGAATGTGTAGTATCGGAAGAGTTAAACGGTTCTTTTGAATTGGAAATGGACTACCCAATTACTGGAGTTCATTATTCTGATTTAAAAGAAAAAAGAATTATTTTAGCAAAATCTAATGATTTTCAGGATCCTCAACCTTTTAGGATTTACAAAATAACAAAACCTATAGATGGTACTGTTACTGTGCTTGCAGAGCATGTGTCTTATGATATGTTAAAAGTTCCTATTAGAAGGATTAATGCTGAAAATTTAAAAGATCTTGCATATAAAGGTGAAAATAACAAAGGAAAACTTAAAGAAGGAGAAATAATAAATTCACCTTTTAAGTTTTTCGTTGGTGATGATAAAACTAAAGATACTGAGATTACATTCTTTATGTCAACACCTAATAATTTAAGAGCGGTATTATTAGGTAATGACAAGAGTATATTAAACACGTATAATGGCGAATTTATATTTGATAAATTTAACGTAACGTTATGCAATAGAAGAGGTGCAGATAGGGATTTCACTATTAGATATTCTAAAAACATGATAGACCTTGAGCAAGAAACTTCTTCAGAGTTAATGTATAATGGAGTGTA
>Ga0326512_10004084_pt1 | contig 10637 bp, 7 predicted proteins | sample 1_2617_0518_D_FD_203652 | JGI IMG/M metagenome (GOLD analysis project Ga0326512, IMG submission 203652) | Bovine rumen microbial communities from UC Davis, California, United States - 1_2617_0518 | ecosystem: Host-associated > Mammals > Digestive system > Stomach > Rumen | place: USA: California...
GGTGGACATGAGGTAAAGGTAAAAAGGTAGAAAGGTAAAAAGGTAAAAAAGATATATATGGTAGACGAACAATTAAAGCAAATAGGCGAACGTCTGCGCGGACTGCGCGACGTGCTTGACATCCCCGTCAGCGAGATGGCTGAGACCATCGGCATCAGCGTGGAAAAATACGAGAAGATTGAAGCAGGCGAGATGGACATCACCATCTCCAACCTGATGAAGATCGCCCACAAGTACGGCATCTCAACAGAAGAGTTGATCTTCGCCGAGACACCGCACATGAAGTCATACTTCGTGGTGCGTCAGGGGCAAGGGGTGAGCATTGAGCGCACCAAGGCCTACAAGTATCAGTCGCTGGTGAGCGGTTTCGTGAACCACAAGGCCGACGTGTTCATCGTCACGGTAGAGCCAAAGCCCGGCGCCCACACCATCTACAAGAATTCACATGCAGGTCAGGAGTTCAATCTCGTGCTGGAGGGTAAGATGGAACTCTACATCGGCGGCAAGACCATCATCCTGGAAGAAGGCGACTCCATCTATTTCGACTCCACCAAGCCTCATGGCATGCTGGCAATAGGAGATAAGCCCGTAAAATTCCTGGCTTTCACAGTAGAATAATAAGCGCGATATGATAGAAAGATTTCTAAAGCAGACAAGTTTTACCTCTGTAGAAGATTACAACAAGAACCTGAAGTTCATCATCCCTGAGAATTTCAACTTCGCCTACGACGTGATGGACGCCTGGGCAGAGGAGGAACCAGACCGTCTGGCCCTGCTGTGGACCAACGACCAGGGCGAAGAGATACGTGCCACATTCGCACAACTGAAAGAGCAGTCGGACCAGGCCGCCAGTTATCTGCAGTCGCTCGGCATCGGCAAGAACGACCCAGTGATGCTTATCCTCAAGCGCCGCTACGAGTGGTGGATCGTGATGCTGGCCCTCTGTAAGATCGGTGCCATCGTCATCCCTGCCACCCACATGCTGACAAAGCACGACATCGTCTACCGCAACACCCGCGCCTCTGTGAAGGCCATCATCTGTGTGGATGATGCGTATGTGACGGAGCAGATACGTCTCGCCATGCCCGAGAGTCCGACGGTGAAGCAATATATCACGATTACAGATCACGGCAAGCCCATTCCTGAGGGCTTCCGCGACTGGCAGACAGAGTGGCGTCAGGCTCCAAGGTTCCAGCGCCCCGCCTTCGTCAACACCAACGACGACACGATGCTGATGTACTTCACCAGCGGCACCAGTGGCGAGCCGAAGATGGTGGCCCACGACTATCTCTATGCGATGGGCCATCTGTCGACAGGCGTATTCTGGCACAATCTCCACAAAGGTTCTCTCCACTTGACAGTAGCCGATACCGGCTGGGGCAAGGCTGTCTGGGGCAAGTTCTACGGACAGTGGTTTGCCGGAGCGACAGTCTTCGTGTTCGACCATGAGAAGTTTAATGCCGACACGTTGTTGCGCCAGATTGAGAAATACCATGTGACGAGTTTCTGTGCCCCCCCGACCATCTACCGCTTTATGATACGCGAGGACTTGAGCAAGTACGACCTCAGCAGTCTTGAATACTGCTGTACGGCTGGTGAAGCCCTGAATCCTTCCGTCTTCGACAAGTTCTATGAGAAGACGGGCATCAAGATGATGGAGGGCTTCGGACAGACGGAGACCACGATGACGCTCGGTACCTTCCCGTGGATGACACCGAAGCCCGGTTCGATGGGTATTCCCAATGCCCAGTATGACATCGACCTGATTCGCGCCGACGGCACATCATGCGAGGATGGTGAGAAGGGCGAGATTGTTGTCCGTGTAGGCGACCGCAAGCCCATCGGCCTATTCAAGGAATACTATCGTGACCCCGAACTGACCCGTGAGGCTTGGCACGATGGTCTCTACCATACAGGCGATATGGCCTGGCGCGATGAGGACGGCTACTACTGGTTTGAGGGCCGTATCGATGACGTCATCAAGTCCAGCGGCTATCGCATCGGCCCGTTCGAGGTGGAGTCTGCCCTGATGACTCACCCCGCCGTCGTGGAGTGTGCCATCACCGGAGTGCCCGACGACATCCGCGGCATGGTGGTGAAGGCTACCGTCGTGCTCGGCAAGGAGTGGAAAGACAAGGCTGGCGACGAACTGGTGAAGGAACTGCAGCAGCACGTCAAGAAGGAGACCGCCCCTTATAAGTACCCGCGCATCGTGGAGTTCGTTGACGAGTTGCCGAAGACCATCAGCGGTAAGATCCGCCGCGTGGAAATCCGCAAGAAGGATGCAGAGAAGTAAAGCATCAGATTTGCACGGAGCATCGGATATACACGGATTTACACAGATACAGATATGAAGCATCGTATAGTCATCAAGGTTGGTTCGAACGTGCTGACGCGTCAGGACGGGAAACTGGACGTGACACGCATGTCGGCTCTCGTTGATCAGATAGCATGGCTCAAGAAACAAGGCTACGAAATTATCCTCGTCTCCTCGGGAGCCATGGCCTCGGGGCGCGGCGAACTGAAGGTGGACCACTCGCTCGACTCCGTGGAGCAGCGGCAACTGTTCTCTGCCGTCGGGCAGGTGAAACTCGTGGGCCTCTACTACGACCTGTTCCGCGAGTTCGGCATCCACGTGGGCCAGGTGCTCACCATGAAGGAGAACTTCCAGCCCGGCGAGCAGTACCGCAACCAGCGGGCCTGCATGACGGTGATGCTGGAGAACGACGTGCTGCCCATCGTCAACGAGAACGACACGGTGAGCGTCACCGAACTGATGTTCACCGACAACGACGAACTGTCGGGCCTCATCGCACAGATGATGGAGGCCGACACCCTCATCCTGCTCTCCAACATCGACGGCATCTTTGACCGGCATCCCGACGACCCGTCGGCTCAACTCATCCGTCAGGTGGCCCCCGGCCGTGACCTCTCAGAGTACATCCAGCCCGAGAAGAGCGCCTTCGGCCGAGGCGGCATGCACTCCAAATACACCACCGCCCAGAAAGTATCACAGGCCGGCATCCGCGTCATCATCGCCAACGGCGAGCGCGAGGACATCCTCATCGACCTCGTTGAGAAAGCCGAGGATACACCACATACGGAGTTTACACCAAATACATGATATGCAACTAAAAGAGACTTTCGAACGCGTCAAGCGGGCCAGCAAGAGTCTGGCACTGATTACAGATGAGAAGCGCAACGAGATACTGAATGCCGTTGCCGACACTATCATTTCCAATAAGGTGAGAATCCTGGAGGCCAACGCCAAGGACCTGGCTAAAATGGACAAGGCGAATCCCCTCTACGACCGCCTGCAACTGACGGACAGCCGTCTGGAGGGCATCGCTGCCGACATGCGCAACGTCGCCACACTGCCAACCCCGCTCGGCCATATCACCAAGCAGAAGACACTGCCTAACGGCCTGCGCCTCTGCCGCGTCAGCGTGCCATTCGGTGTCATCGGCATGATCTACGAAGCCCGTCCCAACGTCACCTTCGACGTCTTCTCTCTCTGTTTCAAGAGTGGCAATGCCTGTGTGCTGAAAGGCGGCAAGGATGCCGATGAGTCGAACCGCGAGGAAGTGGCGCTGATCCATGAGGTGTTGGCGAAATACGGCGTCTCTACAGACGTAGTTGCCTTACTGCCCGCCACCCACGAGGCTACGGGCGAGATGCTGAACGCCGTCGGCTATATCGACCTCTGCATTCCCCGGGGTGGCCGTCGGCTTATCGACTTTGTACGCGACACAGCCCGTGTACCGGTTATCGAGACGGGGGCTGGTGTAGTGAACACCTATTTTGACAAGGACGGCAACCTGGAGATGGGCAAGGCGATAGTCAACAATGCCAAGACGCGCCGCGTCAGTGTCTGCAATGCCCTCGACTGTCTCATCATCCACGAATCGAGGCTCAGCGACTTGCAGCGTCTCTGTGAGCAGATGGCAGAGAAGCACGTCATCATCTACGCTGATGAGAAGGCATACGCCGCCCTCGATGGCAAGTATCCCTATCTGGAACCGGCCACGGAAGAGAGTTTCGGCACGGAATTCATGGACTTCAAACTCGCCATCAAGACCGTGGGATCGCTCGACGAGGCTCTGGCCCATATCGACGAGAACGGCTCCGGCCATAGCGAGGCTATTGTTACTGATAATGAGGAGACTGCCCGCAAGTTCCAGGCTTATGTTGACGCCGCCTGTGTCTACTGGAACGCTCCCACCTCGTTTACCGACGGAGCACAGTTCGGCCTTGGCGCCGAAATTGGCATCTCTACCCAGAAACTGGGTCCCCGCGGTCCGATGGCACTCGAAGAGATCTGCACCTACAAGTGGCTGATTGAGGGCGAAGGACAAACGAGAGATTAGAGTTTAGAGTTTAGAGTTGAGAGTTTAGAGTTTAGAGTTGAGAGTTTAGAGTTTAGAGTTTAGAATTGTGCATTGTGCATTATGAATTGTGAATTGAAAAATATGAGAACATTTATCAACGTAGAGGATATCGGCCCGCTGGAGAAAGCACTCGCCGAAGCACAAGAGATCAAGAACGACAGATTCAAGTATCAGCATCTGGGCAAGAACAAGACGCTGATGATGATCTTCTTCAACAATAGTCTGCGCACCCGCCTGTCCACCCAGAAGGCCGCAATGAACCTCGGCATGAATGTCATCGTGCTCGACGTGAATGCCGGCGCCTGGAAACTGGAGACGGAGCGAGGCGTCATCATGGACGGCGACAAGTCTGAGCATCTGCTGGAAGCCATCCCTGTGATGGGCTGCTACTGCGACATGATTGGCGTGCGCTCCTTCGCAGGACTCACCGACCGTGAGTACGACTATGCCGAGACCGTCCTGAATCAGTTTATCAAGTACAGCGGTCGTCCCGTCTTCGCCATGGAGACTGCTACCGTTCACCCCCTGCAGGCCTTTGCCGACCTCATCACGATCGAGGAGTATCGGGGGTACGTGGGAACGGTGGCGCGTGGGCGCGAGAATAGTGCCAGCGCAGAAGGTAATCTCGTACCCCCGTACCCCCGCACCTCCGTACCTCCGAGAAAACTAAAGGTGGTTCTCACCTGGGCCCCTCACTGCCGTGCCCTTCCACAGGCTGTGCCCAACTCATTCGCCCAGTGGATGAATGCTGCCCCTGACGTTGACCTTGTCATCACACACCCCGAAGGCTACGAACTCGATCCGAAGTTTGTGGGCAATGCTGTCGTCGAGTACGACCAGAAGAAAGCCTTCGAGGGGGCCGACTTCATCTACGCCAAGAACTGGAGTAATCCGGGTGTGACCAATCCTGCCGACTACGGCAAGATCACCTCCAAGGATATGTCGTGGACGGTAGATACTGAGCACATGTCGTGGACCAACAACGGCAAGTTCATGCATTGCCTGCCCGTGCGCCGCAACCTTATCGTGACGGATGATGTCATCGAGTCGCCCAACAGCCTCGTCATTCCCGAAGCCGCTAACCGCGAAATCAGTTGCTCCGTAGTCATCAAGCGAATGCTGGAGGCACTGTAAGGCGCTCCTACTGCACCGCCACTTTCTTCCCATTCTTGATGTAAATGCCTGGACGTAAGGCAGAAGCGGAGCCCAGCCTGCGGCCAATGAGATCGTAGACACAATCCGAAGCGGGAGTTGTCCTTTCGATGACAGCGGCATCGATGGCTGTCGGAGTCTCGCGGCTGTAATCGCTATTGTTGGTCAGGTAGATATCATCTACGACTATCGTACCGAAATTCGACCAGAATGAGATGATACAGATATTCTTGGTGTCGACGGCCTGTCCCTGCTTGCTGCCTGAGGTATACTTGGCTGTCTGCAGGTTAAGGACTATCTGTTTCTTCGACCCAAAGTCAGACGTGCTACAGCAGTCGCTCCAGATGCTGGGAGCAGTAAACAAGTTGAGATGTGCACCGCTTGGTGCACTCTTCAACTTAAGCACCAGATACTTATAGCCCGACATATCTGCACCATTGCTATATTCCCAGCCCATCTGGCCATATTGCCCCGGCTTAAACGTATGCGTAGACTCATCGTATGTGCCCTCAGAGAACAAGGATGTACTGATATTCTCTGCCGCAAACGGGAAGTAGGTTGAACGGACGAAATAGGTAGCAGTCAGTTGCTGCCCTGAAGGATCTGTATAAGTGGCCGTAACAGTTGCATCGCCAGCCTTGAGGGCCACAACCATACCATTACGGACACTCACCACATCGGAAGCATCCACAGAATACGCTGCCAGCGAAGTCACCTCACGCGTATGACCGTCGCTGAAGGTTGCCGTCAGTCCGACAGCCGAATAGCCGCCCACTGCCAGTTCCACCGACTCTGCCGACGCCATCAGGCCAGTAGCCGTCTCAGAAACCTGCGGCTGCACCTCATCATCAGCGTGAGGCCAATCCACCAGATAGTAGTCTGCATACCAGTCCATGCAGGCCTTGCCACAGGCTTCCTCCAATCCTCCAAAGGCGGGAACCACAGAGCCATTCTTCAGCAATTGGTCAATATCAAGCAGACACCCCGAGCCAGAGAGCGTCATCGAGATGTTGCCGAAGTGATCGAGCATAGCCTTGAAGGCCCTGCCCCATTTCGATGTCGAGCCAGTAGCCCACGTGCCGTAGTTCGGCTGCACCCAGTCACCATGCTCATTATAGTGTCCTTCAGCATTCGGATTCTCCGGGCTCCAGTCGACTTCAGTGATGATAATGGGATTGGTATCCACTACAGGCACCTGCTTATGAAACTGCTTAATCTTGGTCTCTGGATTCGGAGTAGCATCGCTCGAGCCATACCAGCCACAATAATCGTGTACGGCATAGCCGATATTATAGCCCTCGATAGGCTGCAGCGCATAACTCGTATAGTTAGCCTGCCAACCTGTGCCAGGCACCCAGATGACACCCGTGAAGCCATTCTCACGGATCTTGTCGACCACGGGCTGGAAGAAATCGTGCAGTGCCTTCGGGTCATCCTGCCCCTGAGCATTCTTCAGCGACACCGGCTCATTGGCCAGTTCGATGCTGATCTGTCCCGCATATTTCTTCACGGAGTCATTCGCCGAGAAGACATTCCAGACGGTCATCAGGTAGCCATTATAATAGTCGCCCACCTTCAGGTTGCCTGGGCAGACACCTGGCGGGCGCACCACGACATACATACCGTGATCCATAGCCGACTGGATCAAGGGCCAGTAGAGAGATGTAAGGAAGGTCTCCAGTCGTTTAGGGTTGAACTTGCTGATGTCAGCCTCACCCGAGGCATCGCTGGCTTGTCCTTTGGCACCAGTGTAGGTGTAACTGCTGTTCGGGTCGTTGGTCCAGGCAGGGTCAAGATGCAGGCGGAACACATTGCATTTTGCCTGCTCCAGACCTGCGAAGAGTTTCTCAAAGTAATTCTTACACTTAATGGCACCGCTACTGTTATAGTTCGTATTCGTGCCGTCCCATGGGCTGCCCCACCGCCAGCCGTTGAAATACATGTTCGGTGTGTCCATCACACCGTGCAGCACCACATGATTGCCGTGACTGTCCACCAGCCAGCGGCCTTCCACGTGCAGTGCGGGCAGAGGCTTCACGCCCTGAGCCTCTATCCCTATAGCAGCCATCAGCGCCACTAACAGGGGGATAAGCCTACGCTTCAATGCACAATTCTTCGACGAGCGAAGCGGCAAAGCCGGTAACACAATGCACAATTCACAATTCATAATTCTCAATTTTCAATTTTCAATTCTCAATTCTCAATTTATCTGAACTGCCACCAGTCGAGACGAACCTCGCCACTGGCATTGCTGAAGCAGAGATACAGGTCATGCACACCAGAGGCATTCTTAACCTTGGCAGTGAAGGCGCGATACTTCTCCACAGAGCCCGTCTTACCAATATCGACAGCGCCTACTATCGGACCGTCCTGAGCATCCAGTCGCAACGTCAGTGTGCAACCGCCAGTAGCCGCTCCCGTGATGGAAAAGCCCTTGGCCCCTTTGCCGAAATCGACACCACGCAGACGGATGTACTCCCCGTCATCGATGTCGTAGATATACATATTCCGGCGGCCTGTCGACTCTGGCATATCAGCCACGACGCCCGTATTGGGGATGCCCATCTTCGCACTCTTCAGGCCGTAGCCCCAGGCCATCGTCTCGGCCTCCACTCGCTTGTAGGGATTCAGCCATTGCAACTGCTTCATCGGCTGCTGGTCGAGCCAATAGGGAATCTCCTTGATGGTGCCGTCGGGCAGATATTCGATTTCCTGTGCCGACACCGAACGCCGCTCACTGTGCTCGAAGGTCTCCAGGTGCATCAGGTCGTAGTTCTGCCCGAACACATAGGAGTGGCCCTTGTAGTCGCAGATGCCGGGATGGTTGCCTCGGTCGCGTGGTGTGGGGCGCATGATGTAGCCCTTCGCCTGCCACGGCCCGGTAGGCGAGTCGCTCATAGCATAGCCCAGAGCCTCCGGACAACAGGTTGATGCGTATGCCAGATACCAGTGGCCATTGCGCTGATAAAGCCACGGTCCCTCCTGGTAATGCTCGATATGGTAGTCAAGTTTGGTGATGCCGCCCTTCAGGCTGATCATATCATCGTTTAACTTAGCCCAATAGGTGTTGGGATTTCCCCAGTACATATAGGCCTGACCGCTATCGTCTGTGAATACCGTGGGGTCGATATCGTCCCAGTTCTCCTTCTGCCACACCAGCGGCTCACCCAGGGGATCCTTGAAAGGTCCGTAGGGCGAATCTGCCACAAGCACACCGATGCCATGCCCGTGCAAAGGCGCATAGAGATAATATTTGCCATTGCGCTCTACCGTCTGGATGGCCCAGCCACCGTTGTCGCGGCTGCGCCACTTGAAGTCCTTCAGCGAAGCCACGGCTCCGTGTTCTGTCCAGTTCACCATATCGGTGGTGGACCACAGGAGCCAGTCGTACATGAAGAATCCGGCAGAACTGCGCTCATTGGGGTCGGGGATGTCCTCGAAGTGTGCATCGTGCGATGTATATAGGAATAAGGTGTCGCCCACCACGAGCGGCGACGGGTCGGCCGTGTACTTGGTCTGGAAGAGCGGCATATTCACCTGCTCCAGTCCGCGCATCTCCCACCAGTCGAAGTTGAAGAGTTTTGGTCCCTTGCGGCCTGTGAATACGAAAAAGAGGTCGTGGGTGCCTGAAGCGACCGCTCCCAGGTCAGTCGTCAATGTCTGCCATCGCTCCCAACCGTCAGTGCCTGGCACCTGAAGCCTGCCCAGCAACTGCCCTCCAACGCTGTCGATACGAATCTCTATCTGTCCGCCGCGCAGGCCACTGGCCACCCGGGCAGTAAACGTACGAGGCATCCTGTTGCCGAAGGCCACATTCTGCAGTTTGATATAGTCGCCATTATGGATATCAGTCACATAGACGCCCACCTCTGCATTCTGCTCCGTCTTGATGCCTTTAGAGAAAGCCATCGTCTCGGCCTCCACCTTGCGGAAGGGATTAAATGCGCCCACAGGCTTTACGCCCTCGTCAGTAGGCATGATCGTGGGGAAGGAGCCGTCAGCATTATACCTGAACTCTTCGACAGCCACGCTGCGGCCAAAGCCTCCGCCACCCGGCAGTTTGCCTGTATGGTAGAAGAAATAGGAATGCCCTTTATAGTCAGCCACGCCACAGTGATTGGTAAACGAGCCTGTCTCACTGAGCGGCATGATTTCTCCGGCATAGGTCCAGGGACCTGTGGGCGAAGGTGCCGTCGAATAACTGATGTGTTCTGGCACGCCACCAGCAGCATAGAGCAACTGGTACTTGCCCATCCGCTTCGTCAGCCAGGGGCCTTCCACGTATGAGTCCTTATATTTCCTGCCCTTCTCCCGCTTGCTCATCATAGGGCCGCCGAACGCTTCCTCAGTCATCGGCAGCAGTCCGACTTCTCCCTCGTATGAGATCATGTCGCGGTTGAGTTTCAAGTAATAGCACTGCGGATTGCCCCACATCAGCCAGGCCTGCCCGTCGTCATCGATCATCACCGTGGGGTCGATATGGTCCCACTTGCCATCCTCATAGAGCGGTTTTCCCAATGCATCGCGGAACGGACCCGTAGGCGAATCGCTGACAGCCACACCTATCGCCATGCCTTTGGATATCTTTGAGTGGGCACAGATGTACCAGTAGAACTTACCGTCGCGCTCGATTGTCTGCGAAGCCCAGGCACGGTCGTCGGCCCATGAGAAACTCTCCAAGGCCAACGGTGAGCCGTGGTCCTGCCAGTTCACCATGTCCTGAGTGGAATAGACGCGCCACTCTTGCATCCAGAAGAAGTCGGCATGGTCTTCATCGTGACCTGTATAGACATACATTCTGCCATCGTACACCATCGGTGCAGGGTCAGAGGTAAACCAAGTCTGTACAAAGGGGTTCTGTGCCTGAGCACCCAGCGCAGCCGTCAACAATGCACAATTCACAATGCACAATGCACAATTTTTTATCTTGGTAATCATAATTCTCAACTCTCACTTCTCAGTTCTCAGTTCACAGATTATACTCTAACATCACAAAGGAATAGGGAGCCAGCGTGAGCGTCTGTTTCTTCACGGCCTTAACCATAGAAACCTGCGGCACGACAGGCTGCTTCTCATAGTTATTCTCATCCTCCGGCT
>Ga0326512_10004085_pt1 | contig 10637 bp, 8 predicted proteins | sample 1_2617_0518_D_FD_203652 | JGI IMG/M metagenome (GOLD analysis project Ga0326512, IMG submission 203652) | Bovine rumen microbial communities from UC Davis, California, United States - 1_2617_0518 | ecosystem: Host-associated > Mammals > Digestive system > Stomach > Rumen | place: USA: California...
CCGCTTTGAGCGGGGCGAGCGTAAGCGAGTCCAATACCTATTACGCTCAACCGCGGGGCTTGCTTGACACGCTGCAACGGTAGCCTTTTTGCTGCACATTCATTTCATTTGTCCAGCCGATATGCAAACTCGATATCTATAATGCGTTTGCCCTGGGCTAGAGTGAAGAAATCCACTTGAGCAGATGGGCCGCCAGATTTCCTTTTGCCATGAGATTGTCTGCAAAGCGGGTAAAGGCGGATTTTAATGTGTCTGCCTGCAGAAGAAGTTCCAGCAGCTGGTCTGACGTGTCCTTTCCTACATTGTATGCCTTTGTGTATGCATCGTAGATGGAATAGATGTCACCGGGGAGATAAGCCCGCAGCCTTTCGTTCAGGGCGGCAAGTTTTACCAGATGGTAATCTTCTTCCTGAATATAGGCCTGCCAGACAAAGGGAACTCCTGTAAGGCAGGCCCGGCTCAGGCTGTCTTCTCCCCTCACAAAATTCCAGTCTGACTGGCACAAAAGGGCATCCCATTCCTGCTGGGGCAAAAAGGGCAGGCTTTCCACCGCAAAGGGCTTTCCCGCTTCTTCCCATGCATTCATAAAGGGAGCGTGACTTTTTCCTGCCGCCAGCAAAAGACGCACCGGCTGTTTTCTTTGTTTTTGAAAGGCATCCAGGGCTTTTACAAGAGGACTGCAGTCACGCTCGTAACTGAAAAAGACAAGGGTAAAAGGCTTCTGCCCGCTGTCTTCGCCTTTGTCTTTTACTGCTTCCTTTCGTGCTTTTACAAAATCTCTGTCCAGAATCAGGCCGGCAGTCTTGTCGGTAAAGCCGGGCATAAAGTTGATTTTCTTTACCCTGGGGCTTCGGGTTCCGCTTTTTAAGAGATGAAAGTCATCGGCGTAATCTTCGGCGGTCAGATAATCGATGTTTACAATCTGGACAATATCACCCGCAGCGTCTTTATCAAAAAGTATGTCTTCCAGCCAGTCCGGCCGGCCGCATTGAAAGCATTCCAGAATGATTGACGGCGGGTTTGTGGTAAAGGCGCGTTTGCACTCTTCTGCCGCATTCCAGTCGTAAATCTGCCAGCCCTGATAAATCTGTTCGCTTTTTGAGGCATCTACTTCCGGCGCAAGGGCGGAAAAAGAGGGTAAATCACTTACAATCAGCCTCAGTTTAAGGGAGTCATCTTCTTCACTGAGGGCGCGGGCAAGCCGGTAGACAAAACCAATGTCGCCAAAATTGTCCACAACTTTGCATAAAATCGTTATGTTCTTTTTGTCCATTTTTACCCGCCGGATTTTTTAGAAACGCATGCCGAACTGGATGCTGGGAATTGCCTCTACGCTGTCTCCAAAATGGATGGCGCCCATCTTTTTTGGCGTGATGGAAGAGTCAAATGCACCGTCATTATGGCCATCAATGTGAAAATCAAAAACAGGGCCTGCAAAAATCTGCCAGCGGCGCCTTGGACGGAGGGCCAGGGTCAGTCTGAGGGCTGGAACCGTGTACATCTGGCCATCCCTGTCAAAATCCCAGACAAAGCGGCACCATGCATCGGCATTTATCATGAGGGGGCCGGTAATGTTCTGCTGGGTGCCCAGCCCCGTGCTCAGAATGAGGGAGCGGCTGATTTTGTTGGGATTCAGGTTTAGCAGAAGGGAGCCGTAAAGCATTTGAGTGCCCCCCAGAAGTCCAAAGCCAAAACTTGCATCAGTATTCAGACTGATTTCCGGCATAAGGTTAAGATCCCAGGCACCGTCCATTTTTCCGCTGCGGACAGCTTCTCTTTTTTCTTTTCCTTTGATTTTTTCAATTTCCGCAGAAGAAGCGTCCAGCAGAATTTTTCCCGCCTTAACCTTGTAAGCAATGCAGCTGTGAGGGGTGATTTTCTGTTTTTCCGTAGTGTATAGAATCTGTCCGCTTGCCGTATACTGCTCAATCTGGATGGAGACCGGGCTTGGAGCAAGGCTTCTGCGGTAGAGTACCAGGGTAAAATCTGCATTGGCAGGAAAACCGATGGTAAGGAGGTGACCGCGTAACTGCATGGCGGCAATGGGAGCCTTGATGGAAGAATAGTAGACCCGGCTGTCCTTTACCCGGGCCAGAATGTTATTGTTACTGTCAAAAACCGCACATTCAAACGAACCGTTTATGAGCAGCTGTGTGCTTCCCAGATCAGAGAAAATTTCGTGCTCGTCGCCCGCCAGCATCCATGCAAGGTAGGATTCGTTTGCATGCATATCCAGAAAAGCTTCCATCGTGTAGGTAATGAGTCCGTCTGTAGAAGAGTTGAGCCAGTCAATAATATTTTCACCCAGAGATTTTGAACTTTCTTTTTTCTCAGAATGGCTTTCTTCTTTTACTTCTTCTTTCTTTTCTTTTTCTGATTCTTCATCTTTTTTGGGAGGCGGATCATCCGGCGGGAAGACTTTCCACATGATTTTTTTGACGATATTGCTGAGACCCAGAACTTTCCCATAATATTTGTCTACATTTGAATAAAAATAGGTAAGAAAACGGGTAATCTGAATGGGCGCAAAGGGACCGATTTTAAAGGGGGCGTAATCTCTCTTGATAAAATCCACATAATATTTGTTCATGCGGGGGTATAAATCATTCCAGTAGGTGTCGGGGTCAACATTCCATGCATTTGCCAGTGTAAGCACCCGTCCGTATTTGTGATAATTCCAGCGGTCTCTGGAAAGGGGAACTGTGGGCACAATGTCTTCTGCATTTACGATATTCCAGATGAAGTTGTATTTTGCCTCTGCGTATTCCGGGTCTGTTGTGACATTTGGAGAAGCAAATGTGTACACATACATGTCTTTTGTGTTGAACTGGGGATTTCGTGAAAGATTTGCGGCCAGCATGTTTGCAACTGCGGCTCCCCGGCTATGTCCTGTAATCAGATAGTAGGCATCCGACGGCTGAATTTTATTCTTTATCAGATAACTCAGCAGGGCAGTTTCAATCTGCAGGGAGGTTTTCAAAAAGCCCCTGTGCAGTACATCGCCGTCCTTGCTGCTGTTTCCGATGTCAAAATTGGAAATCCATTCGGTTGCTTCGTTGGGCGTTCCCCGAATCAGTACAAAAATCAGGGTGCGCTTTCCTGTGGCAGAATTGATTTCTTTTTTTGTCAGCGTAAAGGCACACTGGTCGTAGCCCCACATGGGGTCGTTGTAGTTCAACTCGTAATGGTACTCAATGTCTTCCGGCTTTACTCCCATGAGAAAAAGGGTCTGGGAGCGGGCGTCTGACCATTCCGGCCTCACTCTCAGATAGGAAACTTCCGAAAGCAGACAGGCAATTCTGGCTATGGAATGATTGTATTCAGTCGTGGGCGTTTTTCCAAACTGACTTTCATCCCAGTCAATAAAAGTGGGAATAGGTTCCGGCTCGCAGGTAAAAAGACCTGAAACCGGAAATTCAATTGGTTTTGCAAAAAGCGGCAGGGAAGTGAGCGTTAACAATGTCAGGCAAATAGCGCTTTTTATCTTCATTTCTCTGTCTCACTGCTAGAGATTTGTCGTGTAGTTTTCTGCACTGTCCAGAGTAACCTTGAGTTTATGAGACTTTCCATCTCTCCAGACGGTAACGCTAACGGTGTCTCCGGGCCTTTTGCTTTCCAGTGCACTGGTATAGTCTGCATAGGTGCGGATTGTAATGTTGTCTATTCCGATGATGATGTCGCCACCCAGATAAATTGTAGTGGGATCCCAGCGGCTTCCGTACTGAACGGCCTTTGTGCCACCCCGGATACCGCCGCGTTCAGCTCCGCTTCCTTTTCCTACGGAACTGACCAGAATGCCTGTGCTGATTTTTAATCCTGCATACTGGGCGATGGATGAAGTCATCTGTACCGGAACGATGTTGATGACACCCCGGTTTACCTTGCCGAACTGCAGCAGATCATTTACAACGCGGCGGGCTGTGGTTACAGGTACGGCAAATCCTACGCCGGCGGAAGAACCTGAGTTTGAGATAATCATGGTGTTGATTCCCACCATCTTGCCGTTTGTGTCCAGAAGGGGACCGCCTGAGTTACCCGGGTTGATGGCCGCGTCAGTCTGAATCATATTGCGGATGATGACGTTTTTGCTTTCCTGAATGGGGCGTCCAAGTCCGGAAATAATGCCGGTTGTCATGGTGCGTTCCAGGGCAAAGGGATTTCCGATGGCGATGACTTTCTGGCCGACTTTCAGTTTTTCACTGTCACCAAAATCGATGGTTTTAAGTTCAACATTTGCCGGCGGGTCAAATTTGAGCACTGCAATATCGCTTTCTACATCCTGGCCGATAATTTTTCCTTCGTATGTGCTGCCGTCCGCGAGGGCGATGGTAATTTTACTTGCATTGGAAATAACATGGACATTTGTTACCACATAGCCCCGCTTGTCGATGATTGAACCGCTTCCGGAACCGCCGTCCTGAACAATTGGCTCCAGGAACCAGTTTACGCCCATTACCTGCGTGGTGATGTTCACGACAGCTTCATTGCATTTTTCGTAGACAAAAATATTCTGCTGCTCGTCCTGGGTATAGATGGCATCAGGCGATGTTTTTGTGGCGGTGGGAATGACTGAAGTGTCCGCTCCGACTGCCTCCGGGTCAGCTTTTTCTTCTTCTTTTTCCTGAGGAAGGGGTTCGGCAGGGCTTTCACTTTTATCTGCGACAGGAAGACGGCCTGCCATGGCGTACATTGCTGCCAGAGCCGCTGCCGCACCAAACAGAATTCCCGCTATCAGAGCGCGGACGAGATGCCGCCGTGAGTATAGTTTCATTGCCTTGTCCTGCTATTCCTGTTCTTTTTGGGCTTTCTTTTCCCGGGCTGCTTCTTCCAGACGGAGTGTTTCCGTTATACCGTCACTGATTTCCCTGGGACCGAAATACTGAATCGGACCGGGGTAGACATAAGAAGTCTTGTTTGCCCAGTTAAAGCGGTTTGCGACCAGTTCCTTGTAGGGAGCGCCTTTCAAATCAACAAGTGATTTTGCAATGACAGGAACCATTTTTCCCTTACGCTCTTCCATATTCATCATCATGGTGAGGGGAATACCGCCTGCAGTCCATTCTGAAACCGGTTTTGCAAGATTGCGGACATTGGCAATATAGCCGGTAAGTCCGTTTGCAATGAGCATGAAGGCTGTTTTTCCCAGTGAATAGCAGTAGTTTGCATCAAAATTGCTTGGCGGAACAGCACGGCCCTCATATCCGTAGAACATTGAAAGGGGAGCGAATTTTCCGTTATAGGTACCCGCTGCCTCCATACTTGCCAGATAGTCTCGGATCATGTAGATGAAAAGTTTTTCTGTTTCAATCTGGGAAACCATAATATTTCCGTGAGGATCGCGCAATCCCAGGAACTGTTCAGCAATTTCATCAGGCAGCTGGTCCAGCGTGTAATAGGCCTGCTGAGAAATTTTATTGATGAGCCAGCGTTTTTTTGAATCCAGTGTCGTAAGGGCCGTAAAGACTTTTTCGTAGTCACCCCAGCAGTGGTTCAGTTCCTGAATCAGTTTTTCTGTTTCCGGAATGAATTCTACAATGCCTTCTGGAATCAGCACAATGCCAAAATTTTCTCCGTTAGCCGCGCGGTGTGCAATGACATGACAGATGTTAAAGAGAATTTCCTGCAGGGTAGAATTGTTTGCTTTGATTTCTTCGCCGATGAGCGTTACATTTGGGTGAACCTGTAAGCCGACTTCAAGTGCGATGTGGCTTGCTGAGCGTCCCATCAGTTTGACGAAGTTCCAGTATTTTTTTGCAGAAGCGGTGTCGCGGGCGAGGTTTCCGATAACTTCTGAATAAACTTTTGTAGCGGTGTCAAAGCCGAAACTGGTTTCGATGTATTCATTCTTTAAGTCACCGTCAATGGTTTTTGGAACGCCGATAACCTGAACCGGCAGATTGCGCTGCTTGAACTGTTCTGCAAGGAAGGCCGCATTGGTATTTGAGTCATCACCGCCAACAATGACCAGTGAATCCAGACGCAAATCCGTTACGTTTTTGATTGCGGCTTCAATTTGTTCTTTTGTTTCAATCTTGGTACGGCCGCTTCCGATCATATCAAATCCGCCTGTATTGCGGTATTGATCAATGCGGTCTGCCGTAAGCACTTCATAATCATTTGCTACCAGACCACCCGGTCCCAGATGGAAGCCGAAGAGCTCTGATTCAGGATTTGCTGCCTTGAGTCCGTCAAAGAGACCACAGATGACGTTGTGTCCGCCCGGTGCCTGACCGCCGCTTAAAAGAATGCCTGTGCGGTGGGGTTTAGAGGCAAAATCATTCTTACCTTCAACAAAGGTGACGATAGGCATGCCGTATGTCTGAGGGTATGCTTCTTTAATGCTTTCTGCATCTTTTTCAGGAACGACTGCATCACCGGTTTTAATCTGAACTTTAGAAACATCTGCTTTTAGAATTTCTGGAACTTCCGGCTGATACTTATAGCGTTCTGTCTGCAATACTGAAATATCACTCATTCTTCCATTATGAGCGATAATCCGTATTTTTTAAAGTAGTTTTGAGAAAAAATCGGCTTCTTTCCTGCTAAAAAGGCTGTCGGCCAGCTTCTGTTACTCTGCTTTCTGCGGAGTCAATTCTATGTAGTATTCCTGTGCACAGCCTGCGGTAACTTCTATTGTATAGTCTTTGCTTTCATATCCCCTGCGGGCAAGCCTGAGGTGATACTGTCCGCGCATAATGTCTTTGAGTTTCAGGGAAACTTTGCCTTCAAAATTGCCGTTCAGGTAGACTGCCGCGTCCCGGATATTTGAGCGGATGTTGATGCTGGTGCGGCCTTCTTCCAGATCGCTGATGGTCTCCGGCTCCAGAAAAGGAAATTCCCCTCCAGATGGAGAAAAATCATCTGCAAAAAGAGCGGCAGAGATAAAAAGAATCATCAGGACAGAATAGAACTTCCTCATGCTTCCATTTTATCCTTAAAATCTATCCCTGGCAATAAATTATGCTCCAAAAGACTGAAGTAACCGCTTTTTGTTATGATGATGTGGTCAAGGACTGCGATTCCTAAAAGCATGGCACTTTTTACGATTTGTTCTGTCATCACCAGGTCTTCCTCCGAGGGAAAGCACTGGCCGCTGGGATGATTGTGGCAGAGTACAATGGCAGAAGCATGCTCCTTGATGGCTTCGCAAAATACTTCCCTGGGACGCACCAGAGCCATGTTACCTGACCCCACACAGACGACCCTGACAGACAGAATGTCGCGGGCGCCATTAAGCGAGACGCAGAGAAAATGTTCCTGACTTGCCATGGCGTAATTCTGTACAAAAGGAACTATGTCTCCCGGACTGTTCATGCGCCCCTGGGGATTGCGGTTCAGTCTGCGTCCCAGTTCCATGGCGGCGGCCAGCATCAGGGCCTTTGTGGTGCCGATTCCCTGAACTTTGAGCAGGGCATCGATTAAATCAGGCGGATTGGAGGCTTCTACAACGCGCAGAACTTTTTCCGCAAGGTATTCTACAGGCACACGGCTGGTTCCGCTTCCCAGAATCAGCATAATCAGTTCTGCGTTGCTGGGGTAGGATATGCCGTTGGTCAGCGTGAGTTCACGGATACAGGGTTTTTCATCTCTTTTATTTATCTTTTCCATACGCTTATATATAGGCTTTAAAATGCAAAAATATACAAAAAATTTTTGAAAAATGAGAAAAAAGGTCAAAATTTTTCCGAAAATGGAGTATGAAAAGAATTTTTTACTGCCTGGCGCTAATCTGTCTTTCTGTCCTTTTGTTTTCCTGTATGACTTCTCCCCGGGGCGGAAGAAAATGTTCCCGTGCTTTATACGATTACGGCATCAAATCTCCTGAACAGCTTACGGCTTTTTTTCTTTCCCACAACAATGCAAGAGACCGGTCAGAAATTTATCGTCTTGCTACATATTATGTGACTGAGGGGGCAGTGGAACATATCAATTCTGATGCCGCCTTTGTGCAGATGTGCGTGGAAACAGGCTGGCTGAAATTCGGCGGGCTTGTTACGGAAGATATGTACAACTTTTGCGGGCTGGGCTCTACTGATGCGGCTCACCCGGGCGAGCGTTTTCCGACTCAGCAGCTGGGAGTCCGTGCCCATATTCAGCACCTTCATGCCTATGCTACGGATGTAAGCGTTTCCCTCAAAAATGAACTGATTGACCCCCGCTATTCATGGCCCCACAAAGCCCGCAATGCAAAAACTGTTGCTGAACTTGCAAATACCTGGGCTATGGATGACAAATACGGCGAAAAACTGGAAAGGCTGCTTGTTATTCTGGACTCTTATTAGTCAGAATAGCAGAAGAGTCTCCGGCAAGGTAAGCGGAACAGCGGCCTTCTGGCATTGGCTTTCCCTTCAGGAAGCCCTGCACATTGCGGCAGTTGATGTCGCTTAAGATTTGCAGCTGTTCCGGGTTTTCTACGCCCTCGGCAATGGTATCCAGTCCCATTTTTGTCACCATGGAGACAATGGAATTGGTGATGTTTGCCTCAACTCCGTCTTTTTCCGTGATGTTGGATATGAATGATTTGTCGATTTTGAGCGTCGTGATGGGAAGAATCTGCAGATAGCTCAGACTTGAATAGCCTGTTCCAAAATCATCCAGAGATATGCCTATGCCCATGTCACGAATCTGCTGCAGAAGACGCACGGTTTCTTCCTTGTTATCTATGAGTACGCCTTCAGTAATTTCAATTTCCAGATTTTCTGAGCGGATTTTATTTTCCCTCATCATTTCTGCCAGTTCAAAGATGAAATTGGGCTTTTTGAGCTGAACGGGAGAAACATTTACGCTCATAATGCCGTTGAAATTATACTTTTTCGTCCACTTGTGCAGGGTATTGAGTGCGGTTCTCATAACCCAGTCGCCTAATTCCACAACAAGCTGGGTTTCTTCCGCAATAGGAATGAACTGTTCGGGATTTATCCAGCCAAGTTCGTCGTCATACCAGCGCAAAAGTGCTTCAAAACCGCGCAGTTTACCGGTCTTTACTTCAAACTGAGGCTGATAGTAGAGCTGGAAGATATTATGCTCCATGGCGTCGGTCAATTTACTCTGAATGTTCAGGCGGCGCATGAATTTATCCTGCATCATCAGCTGGAAGAAGGCGATGTCATTTTTAGTCCGCCTCTTTACATCGTACATAGCCATGTCGGCAAATTTCAGGAGTTCATCGCTGTCCTTTGAGTCATCGGGGTAGACGGCAATGCCTGCGGAAAAATCAATTCCCTGGTCGTTGCAGACTTCCAGAATGGTGTCGCCTACTGTGAGCAGGGTGTTTTTGGAAGAAATGTTTTTTACCAGAACGATAAACTCATCTCCGCCAAAATGATAGCACTGAATGTTCTGTTTCTGGAAACGTTTCAGAATTGCGGCAGCCCGGCAAATTACTTCATCGCCAGCCTTGTGACCTTCTGAATCGTTAATCAGCTTCATGTTGTCGATATCCAGCATGATGACGCCGAATTTTTTGTTCTGTTTTGTTGAATTCAGCAGTTCCTTTAAATCTTTCTTGAGTCTCTGCTTGTTGTTCAGGCCCGTAAGATAGTCATGGTAGGCGGTGAACTGCAGTTCTTCGTTCAAGTCCTGAATACTGTCCAGCTGCTGCTGAAGACTTTCACGTGAGCGTGAAATTTCCTCTGTCAGAGTAGCCAGTCTCAGGTTCTGTCTGCGAAGCTGTTCTTCATTCTGCTTGTCCCGGGTGATGTCTGCAATGGTAAAGATGAGGAATTTGTCTTTTACAGGGGTAAAGGTGCCGTGGAGCCAGGAATTAGCAATAACTGAATAATAGGTGGCATCCATGGTCTGACCTGTAGTAATCGTTTCGATTCCCTTGGTGAGCCAGTCTACATCCTGTGCAATGCGTGTTACAAAAGAGGAAAGTTTGCTTCCAACTTTTGATGTATTGGGAATTTTCTTTTCGTATGCCTTGTTTACATAAAGAATTTCAAAATCAACTACACAACCGTCATCATAAAGCGGTTTACCAACCAGAATCGGAGTAGAGACCATCTCTACGATTTCCTTAAACTCCTCCAGCTGCAACAAATCCTTTTTCATATATTCTATATTATACACAAAATCAAAGGTGAAAGGCAGTTGAATTTTAGGACTTTAGCGGTCTTTTTGACACAGATGCGGAGGCTTTGACACAGATGCATTTGTGCCTCCGGCACAAACGTCAAAAGCTTCCGCTTATGCAAACGGAGCGCAAGCGACGTATGAACTCAGATACACGCAGATAGGACACGGATTTTTTATTTTTATCTGTGCCCCATCAGTGTTAATCACCGTTCATCTGTGGTTTTCGTGATTGTTTTTATTGTGTCAACTCTTTCTGTAACTGTTTGAGTTCTGTTACAGAAAGACCCGTGATATCTGCAATTTGCTCTGCAGTGCCCAGTTTTGCCTTCAGCATCCGCCGGGCAGTATCAACCGCCTTCTTTCGTTCGCCCTGTTCCAAGCCGGCCTTAAGCCCTTTCTCTTCGGCTTCACGCATTTCTCGCTGCTGGCGGACGGCGTCCATCATGGCGTCCATGTACTCGCGCTTCCAGGTGGGGTTTTCCCGGGCTTTCTGTACGAGGTCATTGATTATGTCTGTGTAGTCGGACTGGCTCCGTCCTGTCTTTACATATTCCATGAAG
>Ga0326512_10004087_pt1 | contig 10634 bp, 18 predicted proteins | sample 1_2617_0518_D_FD_203652 | JGI IMG/M metagenome (GOLD analysis project Ga0326512, IMG submission 203652) | Bovine rumen microbial communities from UC Davis, California, United States - 1_2617_0518 | ecosystem: Host-associated > Mammals > Digestive system > Stomach > Rumen | place: USA...
GTACTAGAAGAGATAATAGAAGTTACTGGTACAACAGTAATATTTATAAATCAGGTAAGAGATAAAATGAATGCTATGATGTTTGGTGAAAAAACAGATACACCGGGTGGTCATAAATTAAAACATTCTGCTTCACTTAGAATACAAGTGGCAAGAAGAGCATGGATTGATATACCAAATAAAAATCCTAACAATACAGCTACAAATGAAAAAGTTGGTATGATTATGAAATGCAAAGTTGTTAAGTCAAAGGTGAATAACCCAATGCAAGAATGTGAAATACCACTTTTCTTTGATAGAGGTTTTGTTTCTTTTGATGATGTTAAGTCTATAAGGAAAGAAATAATGGAACAAAGGAGAAAAGAGTATGGTGGTAGAAAAAGTAAATCGGACGAAGACGATTGGGAAGACACAGAAGGTGAATACGAATAAATGTTTTGATGAATACCTTAATGAGGCAATGGCTGTAAGAAAACATATAAAAGGGAGAGATGCATATGGAAGAAAAAGACATTGACAGGTATCCTGGCGAAACAAAAGATATACAAAAAGCTATTATGGAATATGATGTAAAAGTATTAAGGCCTAATAAAGATGAATATTATTTAGGTATAGCTAAGGCTGTAAGTAAAAGAAGTACATGTTTAAAAAGACAATACGGTGCAGTAATAGTAAATAATGATGAAATAATTGCTACAGGTTATAATGGTAATCCAAGGGGGTTATCAAATTGTATAGACTTGGGAATTTGTAATAGGTTATTTAAGCCACATAATTCGGGTGATTATTCAGATTGTTATAGTGTTCATGCAGAACAAAATGCAATGTTATCAGCTGCAAGAAAAGATATGATAGGGGCTACATTATATCTTTATGGTGAAGAAAATGGAAAAGAAATAATTGCAGAACCTTGTCCAATCTGTCAAAGGATGATAATAAATGCAGGTATAAAAAGTATAGTATCATAGGAGTGATAGTATGTATTATATAAAGATACCATTTTTAGATTTGGATAAAACATATAGTTCAAAAGTATGTACAGGTTGGTACAAAATAAGGGATGGAAAATATTGTATAGTTGATGGTAGTTCATTTGTAACTGTAGAACAAGGTTATTCAGAAATGTTCGGTTTCAGTTGTAGTGAAGATGAATTTTACAATTATTGGTATGATTATTTTAACCTTAATATAGATTATGTAAGACAAAACTATATGATTCGTCATATGGGAAAGTCATTGAAAAGAGCTGCTATTAGAGGAGCAGGTATAAGAATACCGCAACAAAACTTCGTACAGACTTTAGTAAGAGAAGTATTTAAAGATAATCTTAATGATTATGCTGCTATAGTATTTGAAGATATGTTTAGGAGGTCTATCGGTAAGAAACATAGGAACACCGTAAGAGGTTCTGGTCCATTCACTTGGTATTCTCTACCTTTAGATACAGAAGACATCGTGAGGCATTATAGTAAGATTGTAGATACCTTTAAGAGAGAGACACCATCTAAAAGTAAGAAAGGTGTTATAAAGAGTCTTAAAATAATAAAAGCTATTTTGTCTGATTTAAAGTGGTATAATTTTAGATATACAGATACTGATGAAGTGATAGATATATTGGTCGGTTATGGTTTGTCATTATCTGCAGCTCAGTATATTTGTATAAAGTGTTTTAATAGACAAGACTTATTTGTAATAGACGATGTAACAGATAAAGCCGTAGCAAATATAGATGATTGGGAAGAGTATGAAGATGCAAGAGATTTTGCAGATTGGGTATTGATAGATGAAAGGGTTGAAATATCTGCTTATTTAAACGAGATTATTAGGTGGGATATGTACAATCCACCAAAGCCTGGAGACGAGATGTTATGGGAATAATAGACGAAATAAAAAAGGATGCTAAAGGCAATCGAACAATAATACAATCGAGTGAGTCACTTAAACTCGAAAAGATTTTGAACAGGATGTTCTATTTAAAAAAGGACCCGGTTAATGAACCAAAGTTTGTTAAACAAGTTATGACAAGGGGACTTGAAACTCAAGAGAGGTCTGGTTTACATGCATCAGCTTTAATTGTTGATGATGCTTCGTTTTGTTTGAGAGAACAGGTGTTAGCTCTTACTTATAAACAAAAGCAGGGAGAGCAATTATCTGTAGGTCTTATGAGAATCTTTGAAGAAGGTAATGCGGTACATGAGAAATGGCAAAGATTATTCATTAGGGCTGGTTACTCTGGTGTAAATGATTTGGATGTAACTCAGTTTAACAAAAAATATAGGGTTAGTTTTACACCAGACATCATCTGTGAGATACCAGAGTTTTATGATGGTAAGATGATAGGTGAGCTAAAGTCAGTAAATATGTATACATATGATAAAACTGTTTTACCCAAAAGGCATCCATCAGCATGGAAACAGTTACAATGGTATATGTATTTAACTGGTATACATAAAGGATTTGTATTATCTGATAATAAAAATAACCAAGAGTTTAAAATAGAGGTTTATGATTTTAACCAAGATATTGTAAATCCCTTTATTGATAGATGTGAAGAAATTAAATCGGCATATATAAAGTTACATAAGTATCATAAACTTATATCTCGTCCTGATGGTAAAGCATATAAAGATGCTAATAGTAAGAGATGTAAGTCTTGTGCTATGAGAGATATATGCTGGTTTAAGAAGGGTGAAAAATTATGAGTAAAATTGAAAAATATGATGTTTTGTATAATTATGGAAAACCAATTAAATGGAATGTAGGTGCATTATTTTGTCATGATATACCAGTGTTAGCATTGATAGATATGTTGAATGATTATGATATAGAAAATCCATTTAATAGTGTGTTTGGTTCTATTCCTTGTGAATTTTGTGGTGGGCATCATCCTGGTATAGATTTATCATTAGACAAAGCCTTTAGAATAATTGATGCATTTAATGAACGTGGTACTGGCTGTAATCTTACGTTTTCAAATTATACAATAACAGAAAATGATTTGTATGATAATAAGAGTAATGAATTACTTAAACATATAAATGAAAATAATATAAATGGTGTAATAGTTTCGTCAGATATTCTTACTGATTATATACAACAGGAGTATAAAAATATAAAAATAATAGCATCTATCATAAAACCAGCTTATGAAAAAGGTTATGGTGATAATCTTGATGTTGTTAATTATTATAATGATTTAACAAAAACATATGATATAGTGGTAGTAAATGAGGCAAAAGTAAAAGATGATAGTTTTATAAAATCATTATTACATCCAGAACGTATTGAGTTTATTGCTAATTCACTTTGTTCTTCAAATTGTAAATTTGCAAAAAAACATTATGATTTGAGTCAAAAGTTTATGTTTAAAAAAATAAAGGGGGAAGATACACAAGATATTGAAAATCAAATTTTAACAATGTTTAGGTTATGTCAAGAACATAAATTTAATAATCCGTTTAATGACATAGTTACATTATCTAAAAAAGACATTAAGTATTTGTTGAATAATGGTGTTTTTAATTTTAAAATTCAAGGTCGACATGTTAATACCGAATATATGTTAAGGGATATTGGTGATTATGTTTTTAATTTTGATGTATTTTTAAAAATGTATAATAATTTGGATTATTATATTGATAAGATATGGGGTGATATATAATATAATGATGGCAGAGTTTAAGATGGGAGAAAAATTATGATTTTTACATTGGATGATGAAGCTCATACGAGAGCAATTGAAGGGCCACAATTTTGTTGTAATTGCGGTGATAGATGCTTTAGAAAGGTATATATTATTTCTAATGAAAATTATTGCTATAAATGTATTAAAGAAAAGTTTGCTGTAAAAGTAATCGACAGGCATAAAGGGGAGAAAATGAATGATTGATTTTAGATATGGTTGTAAAAGAAAGGCCAAAAGAAACCCCACAAATTGGATGTTTTTAAGTACTGCCAAATGTCAAAAAATGACAGCTAACAAATTGCCTAAATTTGTTTCATTGAGGGAACAATTTCCTAAACCATACAAACAGATTTATGGAAATTGCACGTCTAATGCAGTGTGTGCAATAGATGCATATTTTAATCATAATGGCAGTGATTGGGTTCCATCTACAACATTCTGTTACCATCAACAGAGATTATTAGACCATGCTGATATGGAAATAGATGATGGCAGTTACATAGAGACTGCCTTGGACGTATGTAGAAAATATGGTGTGTGCAATTCTAAAGTTTGGAAGAACGAAATGAGTTGGCAGGCTAAACCCAGTAAGGAAGCTTATGCAGATGGTCTTAAAGGTAAGGAGGTGACAAAGTATTACAATGTCACAACCGAACTTCAAATTAAAAAAGCTCTTGCTTCTGGTTATCCTGTAGCTGCATGTTTATATTGGGTTACCGGCAAGTATAACCCAAAGACTTTTATTATTTCTCGTGTAACAAAGAAAGAAGCAAATAATTGTGAGCAAGGACATGCAATCGTGATTACAGGCTATGATGATTACAAGGGAGTTTTTGAGATACGAAACTCTTGGGGTAATTCTTGGGGTGATGGTGGATATTGTTATATCACATATGGTAGTTTCAAAAACATGATTGACTGGAGCGATTCGTATGCAGTGAAGGGATGAGGTAGAAGTAAGGAGATATGAAAAAGATAATTGTTGTTATATTATGTAGTATATTTCTGTTAACCGGATGTACTAATAAAAATTTAAAATCCGTAGAGATAGAAAACATAACTTTTGATTTAGTATCGGACTCCGATACAGGAATAATTTATATTAGTAATTATACAACGAATGGTTATCGTATTTATACACCTTATTATTCAAAAAATGGAAAGTTGTGCAGATATGATGATGGTAGGATAGTGGAGGTAGAGGAATAAATGAGCGAAAAAGCAGTTATCATAGTACCGTTCTTAATTGGGTACTTTCTAATGAGAATCATCGCACTTATTGTATACTTTGGCTATGATTGGAAGAATCATATGGATGGTGGGGACTATTTATTTATATCTATTGCATCTATAATATGTGGTGCAATAGTCGTATTTATATTTTTGTTATTAAAATACTTTGGAATCATATAAGGAGGTTATAATGTGTCCCGAGTGTGGAAGTTATAATACAAGGGTTTTAGATTCTCGTAAGAATTTTAAAATTGTTAATGTGACATATCGTAGACGAGAATGTGAGAAATGTAAAAGAAGATTTTCAACATATGAACTTAATTCAAGGGAGTATGATAGATTATTTAAAGCCTATCGGTTTTATGAAACAGTTAAAAGATTTTTTAGCGATATATGAGAGAATACAAATGAGTAGAAAATGTCCTTTATATGGAGTGGCTATTTCGCAAGATTGTGTTGAATGTGATACGAGGGAATGCAGAAATATGAAGAAAAGAAAATACAATATTTTGGTTATTGGTATAGACCAATCATATAATAATACAGGTGTATCTGTATCAGCAGATGGTAAATTATTGAAGGTTTCACATATTGAGTTAAAATATTTAAAATCAAATAGTATAAAAAGATTTTATTTACAACAAGAGTTGGGAAAAATATTAAAAAAGATTATATCTAAATCTAAAAAGGTGATATGTGTAATAGAAAGAATAAGATTACAAAGTAAAGGTTTTTTAAATATTGACTATATTAAGTCAATTGGTGCATTAAATGCAGTTATAGTAGATACAATGTCAAGATATGGAATTGATGTATATTCTGTTGATACAAGATGTTGGAAAGCACAGGTTGTTGGTACAAGTAAACCACAAAATAATAACTATGGTGTTCCACTAGAAAAATGGCCAACAGTACATTGGGTAAATCAGCAAGGTTTTAAAAAGAGTATACTTAGGAAAGTAGAAGGTAGAAAAGAAAAGGGAACATTTACAAATAAGTATGGTAAATGGGAATATGATAATGATGCTGCCGATAGTGCAGCTATTTCAATGTTTTATTTTGTTGGAGATAGGGGAAAGTTAAAGGAGGAACATTGATGTCTAGGTTACCTATATGTTGTAGGAATTATGATTGCGAAAAACAATATCCAAAATGTAAAAAGACATGCCTTCATTTTTTAGCTAGTGAGTTGGTTGAGATAAAAGAAAAACAAGAAATAAATCAATGTAGACAAAAAGATTCAGTTTATGGAAGCTTTATTGCAGATAGGGCTGAAAAGAATAAATCAAAGAAAAAATAATTTTATTTGTATATTGATTTACTTTTCTTTTTATGATATAATGAATACAGGTAAAGAGAAATGGAGGTGCCTATGAAGAAGTACAGAGATATTATATATATTGCAATTTTTGCAGATTATGTTTTTACATTTGTTTATTTAATAAGGCATACAACTATATTTGGTGTAGCACTTATCATTTTATTTTCTATATTAGTTGCAATAGCAGCATATTTAGATAGTATAGGAGATAGAGGTGGAGAAGATGAAGATAAGTAAAGACATTGTTGGTGGTTATAAAACTCACAGAATAGAATTTGATAGCATTGGTGAATTTTATGATTACATAACAAAAACTCCTACAAACAAAGTATTTAAAGAACATGATGAAGAAATGAAACGATTTGGTGAGACTGGTTTATCATCACAAAAGACAATTAGAGAAAATTGGTATGGTACAAAAAACTTTGAAGAAGCTGTAGAATTATTAAAAAATGGAATACCCGATACTTCAGAAAAGTTAACAAAATTACTTAAAGCAGAGAAAAAGATGCAACCTGTACAAGCTATGAAAAGAGTAAATTCTATACAAGGTTTCCAACCGGTTGTACCACTTTATCTTATGGGTGTACCTAATAATATGATAAGTACAAAAATGTCAACTGTTAAACAAAAGGTGGTAAATCTTTATAGTAACATTTCTTATCTTTGTAATGTAACTTCGCGACAAATAAACGATGAATGTATAAAAAAGTTTAGATTGATAAGCAAACTTGAATCACAAAATTATAGAGTAAATTTGTTTTTAGTTTTTGGTACAAAAAATACTTATAATGGTAAGATGAATTTTATGGCATCAATAAAATTAAAAAGTGCTAATGAAAGGTTAAATGTTAGTAAACTTGCTTTTCCTTTAACACATCCATCAATGGAAAGGCGGTTAATATTTAGATTAGTAGAAGTATACCCAGACATGGTAAAGGGATTTACATCAGGATATGGTTACAATATAGAAGGTAGTATGATGGATGCATCTTTTGATGGTTATGTATTACCTGATTTTATAAAGAAAAATGTTGATAAAATTACAAGTTTAGATGAACTAAAAAATTTATAAATATATATTGACAGACATTTAATTTTATGATATAATAATATTGAGTTGAGAGAAATAAGGTAAAAAATCTCCAACCAGAGTTTTCAGTTGAAAGCATAAGAAAGGAAGTCAATATGGCAGTCACAACAAATCAGCCTGTAAATATATCTGTATTTAGTATACGAGAGGCAGATAATGAAGGTTTTTTTAAATTAGATGTCAAGTTTGACAATTCAACAAAAATTTATCCTTACATTAGAAAAAGCGGGATAGATGGAAATGGTAACAAAATAATCATTATATCTGGATGTAGAATAACATTTAGAAAAGCACTTAATGATAATTTTAGTTACGAAGTACTTAGTATAACCAGAGAATATGATGTTAAAGGTTATAAAAGAAGAAGTACAATTAAGCAGGCTAAACCTAGAAGTAAAAGTGAAGAAGAAGATAAATTACAAAATTGGTTGAAGTCAGATGTTGAAAAGGAAAGTGATTGGCAACAGTCTAATTTAGAAGAGTATGAGGAAAACAAATCAAGCTCAGATGAAGCATTTCCTGTTTTGGAAGATGATGAACAAAAAGAGGAAGATAAACCTGAGGAACCAAGACTTCCAAAGAAGGTGAGACATGAGAAGTATCCTATGATAAAAGCTTGTTTAGAAGCAAATATACCTATCTACTTAGCAGGTCCTGCTGGTTCGGGAAAGAACTTTACAGTAGAACAGATTGCAAGAGAAAATGGTTGGAACTTCTATTATACAAACTCGGTTCAACAGGAATACAAATTGACAGGATTTATAGATGCAGGTGGTACTTATCAGGAAACAGAATTTTATAAAGCATGTACTGATAGCGAAGAATGTATATTCTTTTTGGATGAAATGGATGCATCGGTACCTGAGGCTTTAGTACTTATAAATGCAGCTATTGCAAATGGATATTTTGAGTTTCCAAATGGTAGAGTAAATCTCGGAGATGTTCATTTTGTAGCAGCAGGTAATACTGTTGGTTCAGGTGCAGATGAATTATATACCGGTAGAATGGTTCTTGACCAGGCAACACTTGATAGATTTGCTATAATAGAATTTGATTATAGTAGACCAATAGAGTTGAAGTTAACAAATGGAAATGAATGTCTGGTTGATTTTGTAAGAGATTTGAGAGAAAAGGCTGAATCTAATGGTATACGAGCAACATTCTCATATAGATGTTTGATTATGGTAACCAAGTTAGAACAGACAGATTTAGAACTTAATGATATACTTACAATATCGGTTTTAAAAGGAATGGATAAAGATACCATAAATACATTAAGAATATATGGTTCTAGTAAATATCATAGAGCATTAGAAAAAATCCAAAATAGGTATTAACACCAATGGTGTTTAATATATAAGTGTACAGAGGTACGAAACTAAAGTAAGCCATAGTAAAAGGAGGACAAAATCATGGCAAGAAATTATCAGATTGGTGAAGCAGTTGAGATTATCGCAAAAGGTGAGGACATGGAGGCATTGCAGGACCTCGGTAGAAGGTATCCACTGCTCGTGGCTAAGGTAGCCAAAGCAACTTCAGGTACAAATGTTAGAGAAGTGGTAGAACTTTTCTCTTATATGCCTGAGTATTTGTCTGCTAATAAAGTCAACAAGGCAATTAAAGAATCTGCAGGTTTGGTAGAGGGTAAGGCAGCATCTGACGACGATGATGAAGCTGAAGAGAAGCCGGTAAAGAAGGCACCTGCAAAGAAAGCACCTGCTAAGAAGACACCCGCAAAATCTGCTGACCCGTATGAGGGAAAAGATGCAATTGAATTGTTCAAGGAGTGCAAGAAGCGTGGTATCAAGGCAGCAGCAAAGAAGACTGCAAAGTTCTATGCTAACCTTTTGAAGAAAGCTGATGAAGAGGCGGCAGCCGAGGCTGAAGAGGCAGAGGCAGATGATGATTGGGACGACGATGAAGATGAAGAACCTGCTCCCAAGAAGAAGGCACCTGCAAAGAAAACTGCAAAGAAGCCTGAACCTGAAGAGGAAGAGGACGACGACGATGATGATGATTGGGACATCTAATTGATGTTTCCCTTCTGAATTACTTATGGATAGGTGGTCGGGGGAGGACTTTCCCCCGGCCTATCCTTATTTTGGGAGGTTTTTATGACAGTTAAACAGCTTATAGATGAACTATCAAAATTACCACCAGATATAAATATATATTTTGAAAGTTATACAGAGTTCTTTGATGCAGAGGTTAAGTGGGATATAACAATGGAAGATTATAATAAGGGTTATATTGATGAACCATATATTTATCTTACTTCATGTGGTACAAAAGGTAGGTGGCAAAATTGACAACAAACCAATTGTTGAATTTAGATTGGCAAGATAATGAAAATCGTTATACATTAACTTTAGCACTACAAAAGATACCTCCATTAGCAAAGATGAATCCAAACAAAATAGATTTATCACATGTACAAAAGGCAATTCATATTATGTGTAATAAATATGATATGTTTATTCGTATACAACAAGACCCCAAGTCAGGTAATAAATGTGATATTTGGAGTTGTCAAATATATAATATTGTTACATTAAATGAGTTAGGTAAGATATATGGTGTATGTATTGAAGAGGTATTGATTAAAAGTGCAATTGCAATATATTCAAGAGTTAGAAAATTAAAGGGAGGTGTTAAAAAGAAGTGAACAAAGTGAAGGTTTATACTGATGGTGCTTGTTCCAATAATCCTGGTCCAGGTGGTTGGGGTGCAGTATTTACCGGGCAAGAAGAATTAAAAGTTTTATCTGGTTTTAGACCAAAAACAACAAATAACAAAATGGAATTGAAGGCAGTTGTTGAAGCTATGAAATATATAGTTAACAACAAAAGTGATTTTGAAGATGTAGATGTAGAGATTTATTCAGATAGTGCATATGTAGTAAATGCAATAAATAATAAATGGATTGATACATGGAAGGTGAATAAATGGAGAACATCTAAAGGTTCCATTGTAAAGAATAAAAGTTTGTGGGAATCCTTTATAAGATACAGCGAACAAATAAAAGAGCTCGGTATAAAATATATTATCATAAAAGTAAAAGGTCATTCAGGTGATACATATAATGAATATGTTGATGGTGTAGCAAAGAATGAGGTGAATAATGCTAGATTATATATCGCCACTAAGATAGGAGGTGATATGTAGTGGCAAAGTATTCAGATACAGTTTATCAAAAGTCTTTTACTGGTAAAACAATGAAAGATGCATATTTAAAAGCATGCAAATGGTACGCTTCAAATGTACTTAGTAAAGATGAATTGCATAATATCCAGGTAGAATAT
>Ga0326512_10004088_pt1 | contig 10633 bp, 7 predicted proteins | sample 1_2617_0518_D_FD_203652 | JGI IMG/M metagenome (GOLD analysis project Ga0326512, IMG submission 203652) | Bovine rumen microbial communities from UC Davis, California, United States - 1_2617_0518 | ecosystem: Host-associated > Mammals > Digestive system > Stomach > Rumen | place: USA: California...
TCGCCGTCGTGATAATAGTCGAGCAGTGACAGGGCATAGTAGCCGGTGGTGCCGGTCTGGAAGCCCCAGTTGATGTGGAAGAGACCGTCGCGGTAGCCGTCGATCAGGTAGGCATGACCGCCGTGCTGGTTGCTATCGCCACCGTAGACCACGGGCCTTTTTTCACTGACTTCGTTGTAAATTAGGTCTTCCCATTCGTCCCAGGTCATGTCGTAATTGCGTTTATACATGTAACTTACGCTCTCGTCGAAGCCGAAGAAATTCTTCAGGGCTTCCTGAACTTCCCAGGTGATGGTCACAGAGGTGCTTGCATAGTGCATTTTTGAAGCGTAGCCACAATACTGCATCAGCTGGGCCACGGCTTGTTGCTGTACTTCGTTCGACTCGTAGCGGTAGTCGGGCAGCATGTTGGCCCAGTCGAATGTGGTGGCAGGCAGACCTTCGTGCGGATTCTGGTAGTAGTCGTTGTAGGCAGGAATCTCGGGCACTTGTCCCAGTGGGGCGTGGTAATAGTACATGATTTGTGCCAAAGCTGTGGCTACGCATCCGGTGACGTAGTGGTTGCCACTGGCGTTGGTGGGCGTCAGCAGATTGTAGGGCCAGGCCTGGTGCCACAGCGTTTTCAGCAAGGGTTCTACGGTGGCACGCTCAGCCATGCTCCTGCTTTGTCGTGGTTGGGCTTTTCCGCTGGCAATCAATGCTATTTGTTTCTCGCAGTCTTCGAGCCACGTGGCCATTGCCGGTGGCATGTTGGCCAGGTCGAGGTGGCCCTGGTCGCTGTAGGCCAGAATGCTGGTGGCCTGGTCATCGCCGCTGACAATGACGAAGCCACCATTGTCTTCGGCATTGAACACATAGTAGGCTGGAGCCGACGTTGTGCCATTGGCCTGTCGGGCATTGGTCTGTGTGGCCATCAAGGTCTTGCCTCTGAGCACTGCCTGAGCTTTTGTCCATGCCTCGTTTTGCGTGATGGGATTGGCTGCAGCAGTCATGGCAACCAGCAAAAGAATGATAAATAGTAATTGTTTTTTCATTATGTTGTTTTGGGTTATATAGTTTTTACTGCGTTTTTATTGTTCGAGATGATTTTGCAAATATACGTAAAAAATGAATAGGGAAAAAGAAAAAGTGAGAAAAAATGTAATCAGGTCCCCGTTGCAACTTAACGGAGACCTGATTGTGAGACCATTGGAAAGCTGTTGGCTTTCTTGTTGATGGATGTTTTGGCTGCATTGTTTCACTGCTGCAGAAGCTCTGTCAGCTTTTCCACCGTGATTTTAATTTTCTCATAGTTGTCCATCAAGGTCACATCGAGCTTGTAGCGTGCCTTGTTGTAGAACTGTTCGCGATAGGCCAGCTGCTCATGAATGAACTGCAGCAGCTCGTCGGGGCTCTTGCCCTTGATCAGTGGGCGCTCGTTCTTGCCCATAAGCAAATGGCCGCGCAGCACTTCGGGCTCGCACCGCAGATAGACCACCTGTGCCTGCTGGTTCATGTAGTCCATGTTGTCGAAGAAACAGGGCGTACCACCACCGCAGCTCACGACCACGTCTTCAAACTCGGCCACTTCATGCAGCATGTTGTGCTCTATCTTTCGGAATCCTTCTTCGCCCACCTCGGCAAAAATCTGGGCCACCTTCTTGCGGCGACGGTTCTCGATGTACCAGTCAAGGTCGTAGAACTGCAAGCCCAGCTCTTTGGCCAGTGCCTTGCCGACGGTGGTCTTTCCAGCACCCATGTAGCCTATGAGAATAATTCTTTTCATTTTTCTTAGCGGGAACCAGTGCCCAACTTTCTTTGCTGAAGTCTTTGTTTGTTCTGTGTGCTGTCCCCTGAGTCTGGGGTGGTAAGGCTACTTGTTGATGATTTTCATGCACTCTTCGTAGGTGAGCTGCTTGGCGCGGTCGTGCATAGACTTTGGCATGCGGTAGTTTTTGCCATCGTAGACCAGGTAAGGGCCGTAGCGTCCGTTCATCACTTCCAGCTTGGGGTCTTCTTCGAAAGCCTTCAGGTGCTTCATGGTGTCGGCCTTGCGCTTCTCGTCGATGAGCTTCACGGCGTCGCCAATGGTGATGGACAGCGGGTCGCTGCCCTTGGGAAGCGACGTGTATTTGCCAGCATGTAGCACGTAGGGGCCAAAGCGTCCGGCTCCCACGGTGACGGGCTCGCCTTCATATTCGCCCAGCATGCGGGGCAGCCGGAACAGTTCGAGAGCCTGTTCCAGGGTGAGCGTCTCCATGCTCAGCTCCTTGGGCAGGTGGGCAAACTGCGGTTTGTCCTTGTCTTCGGCACTGCCAATCTGCACCACCGGGCCAAAGCGTCCAATCTTGGCATACACGGGCTTGCCGGTGCGTGGGTCTTTGCCCAGCAGTCGTTCGCCGGCCTTGTGCTCGGCACGGGCATTGATGGTCTTTTCAACGGTGGGTTCAAAGTCCTTGTAAAAGTCTTTGATCATCTTGTGCCACGCCTCTTTTCCTTCGGCAATCTGGTCGAAGTCCTGTTCCACCTTGGCCGTGAAGTTATAGTCCATGATACCAGGGAAGTTGGTCATCAGGAAGTCGTTCACCACGATGCCAATGTCGGTGGGGATGAGTTTGCCTTTGTCCGAGCCCGTCATTTCCACGCGCAGCTTGTCGGTAATCTGCTTGCCTTTCAGCGTAATGACGCTGTACTTGCGCTCTTCGCCCTTCTTGTCGCCTTTCACCACGTATTCACGCTGCTGAATGGTCGAAATGGTTGGGGCGTAGGTCGAAGGTCGTCCGATGCCCAGTTCCTCGAGTTTGTGCACGAGCGAGGCTTCAGTGTAGCGCTGCGGGCCCTGGCTGAAGCGCTCTGTGGCGCTTATTTCGCGTCGGGTCAGCAGGTCGCCTTCTTTCAGTGGTGGCAGCACGTGGGCAAAGTCGTCGCGGTTCTCTTCGTCATCGTCCTGCGATTCGCGGTAGACTTTCAGGAAACCATCGAACTTCACCACTTCGCCCATGGCCACAAACTGGGTGTTCTCGGTTGTTGCCGTGCCGTTGTCTATTCGTATGTTGGCCGTTGTCCTTTCAATTTCGGCATCGGCCATCTGCGAGGCAGCGGTGCGTTTCCATATCAGTTCGTAGAGACGCTTTTCCTGCACGGTTCCTTCGATGGTTGTTTTCTCCATGTAGGTGGGTCGAATGGCCTCGTGGGCTTCCTGTGCTCCCTTGGAGTTGGTGTGATACTGGCGCACCTTTGAGTATTCGTTGCCGTAGAGCTGCACGATTTCGTCCTTGGCAGCGTTGATGCACAGGCTGGAGAGATTCACCGAGTCGGTACGCATGTAGGTGATGCGTCCGTTTTCATACAGGTGCTGTGCCACCATCATGGTCTGGCTCACGGTGAAGCCCAACTTGCGTGCGGCTTCCTGTTGCAGCGTACTGGTGGTGAAGGGTGGTGCCGGTGTGCGCTTGGTGGGTTTCTTGCTCACGCTGTCCACGGTGAAGGTGGCATCCTTGCATTGCTCCAGAAATTGTCGGGCGTCGGCCTCGGTCTTAAAGCGTTGTGCCAGCACGGCCTTCACTTCCGATGCCGATCCGTCGGGGTTCTGTATGGCAAAAATGCCGTTCACGCTGTAGTAGGTTTCCTGTTTGAATGCCTGCAGTTCGCGTTCGCGCTCGACGATGAGGCGCACGGCTACGCTCTGCACGCGTCCGGCCGAGAGAGCCGGCTTCACCTTTCGCCACAGCACGGGCGAAAGCTTGAAGCCCACCAGGCGGTCGAGCACGCGTCGGGCCTGCTGTGCGTTCACCAGGTTCATGTCGAGGTGGCGCGGTGTTTCAATGGCTTTCAGGATGGCGGGTTTGGTAATTTCGTGAAACACGATGCGGTTGGTCTTCTCTTCGTCCAGTCCCAGCACCTCGCACAGGTGCCAGCTGATGGCTTCTCCCTCGCGGTCCTCATCACTTGCCAGCCACACCTTTTCGGCTTTCTTCGACTGGTCTTTCAGTTCGGCCACCAGTTTTTTCTTCTCTTCGGGAATCTCATATTCGGGCTCCAGTGTGTCGTCGTTGATACTCAGCTCCTTTTTCTTCAGGTCGCGAATATGTCCGTAGCTTGACATCACTTTGTAGTCGCTGCCCAGAAACTTCTCAATCGTTTTCGCCTTGGCAGGCGACTCCACAATCACCAAATTCTTTTGCATACTTCTTGCTTGTTATTGTCTTTGGGTTGCAAAAGTAAGCAAAAAGTTTTCTTTCACCTTATTTATATATAAGAAATTTTATTTTCTTAACCTTTCTTCTAAAAATCGCACCACGGCATTGCGTATGCTGGTGAGGCCGAAATCGTCGGGATTCACCCTGCTGAGTGGCAGCCACAGGGCCTCGGCGGCATCGTCAGCGGCTGTCACGTCGACAGAATCGCCATGCACACGCACCAGGAAGTCCATGTCGAGCGTGTGAATGTCCATGCCGCTGTATTTGTAGACGTTGGGAGTGGAGAAAAGATATTCCACATTGGTCACCTTGAGCCCTGTTTCCTCTTCTATTTCGCGGCGCATGCCATCCTCCACCGTCTCGTCCATGTCGCAGAAGCCGCCGGGCAGGTCGAGCGTGCCTCGGGCCGGCTCCTTGGCGCGGCGCACCACCAGCAGGTGGTCGTGGTCGTCAAGGATGAAGGCGGCTGTGGCCGAACTGGGGTTGGCATAATAGGTGAAGCCGCACTGGGCGCACTTCTTGCTCTTGAAGTTGTTGACCCGGAACTCGTGACTGCCGCACACGGGGCAGTAGGCAAAGCGGTCAAGCGGGTGGCTCTGTGTGGTGGTTGTGTTGTTGTTCATACTGTTTTCGTGCGCATTGGGTGTGGTACTTATGTTGCTGTTCATGTGGCAAAAGTACGAAAAAGCGGGCTAAGTGCAAAGCGAAAAGCCTTTTTTCTTCGTTTTCTCAAATTATTTCATTACCTTTGCAGCTGTCTTTTCCTGACAAGCAGAAAGAGAAAAAATATCATTCAGTAATGAAAAAAACAAGCATTCTTTTCCTCATGACGTTGATTTCGGTGGTGGCTTCGGCCCAGCAAGTGTTGAAACTTTGGCCCGACGGGGCTCCCAACAGCAACGGCGATGCTGCTGACCAGGCGGAGCTGACGGTGTTTCTGCCCAACCAGAAACGTGCTACGGGTCGTGCCGTGGTGATTTGTCCGGGTGGAGCCTATGCCAAACTGGCTTTTCAGCATGAGGGAACCGACTGGGCCGACTTCTTCACCCAGCAGGGCATTGCTGCTTTTGTGCTGAAATATCGTTTGCCTCATGGCAAGCACCAGGTGCCTGTGAGCGATGCCGAACAGGCCCTGCGTCTGGTGCGTAGCAATGCCAAGGCATGGCATCTGAAGACCGATCAGGTGGGCATCATGGGCTTCTCGGCCGGTGGTCATTTGGCTTCGACGGTGGCCACACATTCCAAGGGGATGGCCAAGCCCGACTTCCAGATTCTGTTCTATCCCGTGATCACGATGGAGCCCAGCTTCACCCATAAGGGTTCTATGACCAACCTACTGGGCGAAAAACCGTCGAAGAAAGACATCCAGTTGTTCAGCAACGACCGCCACGTGACCCGTGCCACGCCCCGCGCCTTTGTGGCGCTGAGCGACGACGACACTGGAGTGCTGCCCATGAACGGTGTGAACTACTATATGGAGTGCTATCGCCACGACGTTCCCTGCACGCTGCACGTCTATCCCACCGGTGGTCACGGCTGGGGCTATCGTTCATCGTTCGATTTCCATTTGGAAATGTTGCAGGAACTGCGTGGCTGGCTGAAGAGCTTTTAAGGGTAGTTATAACTTCGGAATAAAAAGATGGCCTGCTTTCGCATGAGGAAGCAGGCCATCAAACATGTTGATTGACTTAATGATTGTCAATGTGTCTCTACAGGTCAGCTATTTCTTCTAATGAAAGACCAGTGAAAAGGGCAATCTGATCATTAGGGATGTTATTTGCCTTCATGGTTCGAGCCACTTCTATTTTCCCTTCAGTTCTTCCTTGTTGCAGTCCTTCAGCTCTTCCTTGTTGCAGTCCTTCTGCCCGTCCTTCAGCTCGTCCTTGTTCCAGCCCCTCGATGACCTTGGTTTCCATAATGTCGTTCTCGATCATGATGTTGTCGATGTGGCGGTCGTATGCATGGCGTTCTGCATCGCTCATTTGCAGGTAGCGCAGTTTTTCCTTAGCCTCCGAAAGTCCCGGAGCAGTGGTGTCGTCCTTGATGTTGCCGTTGCGCAGATAGTCGAGCCATTCCTCCAGTGGGGTGGTGGCCACCTTGTTGAACTCATTGACGCGGATGATATAGTATTCGGGGAAAATGTCAGCCGGTGTCACCATCTTGATGGCATCCTTGTCGCGTGTGTTGATTTCCAGCTGGTCGTGGGTATGCACGCCAATGAGGTTGTTTTGCCCATGATAGAGGTAGTCGGCACCTTTGCCGAGGTCGAAGTAGACGATGCTGATGGAATAGACCTTCTTCACATGGTCGTACTTCTCTCCCAGCTTGATGTGCTCTGTGATGGCCTTGGCCACGCCATAGAGGATGCGTTGCAGATAGTAAAGCTCGCGCGTCTGCTGTATCTCGACAAGAATGATTTCGCCCTTGGAGTTTCGGGCCTTAATGTCCACACGGTTGAATTTGTCGTCTTCAACCTGCTGGTTGCCCTCGCTTTCCAGAATCTCGACAATCGTCACTTTCTCGTTCAGCAACACGGTCATGAGACCTTCGAGCACCCCGAAGTTGGTTTTGTCGCGCAGCATGCGCTTGGCAGCCCAGTCGAATCTGATATATTTATCCATAAAACACGAATGTCTGATTATAATGGCACAAAGATAGAGAAAAAAGATGAAACGGCAAAGAAAAACTACTGAAAATCATCTGCTTAGTGACTTCTTTCGATGAAGGGAACGCAGTTTCTGATGCTGATGGGCACGGTCTCTACGCTGATTTTCTTTTTCCCTACTGAAAGCTTCACCACGCAGGCGCTGCTGTTCAGCGGCTGTTGCTGGTCGAAGATGAAGTTGCCGATGCTGTAATAAATTTTCTTTCCGCGATATTCTTCAATGGTTTGCAGCGTGTGGGTGTGGTGCCCCACCAGCACATCGGCTCCGGCATTGATGAGCCTGTGGGCCTCCAGCCGCTGACTGGGCACAGGCTTCAGTGTGTGTTCGGCCCCCCAGTGCAGCGACACCACCACCACGCAGGTGGGGTCTTTCTTCTTTAAATAATGTACGCGTGAGAGCAGTTTCTCCATTGACTCCTGACTGACTGAGGGGCGCGATGGCAGATAGGCATGGTTTTCGAGCGCCAGGCGCAGCGAACTGACCAGCCACACCTTGCGCGGTTGTCGGCACAGCAGCACGGGGCTGGCCGCCTCCTGCATGTTCCTGCCCGCGCCCAGAGGCACCATGCCAGCCTTTGCCACATTGGCGCGGGTGCTCATGAGTCCCTCGCGGCCCTGGTCTATGGAGTGGTTGTTGCACAGGTTCAGGTGGGTCACGCCGTGTTGTCTCAGCACGCCGAGCCACTCTGGTTCGGCGCGAAACACAAAGCGCTTCTGTGCAGGCGCCTTGATGGTTGTGGCCGGACACTCCAGATTGCCCACCACCACCTGGGCCGTGGCAAAAAGCGAGTCGATGCCGTGGCTGAAGAGTGCATGCGCGCCGCGCCGCTCAATCACTTTGCGCACGCCACGGTCCAGCAGTATGTCGCCCGTGAAAAGGATGGTCTGCGCCAGCACCGCGCCCCCAGACCAGGCGAGGGCCGCACTAACAGCCAGAAGAATAGAACACCTCTTCATTGTCTGTGGGCTGTTGCTGCAGTGGCACGGTGATGGGCTGCATCCATGCAGGCACGCCCAGCCGTGGTTTGTCTTCCAGCATTTTTTGCCACTCTTCGTCGTTCATCCGCTGCTGGTTCAGGGGCCTTGTCAGTTCGCGATACGACAGCACGGCGCCGCGCGTCAGGTACAGGTAGCCCTGCATTTCAACCAACACGTAGATTTCGTCGGCCTGTCCTGTTCCGGCAAAGAGCACACACTTGTTGGGGTTGTTGTCGGCGTTGGCCGTGTAGACGTCGGCAATGAGTGCCACGCTGCGTTCCGGTCCCTGCACGTCGGTCCATTCGTAGAGCTGTTGGTCTTCCTGTCGCAGCAGGTCCAGCGAAATGTTTTCAAACGTGGCACCGATGTGCTTCAGCTGGTCGTTCTCTTCGTCGCTCAGCGCCTCGCCTCTCAGTTCCTTCTCGCTGATGTTGAGCAGCAGTGTGGCCAGTTCGCCCATCTGTGTGGTCAGCGTCTGCGCCCGTTCGCTCCTGCCGCCCAGCCTTGTCAGTGCCTTGCCCGTGTTGCTGAGCAGTTCCACGGCCTTTTTCCAGAAGCCGTCGTTGGGTTCCACGTAGCCCTTCAGCACGGGGTCGGGCGGTCCGGCACCGCCACACTCGGCCCCCAGGGGCTGCTTGGCATAGAGGATGGCGTCGTGTTTCAGCTCGGCCCATGATGCCAGCGCCGCGTTGAGCGACTTGCGCTGCCACTGCGGTGTGAGCATGAAGTAGGGGGCGTGCTGTGGCTGCTCGTTCACGCTCTTCAGCACCTGCAGCCACTGGTTGGTGATGGTTGCCTGCCAGTCGATGCTGTCCATGCGGCTTTTCATTCGCTTGAGTGTCGGCCGAAGCTGTTTCCAGTCCTGTTGCTGCTGCATCAGGATTTGCTCGGCAGCGCCCACGCCCATGGCTGCCATCACGTCGAGGCCCTGCGGCACGGGCCGAGCCGACGGGTTGCCCTTGTAGTCCACCATTTCCTGCAGCACTTCGGCGTCGGGCTGGTAGCGTTGCGGCATCAGTCTCACCTTGTTGCGGCTGGTGCGTAGGAACTTGGGGCGTATGCGCGTTTGCTTCTCGGCCAATTCGTTGACCTTCCTGCTGAGGCCGTTCGGGTCGATGTTGCATGTTTCGTTCTTGGCCAGCAGCTGGCTCACTTGCAGGATACTCACGTCGTCGCCCTTGCCCATGAGCCAGTCCATGGGTTCAGTGAGCGCCAGGTAGAGGTCGTTCACCTTTTTGTCGTTGCCCACCACGCTGGCCAGCACGGCGGCCTTGAGCATGTCGAAGGGGCTGTCGGCCTGGAAGGGCACCGTCTGCAGCCACATCATTGCGCGGAAGTAGCGTTTCAGCGTGTCGTTGCGGGTGTAGTGGCCACGGGGACGGAACAGGCTGTACTCGAACATGGCGTCCTTGTAGCCAAGAAAATCAGACAGGCTGTTCTCGCTCTTCATGGCCTGCCGGTATTCGTGCAGGGCCACGTCGTTGCCAGTGGGCTCCTTGGCCTGCAGCAGGGCGATGGCCACGCTCAGATAGGTGTCGAGCCAGCGTGTGGCGGCCTGGGTGTCATTGGTATTGTCTGCATAGGTTTTCTGGTTGACCGCCCTGCGCGTTTCCTGGCAGAAGTTGAAGAGCAGGGGGAAGAGGCTCTTTTCTTCCACCTCGCGCAGCAGGCAGTCGAAGTAGAGGTGGTAGAGCTGCAGAAACACGTCGGTGGTGACAAACGATGGGAAGGCGTGGTAGTCGTTGCGCTCGTAGACGTGGAACAGCTGGTCGTGCTTCGTGGGCACGATGGCAAAGCCGTAGCGGCCCAGTTGTCGTGCCAGCTGTGCCGGCATGCTGTCCATCTGCCGTGCGTTCAGCATGTTGCCCACCGTCACGCGGTAGCCCTCGGGAGTCTCGAAGTTCAGCTTCAGCAGTTCGGCTTCGCGTGCCTTCACGCGGTCCACGAAGGCTTGCTCGTCGGGTTCCAGCTGCAGCACGTCGTCCTTGATGTCCAGATAGTATTCGTCGCGCCATGACACATTGCCGTGGTTCTCCTGCTTGAAGTTGGCCTCCGTGTCGTCGAACACCCACATGAGCGAGTCGTACCAGCTGGTGCCCAGATAGATGTAGCGCAGATAGGCGTCGCGGAAGGGGTAGCCCTTGCGGGCAGCAAAGGCGTGGCGCAGGATGTAGAGGTCGCTCACCGACAGCTGTGAGATGTCCATCGACAGGTCGAAGGGCTCGATGAGTTTCTCCACGTCGATGGTGTTCAGTGCCTCGATGCCGATGGCCTCCAGTGCGTCGGGGTCGGTGACGGCGGTCTGCGTGGTTGTTTTCTGGCTGCAGGCTGCCATGAGCAGTGCGGTCAGCAGGAAGGAGAAAAATTTTTTCATAGCGTGTCTTTTATTGTTTCGAGAAAACCTGTTGTGCTTTCTTCAGGCTTGTGTTGCGCACCAGATAGCGGCTGAAGCGCAGTCCGAAGTCGTGCCACTGCCACTCGGCCACGGTGTAGCGGCCTTTGGCGGCCCGTTCGAGCGAGCGCACTCGGCCCCTGTTGAAGCTGAAGTCGACGAGCTGTCCGCCCAGCTTTGAGCCCAGCCACAGGGGGCGCACCTTGCCCTTGACCAGCTTGAAGATGAACAGTCGGCGCCCCGGCTGGCGGTAGAAGCGCGTGGTCTTCACCACGCCCACCAGAGCATCGGGCCTGCCGTCGCCGTCGACGTCGCCCGTGCAGAAGCGGTAGACGGGGTAGGGCAGCTGCCATTCGTTCAGGAAGTAGAGCGAGTCGTGGGTGCGGCTGAGGGTGAAGGGAGGTTGCCGCACGGGGGTGG
>Ga0326512_10004089_pt1 | contig 10633 bp, 8 predicted proteins | sample 1_2617_0518_D_FD_203652 | JGI IMG/M metagenome (GOLD analysis project Ga0326512, IMG submission 203652) | Bovine rumen microbial communities from UC Davis, California, United States - 1_2617_0518 | ecosystem: Host-associated > Mammals > Digestive system > Stomach > Rumen | place: USA: California...
CAAGGTGTACAAGGAATTGGAGCGAATCATTGCAGTGATGGGGATCAAACTCAGTGTGGACAAGGTGTTGGATATTGCAAAGACCATTGCAATGCTTAGGGTACACATGCCCAACAGCAAGACTTTCTATACCAGAACCATGTTCCTGACAGATAGCCATAGGGCAATACGATCCCTCTTCGATGAGGATTTGAGCCAGTTCTAAAAAATGGGTGTCGCATTGACGAAGTCAGGAAATGGGGGCAAAATGTACGATTTCAGGCGTTTTCAGAATTGAACGGGGCTGAAATGGACGAATTGAGGGCGGTTTGAAATTGAAAATAATGTTAATACTAATGATTATTTCTTGTTCATTCTTTTGCTTTCTGTACAAACTCGGCTGGTGTCATCACCAGTATGCCCAAGTCATTGAATCCTTTCTTGTCACGCGTAATCACCAAATCCGGATGATAGGGAAGTGCCGACAGATACTGCACGGTATCTTCGTAGTCGTATGGTTCAAGACCTGCGGCTTGCTCTAATACTGAAGCATCCACGCTGCTTATCGTGAACATCCGTAGCATCGTCTTTATCTGTTCCAAAACAGCATCACCGCTATAGTGCTTAGGCAGAACGTAGGCACAGTTCACTATGCTGAGTGAAGAGACGATACCAGTCAACCGCCCTTCGTCAACCATGGAAAAGATGACAGCGGCATCCTGGCAGAAGCCCTCACGATGGGCGAGGTGGTCAAGAAGCACATTTGTGTCTATCAAAGCTATTATCTTGTCCATTCCTGCCAACGCTCTTCAAGTTCTTTTTCCAAGTCAACGCCTTCTGGCAATTTGCCCAAGGTCATTGCCATCACCTTCGCTGATGGCTTATAGTCTTTGGGAATCTTCGGAAACACGAGTTCCGCCTTATGCTGCTTTTTTTCCACGCTTTCCGCTGCCTCCATCAAGTGGCTGGCCAGCCATCGCTGATTGCTCGCCGTGAGTGAAAGCCCTTGCAGATAATTCCATAGATTGTTGAGTGAAATAGCGTTCATAACTACTATATTGATGTGTTTACGATTGCAAAAGTAGTCAAAAATCTTCGCATTGCCACCTCTTTATATAAAAAAGTGCTAAATTTCATGTGATTTTTGCAGAAAAGGGGTGGGATGGGATGTAATGTGATGAAATTGTTATAGGTTCTTTATCAGATGAACATAGGTTCGTAGCTCGATGAACATAGGTTCGTGGCTTGATGAACATAGGTTCATTTCTCCCCTCGATACTCGGCTGGAGTCATGGACATGAGGCGCTTGAAGTATTTGCTGAAGAAGGAAGGGTTGGGGAAGTTCATCTCTTCGGATATCTGTGCCACAGATTTTTCGGTATGGCGTAGTTCCACTTGGATGCGGGTAATCAAGGCACGGTCTATCCACTCCTTGGCGGTGGTGCCACTGGCCTGACGGATGACGGTACCGAGGTATCGCTCCGTGAGACACATTTTCTGGGCATAGAAAGAAATCTGATGCTCCTTTGGGGTATGTAGGTTCACCAGATAGATGAAACGGTCGAAGATGGTCTGCTCACGTGACAGCGTACCCTGCAGTTGGTCGGTATAGCTGCGGAAGAGACTATCATAATGATGCATCTGGGCTGCCACCAAGCTGCTGATGAGCATGCGGTTGTAGTTGGGTTGGCGAACGACATTCCACATGGTCTCAAGGATTTGCAGAGCTGTGGCTAAATCACTTTCTGAAACGGGTAGCTGGAAGTCACGTACTTGTCCGTTGAAGGCTGTCGGCATTTGCTTTGGTGCAAAGGGCATGGGGAATTTAGGGGAGAGGGCAATGCCATAGAGTTCAAGGTCATCGGAGAAATGGAGCGGATTGATGATGGTGCCCGGCCCGAAGAATACAAGACAACCGGCCGTGATGTGCTTCTCGACGAGGTTGATGTTGGTATCGACGGTACCTTTAGTAACGATACCAAGCCGGTGATCGTTGATGCAGAAAGGAGGCTTTTGCTGAATCACCAATTGGAACACATCAGGATTACCATGCAGTATGGCCAGTTCGCTATTGATGAAGATTCCTTCACGTAGTTTTTGAAGGTGCGGTTCGAAGATATTGCGCATACGTGACAGGCTCATCAGTTTGGGCTCTTGCTGGTTTTTGCTTTTTTTTGTAACGATGGGGTTATGCATGTCCTTTTCTTTGTTAATCTCGATGCAAAGATAGTGAAAAAGCACCAAATAGGGGTGCTTGTTTTGAGAAAATCGAACAAAAAGGACATATTCTCCTTTTAAAGGATAACAGCTACGTGAAAATTAAGTCGTATCTTTGCATCATAAAATCAAAGCGTATGAAGAAACTGTTGTTTTTCATGTGGTTGCCGCTCATGGCTCAGGCCCAGACGCTGGAAGAGTGTCAGCAGGCAGCAGAGAGGAATTATCCACTCATCAAGCAGTATGATCTTATAGAGAAGACCACGGACTTGGCGGTGGCCAACATCGGCAAAGGCTGGCTGCCGCAGGTGTCGGCTTCGGCACAGGCAACCTATCAGAGTGATGTCGTCTCCTGGCCCGATCAGATAAAGGGTGTCTACTCCACGATGGGGATTGACATGAAGGGGCTGAAGAAGGACCAATATAGGATAGGTGTTGACGTGAACCAGATGGTTTTCGATGGCGGTGCCTTGCGCAGTCAAAAAGAGATAGCCCGTCGGAAAGGGGCCGTGGAGGAAGCCCAGACAGAGGTGACCATGTATCAAGTGCGTCGGCGAGTGAACGAGATGTTTTTCGGACTGTTGCTGCTTGACGAGCAGATACGTTTGAACAGCGACTGGCAGGAACTGCTGAATGGCAGCGAGAGGAAGTTGCAATCGATGTTTCAGCGGGGAACAGCTGCCGAGAGCGATTATCAGGCTGTGAGAGCTGAACGCCTGAATGTTAGACAGCAGGGCGAAAGCCTACGTTCGCAAAGGCGTACGCTGGCCATGATGCTTTTTACGTTCTGTGGACTGGCTCCACAAGCTTCTGCCGAAGGGACTGCATTAGTAAAGCCTACTATAGAAGTCCCTTTTAGTAATGTAGGAAAGGTGTCTTCTCGCCCAGAACTGAAAGCCATTGATGCCCAGTTGAGACTAACTGATGTGCAGGAGAAATCGCTCAATGCTGCCTTGATGCCGAAGCTGAGCGTGTTTGCCACAGGCTTTTACGGCTATCCTGGCTATAACATGTTCGAGGATATGATGAGTCATCAGTGGTCACTGAACGGCATGATTGGGGCCCGCCTGTCGTGGAATATCGGTGCGCTTTACACCCGGAAGAACGACAAGGCTAAACTTGACGTGCAGCGTTCCATGTTTCATGTTCAGCGAGAGACTTTTCTCTTCAACAACCACTTGGAGCAGATGCAGCAGAGCGAGAACATAGAGCGATATCGCACGCAGATGAAGGATGACGAGGAGATCATCTCCCTGCGCACTTCGGTGCGTAAGGCTGCAGAATCGAAATTGGAACACGGCATCATCGACGTGAATGATCTGGTGAAGGAAATCAATGCCGAGAATGGTGCTAAAGTTCAGCAGACCATACATGAGATAGAGATGCTGAAGGAGATCTACGACCTGAGATTTACTACTTCTTTACAGAACTATCGGAAGTAAAACAGGGAGTTAAAATGGAATTAAAATGGGAGTTAAAATGGGAGTTAAAATGGGAGTAAAAATGGAAGTTAAAACAGGAAGCTAAAAATGGGAATTAAAATGGGAGTTAAAATGGAAGTTAACTCGCTACGCTCGTGGGAGTTATACAAGGATAATATCGTGTAGGCGGGCAGCATCCATAGCTATTGTCCAGCCAGCTTCGCTGGCTTAACTTCCTGCGCGAAGCGCATAACTTCCTATATAACTTCCTATATAACTTCATTTTATAAATTCCGAAACTTAAATTAAGAAATAAGACAAATATGAGACGAACGACTTTTTCACTATTACCTGTTCTCCTTCTTTCATACTTCCTCGTGGGGTGTGGAAGTAATGACAAGGAGTTTGATGCCACTGGCACGTTTGAAGCCACCGAAGTCACTATTTCGGCAGAGCAGAGCGGCACCCTGTTGCAGCTTAATCTGGAGGAGGGTGACCAAATAGAGGCTGGGCGAGAGGTGGGACTGATAGACACCACGCAGATTTGGCTGAAGCTGCAACAGGCTGATGCTACCAAAGCCGTCTATCAGAGTCAGAAGCCAGAGATGGAAAAGCAGATAGCCGCTACCCGCCAGCAACTGGAAAAGGCTAAGACGGAACAACGTCGCTATCAGGAACTGGTCAACGATGGTGCTGCACCCAGCAAGATGCTTGATGATGCCACTAATCAGGTGAAGGTACTACAGCGCCAGCTTGATGCACAGATCTCTGCACTTACCACCAGCACGAATGTGCTCAACAAGCAGATGGCGGCTACCGATGTGCAAAAGAGCCAACTGCTTGACCAATTGCAAAAATGCCATATCGTGGCCCCTCTGTCGGGCACCGTGCTTGAGAAGTTTGCAGAGCAGGGCGAGTTCGCCACCCCAGGCAAGCCACTCTTCAAGATGGGTGATACGCAGAACATGTATATGCGGGCATACGTCACCTCTGCCCAGTTGCAACAGTTGAAGATAGGGCAGCAGGTAAAGGTGTTTGCCGACTTTGGCAATGGACAGCGCAAGGAGTACAGTGGCACGGTGAGATGGATTTCAAGCCGTTCGGAGTTCACCCCCAAGACCATCCTCACCGATGACGAACGGGCAGACTTGGTGTATGCCGTGAAGATAGCGGTGAAGAATGATGGTGACATCAAGATTGGGATGTATGGAGAGTGTCGTTGTAAATAGAATTTCAAAGAGCTACGGACTGGTGAAGGCGCTTGACGAGGTGTCGTTTACGGTCGAAAAGGGTGAGGTCTTTGGCATCATCGGGCCTGATGGGGCAGGGAAGACATCGCTCTACCGCATCCTGTGCACCCTGCTATTGCCAGATGCCGGCACGGCCAAGGTCGATGGATTCGATACGGTGAGCCAGATGAAGGAGATACGTCGTCGTGTGGGCTATATGCCAGGCCGCTTCTCTCTCTATCAGGACCTGTCGGTGGAGGAGAACCTGCAATTCTTTGCCACCCTCTTCGGCACCACGGTGGAAGAGGGCTATGACAGCATCAAGGTCATCTACTCACAGATAGAGCGGTTCAAAGACCGTAAGGCAGGGGCTTTGTCGGGCGGAATGAAGCAGAAGTTGGCGCTGAGCTGTGCCTTGGTACATAGTCCGAGTGTGCTCTTCCTTGACGAACCTACCACGGGTGTCGATCCTGTGAGTCGTAAGGAGTTCTGGGAGATGCTGGGCACGCTGAAAAATCGTGGCATCACCATCGTGGCTTCCACCCCCTATCTCGATGAGGTGCGATGCTGTGATCGGGTAGCGTTTCTGAACGAGGGAAAGGTGATGGGTGTCGATACGCCTGAAATGATACTGGATAGATTAAAGGATGTCTTTAATCCGGCCCCTCCTACGCCCCCCGAGGGAACTTCTTTAGTGCCGTTGGATGGGGATACCCCTGTCATCGAGGTGGAGCATCTGGTAAAAGCCTTCGGCTCGTTTCATGCCGTCGATGATATCTCGTTCAGCGTGAAACGTGGCGAGATATTCGGCTTCCTTGGTGCCAATGGTGCAGGCAAGACTACGGCCATGCACATGCTGACAGGACTGAGCCAGCCGACGAGTGGTACTGGGCGCGTCGTGGGCTACGACATCCGTACAGAGTATGAGCAAATAAAGAGGCATATAGGCTATATGTCACAGCGTTTCTCTCTCTATGAAGACCTGACCGTCAGCGAGAACATCCGTCTCTTTGCCGGCATCTATGGGATGAAAAATGAGGAGATAAGCGCGAAGACCGATGAAATGCTGCGTCGCCTGAAGTTCGTGGAGCACAAGAACGACCTTGTGTCGTCGTTGCCGTTGGGCTGGAAACAGAAGTTAGCTTTCTCGGTTAGCATCTTCCATGAGCCAGGTGTGGTGTTCCTCGATGAACCGACTGGTGGCGTGGATCCTGCCACACGCCGACAGTTCTGGGAGCTCATCTATGATGCAGCCGCACGAGGCATCACCGTCTTCGTGACTACTCACTACATGGACGAGGCTGAATATTGTGACCGTATCTCCATCATGGTAGATGGAAAGATCAAGGCACTCGGCACGCCTGCCGAACTGAAACGCCAGTTGAAACAGCCCGACATGGATCATGTGTTTACTTATCTGGCACGCCAGGCAACGAGAATAGATAACTGACAATGGATGATGAGATGAAGCAATTTCTGTCATTTGTGAAAAAAGAAGCCCGCCACATCCTGCGTGACCGTCGCACGATGCTCATCCTCTTTGGCATGCCTGTGGTGCTGATGCTGCTGTTTGGCTTTGCCATCACTACCGACGTGAGGAATGTACGCACAGTGGTGGTCACCTCGCAACGCTCACCGCAGACCCAGCAGGCCGTTGACCGACTGGCTGCCTCGGCCTACTTTACCATCGTCGCCACCGTCGCAACGCCCAAGGATGCGGAGCTGCTCATACGCAGTCAGAAGGCCGACATGGCCCTTGTCTTCGCTCCCAGGCACAGCGGCGTACAGTTCATCGTGGACGGTGCCGACCCCAACATGGCGCAGCAGTGGACCAACTATGCGCAACAGACGTTGGCCACCGCTCACCCTTTGCCGCAGACTACCCGCCTCCTATACAATCCTCAGATGAAGTCGGCCTACAACTTCGTGCCTGCCATCATGGGCATGCTGCTCATGCTTATCTGCGCCATGATGACTTCCATCTCCATCGTGCGTGAGAAGGAGAGGGGGACGATGGAGGTGCTGCTCGTCTCTCCCGTCCGACCGCTGATGGTAGTCATTGCCAAGGCTGTACCATACCTGATGCTGGCCCTCTGCATCCTTGCCACCATCCTGCTCATGGCTCGCTATGTGCTTGGAGTGCCTTTGGCTGGCTCTTTGTGGTGGATGGTGTTGGTGAGCGTCATCTATATCATGCTCGCCCTTTCGTTAGGCCTCCTTATCTCCAATGTCGCCCAGACACAGTTAGTGGCCCTGCTACTCTCCGCGATGGTGCTGCTCATGCCCGTGGTGATGCTCTCTGGCATGATGTTCCCCGTAGAGTCGATGCCGCAGATACTGCAATGGATAGCGGCCATAGTGCCGCCCCGCTACTATATTGATGCGATGCGCAAACTGATGATCATGGGGGTGGGTATCGGTGAGGTGGCCAAGGAGGTGACCATCCTCTCGTTGATGACCGCCTTGCTGCTGACGATAGCTCTCAAGAAGTTTAAAACCAGACTCGAATAGCTCATTATGACACTCAAATATCTCATACAAAAGGAGTTCTTGCAGATACGTCGCAACTCGTTCCTGCCAAAACTGATTGTCGTGTTCCCCATCGTCATCATGTGCGTCATGCCGTGGGTGATGAGCATGGAGGTGAAGAACATCCGTGTCGATGTGGTAGATGTTGACCATACCGTTGAGTCGCAACGGGTCATCCAGCAGATCATGGCCAGTAATTACTTCGTCTTTGGCAGTCAGAAAGCTACTTACGAGGAGGCTATGAAGGATATTGAGAAAGGACAGGCTGATGTGATCCTTGAAATACGTGACGGAAAATATCTCATTGCGGCCAATGCCGTCAATGGCACGAAAGGGGCTATTGGATCCGCATACCTGACGCAGGTCTTGGCTTCTCCTACTGTCTCCGAGGGGGCTTCGACGCTTTTCCTTTACAACAAATCACAAAATTACAAGTTCTATATGATCCCAGCCCTCCTCGCCATTGTGATGATGCTGATGACGGGTTTTCTGCCCACCCTCAACATAGTGGGAGAAAAGGAAGCGGGAACCATAGAGCAGATCAATGTGACGCCTGTGTCTAAGTGGGCGTTTATCCTGGCCAAGCTCATTCCCTATTGGCTCATTGCCATCTTTGTGGTCACCGTCTGCCTGCTTTTGGCTTGGGGCATCTATGGCATCACCTCGGCTGGTTCGCTGGTGTGGGTCTATGTGTTGGCAATGCTGTTGGCCCTGTTCTTCTCGTCGTTCGGGCTCATTGTGTCCAACTATAGCGAAACGATGCAACAGGCCATCTTCGTGATGTGGTTTTTCGTGGTGTGCATCATGTTGCTCAGTGGTCTCTTCACCCCCACACGTTCCATGCCGGAATGGGCGTATATGAGTACCTACATCAATCCGATGCACTATTTCATCGATGCTATCCGAACAGTCTTTATCCGGGGCGGTGGCTTTACGGCCATCGTCCATCAATTGCTCGCCCTGACCGCCATCGGCCTCTTCATGGGCTGCTGGGCAGTGGTTAGCTACAAGAAAAACAGTTGAAGAAGGGGGTTAGTAGGTTGCTTTGTCCTCCACCAACTTGACGTTGTTCAGCGTCAGCTTGGCAGTGGCGGCATCGATGTCTTGTTTCACCTTATTATATATAATGGTGCAGTTGCTGATGTCGATGTCATGCACACAGTCAAGTCCGCGAATGCCAGCTGCCTTGATGCCGGTACGAGCACCATGACACACCACGTGGCTGATGTGGATGTCCTGGAAGTTGGGTGCCCAACGGCGTTGTTCCTCTGTGTAGGTGGGGTTGGCATCATCCTTGCCTGCGGGGCGGTCGACGTAGTCGCACTGGAACGAGATAGCCTCGCCGCTGATGTCGTTCATCTGAATGTCGCTGATGAACAGTTGCTCGGTCTTGCCACCACGGTCGAGGGAACTCTTGAAACGCAAGCCCACGTCGGTACCGCTGAAACGGTTGTGGCGCACCACGATGCGACGAATGCCGCTTGCCGTCTCGCTGCCCAGCACAAAGCCACCATGAGCATGGAATACGGTGTTGTCTTCAATGACAATGTCCTGACAACCAGCAATGGGGTGGCTCTTCGAAGGCTTGCCGCTCTTCAGGCAGATGCCATCATCGCCTACGTTCACCGTCGAGCGGACAACGAGGGCCTGATAGCAGTCGGAGAGGTCGATGCCGTCGCCATTCTGCACATTCCATTCCGAACGTACCGTTACGCCATCGATGATGACGTTGGTGCAGTAGCAAGGATGTAAGTGGAACTTCGGTGCATTCTGGATGGTGACACCTTCTACCAATACATTCTCGCAGTCGGTCAGACGTATCAGGTCGTTGCGCATGGACTCTTGCTGCTGGGGCGTTTCCCGTATGTCGGGATAGCCGCTCTTCAGTTTCCAGGGATACCAGAGGTCGCCCTTCGGTGTCACTTCACCGCCCATCTCTGTGTAGCGTTTCCACTCCACGTCGCTCACCTTGCCACGCTTCACGGGACGCCATTGTTGTCCACCACCGTCCAGGATGCCCTGTCCGGTGATGGCAATGTTCTTGCGTTTTGAGGCGCGAATACAGGGATAGACACGAGAGGCGTTAGGGCTCTTGTCAATATACAAACGCTTGTCGGGCGAGAAACATACCAGTGCGCCAGCCTCCAGATGCAGTTCGATATTGTCTTTCAGCATGATGGGCCCCGTAAGCCATACCCCTTCGGGTACCACTACGCGGCCACCACCTTGCTTCGTCAGTTGTGAAATAGCCTTTTCAAAAGCGTCTGTGCAGAGTGTCAGGCCATCGGCCACGGCTCCACAATCGGCTATTGACACCTGATTTTGTGGAATTTGCACAGCCACGACGGGTTTCACCTCACAAGGGAGATTACGATAATAGCTGGTGTAGTCACCTGCACTGGCTGCCAGTGCAAGAGGTAGGAACAGGGAAAGAATGGCTGTGCGTCTCATCATTATTTCAATGTAATTGTTGTTTTACCTATCACTTTTTGGCCCATGCTGTCGGCTTCACTCTCCGACTGGATGCTCTTGACCCAACCGTCAGCGCTTAACTCGTAGTTGGTCTTTTCGGTAGCCGAGAACTTCAGCATGCCACTGGCCATCACGGCATCAATGTTCTGTTTGATCATCTCAGCCTGATCGGGAGCCGTCTCCATCACCTTCTCAATGACCATCTTCTTCAGCTCTTCGCCCGACATGTTCATGGAGGCCGTGGTGGTAATCTTGTCCTTTCCGCTCTGGAAATACATGCGCTTCATCTTCATGCCGTTGTCTATGTACTCGTCCTGTGCGCCAGTCATAATGGTTTTACCATTGAGGACAAAGAGGCTGGTGGGGGTGTCGTATTTCTTCAGCAGGGCATCTTCACTCATTTCGGCCATGAGCTGTTCCACCAACTGCTCCTTCGTCAGGACATCGGCAGCCTGGGGGACGGACTTGATCAGTTCTTCGGCAATCTTGTTGGCTGAGGTCTTAATATTTTTCATCACCTCGTCCAAGTTCTTGATACCGGTAGGCTTTCCGTCTTTGTCGGTAATCACACGGGTGTTGATATTGTTCATCACCTCACTTGAGATGGTCAGCATGTGTGCTATCATATTGTTGGCAGCGGCGTCAGAACTATAGTTGGACACTTTGCAGTCTATCACATAGCCCGTAGCGCTCTCTTCGGTCACCGTGCACTTTGTTTCGAAGTTCATCTTCACGTTGGTGCCTGCTGCACTGATTTCGTTTGCGCAGACATAGTTTTTCACGTCG